>Ga0265593_1000385_pt1 | contig 25591 bp, 21 predicted proteins | sample saktaG_8_FD_190136 | JGI IMG/M metagenome (GOLD analysis project Ga0265593, IMG submission 190136) | Saline water microbial communities from Sakinaw Lake, British Columbia, Canada - sak_2011_5_24_36m | ecosystem: Environmental > Aquatic > Non-marine Saline and Alkaline > Saline ...
TTTAACGCACCAAGAGATTTTTACCTCAGGTGATCATGGGTATCGAATTCCAGCGATGGCGGTATTACCTAACGACACAGTTTTGGCGTTTTCTGAAAGCCGCCAAGAAGCTATGAGCGATCTACTCAATATCGATATCGTTTTACGCCGAAGTACTGATGGTGCAAAGAACTGGCAGCCAATTCAAGTTGTTGAAGATATGGGCACCCGGACTGTTCATAATCCAACGGTTTTATATGACAAGAAAACCAAAACAGTATGGTTGGCATTCTGCGCCGATTACACCGAACTCTTTATGACTTCGAGCAAAGATCAAGGTGTGACGTGGGCAAAGGCTCGAAACTTAACGCAAGAGCTATCGCTTCCGGTAACACAACATTGCGCAACGGGTCCTGGCAGTGGATTGCAGTTAACGTCAGGGCGTTTGATAGTTCCTTCCAACTTGGATGCTCCACGCTCTTTATACAGCGAAGATGATGGCGCAACCTGGAAACTAGGTAAGGGTATGAATGCTGGCGAAGAACCACAATACGTTGAGCTAAGCGATGGAACAGTGTGCGCGAATTTGCGTAACGCCTTGAATAAACCACGATTAGTTACTTGTAGCAGCGATGGCGGCATCACATGGCCTGAAACGAAAAACGATCCTAATTTGGTGGATGCTGGAATCCAGGCTGCGATCACTAACTTTCAAGATCAACTTCTCTTTAGTAATCCCGCCGCAGGTTATCGCGCCGAGATGACGCTTCGAAAGAGTGATGACAACGGTGCAACCTGGGGCTATACAAAACTCTTATACAACGGGGCCGCTGGGTGTTCTCAGATTGGTGTGCTTAGCGATAACACCATCTTGGTGCTCTTTGAAACCGGCCGCTTTGATCTACGCGAATCTATTTCACTTGCTCGACTAACCATTAGGAGTTCAACATGAAGTATTCATTTCCTGGCAAAGTATTTGTTATCACCGGAGGTGGTGGCGGAATCGGTTCTTTTCTCGCTGCAGATTTTGCTTCCAAAGGTGCCAAAGTAGTTCTGGTTTCTCGAACCGAATCAAAGTTAAAGAGCGTCTTAGCCGGACTTGCCGGTGATGGCCATATGTATATCGCGGCAGATTTAACTGACCGTAAAGAGATTGCCCGAGTTTTGGAGACCATAGAGATTGAATACGGTCACATCGATGTACTCATCCCAAACGCAGCAATCACCACCACTGATCGCTTTGATGTACGCAGCATCGAAAGCATCGAACGTGAGCTAGACATTAACCTTGTGTCACCGCTGATCTTTATTCGAAGTGCCATTGATTTATTGAAAAAGAGTGATGATCCCCGCATTATTACTACGGGCTCTTTGGGTGGAATCTTTCCGCTGGGTGAAACACCCATGTATACAGCTTCAAAATTTGGGTTGCGCGGTGCCATGCTTTCAATGAGTTTGGATCTAGCGGGCAAGGGAATAAAGGCGGGTTCAGTTCTGCCATCGGCCACAGACACACCAATGTTGCACCGGGAAGCAATTGAAGGCGGTAACACTTTGCAGTTTATGGATCCACCACAGACAAGTGGCGATGTTCTTAAATCTTTTCATAAGATGTTAGATAAACCTCGGTTTGAAATCTATCCTCGCTTTAGCGAATCACTTCTAGTAAAAGCGGCGATGTTGGTTCCTAACTTGCTGCCAAAGTTAATGCCACTCTTTAAAGGAAGTGGCGACAAAGGACATAAGAAGTTCTTGAAGGAGCTAGAGGCTCGCGGAATCGCCCGCAAAGTAGGCCAGACATGGGAATACATCGAGCCGTAGGACTATTTACTGCGAAGCTTTGAAACTGCTAAATCTGCATAGACCTGCGGTTTTCTATTTTTTAGGTCATACCCAAAGATGGTTCCACCGATTGCAATAACAAGAAGTACAAAAGGAACTAAGTTCACTATCTTGTTATCGCTACCAGTTAGCGTGTTGTAATGCATCGCGGCTAAGAAAAATGCGCTCACTAAGCCAATAAATCCAACCAACGGTGCGATAACACCTTGCCACAACTGGCGATCCGGGCGCTTCCAAAAGAATGCAACGACTGACAATGACGCCATTGCTTGCAATGCAACGATTCCTAAAGTACCTACGGCAATCAAACTCGCCGCATAAACCGTATAGGGGTCAGCGCCACTTATGGCAAAGACAACGGCAGAGAATGTTGCAACACCTGAAATTGCAAGGCTAGCTTTATGTGGACTTAAGAAGGATTTGTGATGATGTCCAAAATGTGTCGGCATGATTGATTCACGCCCCAAGGCAAATAAATACCGACTAGCAGCATTATGGATCGCTGAATAACCAGCTAATACGCTGGTGCAAAGTAGTACAGCCGTGATATCAAAAAGGATTGTTCCGCCATATTGCTGAACCAGGTTGATAACAAATACTCCCCCATCTTTTTCAGACAAGGCACGGACTTTGTCGGCACCAACTGAACCGATAATGATCCAAGAAGAGAGTACATAGAAGATTCCAACTGAGCTCACTGCAATATAGGTAGCCCGAGGAATGCTGCGCTCAGGGTCTTTTGTTTCTTCGCCATAAAGGGCCGCTGATTCAAAGCCGATAAAACTTGTGAAGGCAAATAACATTGCGATGCCAATTGGTCCCGAAGTTATTGCAGATTTACTAAATGATTCAATGGGAAATGCCTGCATGTGTTGCTTGTTTAAGACCAAAGCTTCAAAGATAAAGAGAATTGCAAATTCGGCAACCATAAATACGCCAACCACTTTTGCGCCCATTTCAACAGATCGGTAACCAAGGATTGCGACAACGATGATTCCGACTGCACTAAATACGTACCAAGGCACGTCAACGCCGGCGCCTTCAAGAATCAACTGCTGCATGAAATATCCAAATGCTCCAGCAAGGCCGCAAGCCTGCGCGGTATATGCAGCAAGGGCCACATATGCAGAACCAACACCAACGGGTTTAGTTAAAGAACGAGCGATGTATGTATAGAAGGCACCAGTGTTAATTACTTTGCGGCTCATAGATGCATAGCCAACTGAAAAGCAGATCAAAACTAATGTGGCGATTAAAAATGCTGCCGGAAGTCCTGCGCCATTTCCATAGACAAGTGCCAGTGGAACATTGCCCACCATCGCCGCCATTGGGGCTGCTGCTGCAATAACGAGAAATACTACTTTTCGGGTTGTCAGGGATGGACCAACAACGGCAGAGCTTTGGTCAGTAATGGCAGACTCCAATTCAGTTGCCGAAACTGTACAAAGATTAGGCGTAAAAGTCACCGGTGATTTAAAAAGCATTTCAGTGCTCTAAACTGCTCACCGCAAGGGGCGGTAGCTCAGTTGGTTAGAGCCCAGAACTCATAATTCTGTCGTCGTCGGTTCGAGCCCGACCCGCCCCACCATATTTACGCTAGATCGAAGCGATCTGCGTCCATCACCTTTGCCCAGGCATTTACGAAATCAGCTGCAAACTTTTTAGTTGCATCATTTGAGGCATAAACCTCGGCAAGTGCACGCAGAACAGAGTTTGAACCAAAGACTAAATCCGCACGGCTTCCAGTCCAACGGACTACGCCTGACTTTCGATCATGAGCTTCGTAGAGTTCAGAAGAACCAGCCTTTGGCGCCCATTCAATATCTTGAGAAAGAAGATTGATAAAGAAATCGCTGCTTAGTTCTCCTGGCTTAGTTGTGAATACACCGATAGTAGATCCATCGGCATTTACACCAAGTACCCGAAGCCCGCCAACTAAGACGGTCATCTCTGGAGCTGTTAGGTCAAGAAGTGATGCGCGATCAACTAATAGGAACTCAGCCGGCTGATTAACTGCTGATTTCTTAAAGTTTCTAAAGCCATCGGCATGAGGTTCAAGGAAAGCAAAGGATGAAACATCAGTTTGTGCCTGTGTTGCGTCCGTGCGACCTGGAGTAAATGGAACGGCCACTGCATTGCCGCTCGCCTTCTCAATTGCAGCCGCTCCACCCAGAACAATTAAATCTGCAAGTGAGATCTTTGTTGCACCTGCGTTAAATGAACTTTGAATCTCCACCAGCTTTGCTAGAACCTTTGCAAGTTCTGCTGGATTATTTGCTTCCCAACTGCGCTGTGGTTCAAGTGCAATTCGTGCGCCATTTGCACCGCCGCGCTTATCTGTACAGCGATAAGTAGATGCAGATGCCCAAGCAGTAGCTACTAATTGCGAAACTGTTAATCCGCTTGCAAGCAGCTGCTTCTTAAGGTTTTCGATATCGCCAGCACTAACTAGCGCAGACGTTGGAGCTGGAACTGGAACTGGATCTTGCCAAATCAATACTTCATTTGGAACTTCAGATCCCACATAACGAACTGCTGGACCCATATCGCGGTGCGTTAATTTAAACCACGCACGTGCAAATGCATCTGCAAAAGCTGCATGATTTTCATGGAAGTGGCGAGAGATTTTTTCGTAAGCTGGATCGAATCGAAGCGCCAAATCTGAAGTCAACATTACTGGCGCATGTTTTTTACCTGCTATGTGCGCATCAGGAACTGCGCTTTCTGCCGCTTGATCACTTGGAATCCATTGAGTTGCACCCGCTGGTGACTTTGTTTGAATCCAATCAAATGAAAAGAGAAGGTCAAAGTACGTGTTGTCCCATTTAGTTGGAGTTGGAGTCCATGCACCTTCAAGTCCGCTTGAAATTGTGTTTGCTCCGTTACCGGTACCCATTGTGTTTTTCCAACCAAATCCCATATCTTCAATTGACGCGCCTTCTGGTTCAGGGCCAACGTATTTCCCAGGATCTCCCGCACCGTGAGTTTTACCAAATGTGTGACCTCCTGCGATCAGTGCAACGGTTTCCTCATCATTCATCGCCATGCGAGCAAATGTTTCGCGAATGTCGCGCGCAGAAAGTAATGGATCGGGATTTCCATTAGGACCTTCAGGATTTACATAGATTAAACCCATTTGAACTGCAGCAAGTGGATCTTCTAGATCTCGTTCACCGCTGTAACGCTCATCTGCTAACCACTCAGCCTCTTTACCCCAATACGTCTCATCTGGTTCCCATACATCAACACGTCCGCCACCAAAGCCAAAAGTTTTTAAGCCCATTGATTCGAGAGCGCAGTTTCCAGCCAAAATCATTAGATCGGCCCAAGATATCTTTTGACCATATTTTTGTTTTACCGGCCATAACAATCGGCGGGCTTTATCTAGGTTGACGTTATCGGGCCATGAGTTAAGTGGTGCAAAACGTTGCATACCTGCACCGGCGCCGCCGCGGCCATCAGATGTGCGATAAGTACCGGCACTATGCCAAGCCATTCGAATAAAGAATGGACCGTAGTGACCGTAGTCTGCTGGCCACCAATCTTGTGAGGTCACCATCGCTGAGTTGATGTCAGTCTTTACGGCCGCAAGATCTAGTGATTTAAACGCCGCCGCATAATCAAAATCAGGATTCATCGGATTAGCCGCTGTTGAGTTTTGATGCAAAACTTTCAGGTTTAACTGATTGGGCCACCAGTCACGATTTGATGCTCCAGCTTTCGCAGCTGTTGTATGAACTACCGGGCATTTGGCATCGTCAGTCATAAATCCTCCGTGTTTATTTAGGTACAGGTATAGCCTAACCAAAGAGGACTAGCTTGTAATCTCGAATCTAGAGCAACGCCTGAACTATTAGATGAATAGAAGCTGTGCGCCTTCTGTCATTTCGATGAAATCGGAGGCGCTGATAATGCCTTCAACATCATCGCGAAGATCCGTTTCAGAGACTTTATTCATATCGGCAGATAATCGGCACGCCCATAAATGGCCACCAGCAGCAACGATTTGTTCGAGAAAGTCAGGGACAGATGGAATCTTCAAATCATCTAACTGCTTCTTTAACATGTGTGTCGCCATTGAAGTCATTCCTGGGACTGGCATAACAGCTTGTGGAATATGCGCATTCGTTCCGGGTAAATGCATTGCCGTATTGCCAGCAGGTGAAAACTGAAGATCATTCATTCGAGATTTAATGATCATGTCGAAGCCCCAGAAAGTGAAAAATAGATGCGTCTCGATGCCTTCACCTAACGCCGCATTTCCCAGAATCAATCCTGGATAAGCCATATCTAGATTTCCTTTTGAGCAGATAATCGCCATTTTGCGGCCAGTATCGTCACTGCCAAAATTTGGAACAATTGCAGGTGTAGTCATTTCAATCCCCTTTAAACACAGCCCTTAGGCTTTGGAAGTCCAGCTATATATGACATTTTCTTTGCGGGTTTCTTTGGAAATAATTCAAACTGCTCTTTGATCGGAAAACCGCCCACAGTTTGCGTATGGCGAGAAGTTGATGATTCACCCTCTTTCTTGTAATCCTCACGCAAGAAGTGAATGACTTCCCAATGCCGTGGCGTTAATTCGATTTCGACTTGGGCCGCCAATACCTTTGCGATATCTTCACTCCATTCGTCATAGACGGTCATGAAGCCTTCTTCGTTTACAGTTACTGGCCGGCTTGCTATTTCAATTGTGGGCATTTTCTCTCTCCTTATCTATCTTTATAACTTGATCTTTTCCAGCCATCGACATTAATGACGGGATGGGTAAGAAACGTCCCTTGAGCAATATGTTCCAATAAATCCATCTGAAAGCTAATTTGCCCATATGGTTTAAATAACTCTCTTTTAATAATGGCATCGGACCGATGACTGGAATTGGAAATCTTCCTGTGAGCGGCTCAACCTCATAGTTAAAATCAATCAGAAGTCCTTTTCGATTTCCGGATTCGATAAAGCAGTTGGCATGTCCATCAAACTCGTGAGTCATAGGTCGGCCTTCAACATATTCAACAAAGTTTTCTGAGAACAAATCAATTGCAAAATGTGCAACTGATCCTGCTTTGGATGCAGGAATATTTGAAGCATCTCCGAGTACGAATATATTTGCAAACTTGTCAGATAAGAATGTGCGCTTACTGACAGGAATGTAATTAAGTTCATCTCCCAATCCGGAACGTGCAACAAAATCAGCTCCCATATTGACGGGAATGGTTACAAGCAAGTCAAATGGAATTTCACGTTCATCCATTGAAACCATGGTCTTTGATTCGGCATCGATATGTTCGATAACGAAATCGGGCTCTAAAGTAATTTTCCGTTCATCCAACATGAATCCCAAAGCTTTAGAGCAGACAGGTTTAGTGAAAGCACCTTCAAGCGGTGTTACGTAGACAATTTCAACTTTGTCACGGATGCCACGCTTTTCAAAATATGCATCAGCTAAAAATGTAAATTCGAGTGGTGCAACAGGGCACTTAATCGGCATTTCAGAGATATGGACAACTAAGCGACCGCCATTGAAATCCTTAAGCGCCTCGCGTAAAGCGACTGAGCCCTCAAGTGTGTAAAAATCAAAGACGCTCTTGTACCAAAGTTCGGGATCATCCATACCTGGAGTTTGTTCTGGACGAGGCGTCGTTCCGGAAGCAATCACTAGATAGTCGTAATCTAACTCCCGGGAATCTCTTAGATACACCTTATTTAACTCGGGATCTATCTTTTCAATCTCGGCTTGGATGTAATTAATACCTTTGGGAAAATAGGCTTGTCGCTTCTTTGTGATCTGCTCAGGTGTATAAGTTCCAAAGGGAAGTAACAAAAGTCCCGGTTGATATACATGGTGTTCATCTTGATCGATCACCGTGATCTCCCAAGAGTTTTTGGGAAGTTTTTTTGACAATTTGTTAACAACCATGGTTCCAGCTGTTCCGCCACCTAGTACAAGTAGTTTTTTCATAATCTCTCCTCAACAATTTTCAGACTACTCCCAAAAAATTAGAACGGTGCAAATAGAATCGTGATACGCATCGCTTTCATTTTTTACGCTTGAAAATACGAGAGACATCTCTCAAAGAGTTATGTGCAACAATTAGGTATGACTCAGATAACACGTCCTCTAAAAAAATGGATTTCGCGTGATGCAGTTAAATGCATCATTGTTCCAAGTGACCTCGACCATAAGTACTCGCGTGGAGTCATCGGCATTATTACTGGATCTGCCCAGTTCCCAGGTGCAGCAGTGCTTTCCACTTCAGCTGCTGCCGCCACAGGAATAGGAATGATCCGTTTTCATAGTTCTTCTGGTTTAGCTCATCTTGTTTTACATGCCACTCCATCGTGCGTAGTTCAACCTGGAAAAGTGACTGCCTGGCTTATTGGTTCAGGGATTCCTGCAAAGAAATACTCAAGTATTACGACGTACCTTCGTCATCGCTGGTTTACTCTTGCAAAAAGGCAAACTGTTCCAACAGTTCTGGATGCTGGTGCGCTGTACTTAGCGGGTTCCCTCGAACAACCAACTCTTATTACCCCACATTCTGGCGAACTTTCGGTTTTACTCACATCACGCGGAGTACCAGTATCTGTAGAGGCTATTGAGGGAGATCCGAAGAAATGGGTCCGTACTGCGGCGCAAACATTAGGTGTAACTGTTTTACTTAAAGGTGCAATTACTTACGTTGCAAATGATGATCTGCTTATTGAATTACCAACTGCAACACCTTGGCTTGCAACTGCAGGTAGCGGTGATGTACTAGCTGGAATTCTTGGTGCGCTCGTTGCAACAAATACCGTTGAAATCCTTAACGACACACATCGATTAGCTGAAGTTGCAGCAACTGGCGCATTTATTCATGCACAGGCTGCAAGAAATGCATCTAGGGGTGGCCCTATCTCAGCCGAGATGATAATTTTGGAAATCTCAGGAGCCATCTCTCAAATACTTAAGTAACACCAATTTCACTAACTAAATGGTAGCTCCACAGTTACCCTTTAAGACATGAATGAACGCATATTAGTTGTCGTTGATGATGCGTTTGAAATGTCAACTTTAGTTGCGGCATTGCGGATGCATGAGATGGATGTTATCGGTGAAGCCAAAAGTGAAACCGTCGCGCTGAATATGGTTCGGCGTCTACAACCAGATGTTATTCTAATAGATATGCAGATTGCTGGAATATCTGCAGTGAAAATTGCGATCAATATGCGCAAAGAGAATCCAAATATCGGTGTCGTTATTCTCAAGAGCTGTTCAGATTTGCGCTTAGTGGGAGAATCGAATGATGATATACCTGCTGGATCAAAAATTCTTCTGAAAAAATCTATAGTTGATTTCACAGTGTTATGCGCGGCAATCATAGAATCAAAAATCTCTGGTGCAGAGAAACACAAAGTGGCTTGGATTAATGGAAATACTTCATTGCAAGAAAAGGGGGTCATGTCCCTAATGGCTAACTTGACGGATACACAGGTTGAAGTGTTGCGGTTAGTCGCAAATGGTATGACAAATGCACAAATCGGACGTACACGATATGTCAGTGAAAAATCTGTGGAACAAGTAATTTCGCGGGTTGCACAGGAATTAAATGTGCAGCCAGATCGCAATATGAATATGCGAGTGCAACTTGTGAGCGAGTATTACCGTTGGTTAGGCGCGCCTCAGCACCAATAACCCTGTCTAAATAGGTAAAGTTTGCGATTATGGAACTTCAAGAGATTCGTAATCGATGGAATGAAGTCCTCGATGCTGTTCTAGAAGTTGATCGAGTCTCTTGGTTGGCTTTTTTTGATGCCAGGTTGGCAGAATTCGACGGCACAACATTGACTCTAGATTTCTCAGATACTCGCAAGCTTTCAGCGGCCCATGAGTATTCAAAGACCAGAATCACCCAGCAAGAGGTATTAGTTGCTGCAGTTAAAAAGATTCTCTCAGTTGATATAAGGATTGAAGAGCAATGAGATTTCGCGCCGCTCTTACATCTTGCGCCCTTGCCCTATTAGTGGTTGGTATCCCCCAAGTACAAGCCGCGACTACTTCACTTTCATTTTCGGTGCGCCAGACGCCTTCGGAAACTGATTCGATCCTCACTTTCTACGGAACAATCAAACCGGCCCGCTCTGGTTTAACGGTGAAGATTCAAAGTAATACTTCTGGTTCATGGAAAAGTACGAGATTCCAAGCAAAGACTGCCAAAGCAGGAAGTTGGAAAGTTGCCGCGGTGGCCACTTCATTTGATACTCCTATTAAATATCGTGCTCAAGTAAATGCAAACGGCAAAATCATTTATTCACCGATTAGAACAATCACCATTAAGCAGTTACCAGAGATTTCAGCAGCTGATCCTTCAATGGTTGTTGATCAACTTGGGCCTGGCGGACGTATCCATGGCGCCGATATAAGTAGATGGCAGCACCCAAGTGATAAGCAGATCGACTTTTCAACTGCGTATACATCTGGTCTACGCTTTGTAATGATTAAAGCTTCAGATACTCGTGATGATGCCGATGCTCTGTCGCTTAAGTACTTAGTAATGGATCATGCCGCTGCACAAGCTGCCGGGCTTTATACGGGTTTTTATCATTACGCGATCCTTCCTGATGTCACTGATCCTGATGCAGTTATACGTGATGCAACTGCACAAGCCCAGAAGGCAATTTGGCGCCTAGCTGCAATCGGTGGGTACACAGAAAAGGATCTGCCATATGCCTTAGACCTTGAAAATAAATGTGTTCGGCTCTCTACATCCGGTGCTTGTCAGCAATATGCCAGCCGCAGTGTTGTTACTTTGTGGGCCGAAACTTTTCTCAATGTTCTTAAAGCTAAAACAGGTAAGACTCCGATGCTTTATTCATACTCCAATTTTCTTGAGAGCTCGATGAATAAAAGCTCGGTACTCGCACAATATCCATTGTGGCTAGCCCAGTATGCGATAGATCCATTTAATCCAATTAATGCACCTGGCCTTAAGGCCGGAGGTTGTTACGTTCATTCCTGGACCGGTGCAAATTGTGATTCGCAGTGGACTATGTGGCAGTACACATCATGTGGAATAGCGCCAAAATATGGAGTTCCCGGAACGCGCTTAGATCTCAATATCTTCCGAGGCACAGCAGGAGATTTCCTTGAGCTTGCAAAGGGAAGCTGGACACCGCAACTAGTTGATTTGATGCCAGTTAACGAGCCATCACAAATGACAATCAATAGACAGTCGGCAAGTGCGACTAATAAACTTGTCACTTTTAATGTCTCAGTCGTGCGACCTGATTTAACTCCAGTTGTAACTGGAGCGGTCAAATTAGTTTTTGATTCACTTTCTGCCCCTACGGTAAAACCAACACAAACCGTATTGCGCGCAACAAGTGGTGAATGGACTTTGGCTGTTAAAGGCGTACCTGCTGGAAGTTATTCTGGGAAAATTCTTTATACCGATGTTTCGCAAACTCATGCGCAAAGTTCACAGCAAGTTACATTTACAGTGCTTCAAGGTCCGACTCCATCACCAACACCAACATCAACACCAACAAAGAAGCCAACTCCAAAGCCTTCGGTAGATGGCTGTGCTAATCAAATTAAGAATTAACTGATTCGTGTTCTTCAAGAAGTTGATCGAGAGCCTCTAATTCACGGTCAACCAGCTCTTCATATGCTGCAACTGATGCCTTTCGTTCCTTTGCACTCCAGTTAAGAATAGGGGCAATAATCGCTGCGATTTCATCGGCGAGATGAACACCGTGATCGCGGGCTTCAAAGGAGATTCGTGTGCGGCGAGAAATCACGTCATCGACAGTTCGTGCGCCTTCATTGCTAGCTGCGTAATGGATTTCAGCTTTGATATATAGCAAGTCCTCATCAACTTTTGCGGCTAACTTTGGATTTTCTTGAATTAGTTCAAGAACTTCACTAATCATTGAGCCATAACGATTGAGCAAATGTGTAATTGTTTGGGCATCTAGTCCACTTGCTTCACTTAGTCGTTCTACCTGTTGAACCAAAGCGAAGTAACCATCTGCACCTACTAATGGAAGTTTTTCAGTTACCGACTCTGGTGTTAGTTCGCGAAGCTCGATCACAGCTCGATCTACCGCATCTTTGGCCATGATTCGATAGGTCGTGTACTTACCACCAGCAACGCTGATAAAGCCAGCAGCAGGGCGATCAACGGTATGTTCGCGAGAAAGTTTTGTCGTTGCGGAGTTTTTATTGTTTGCAACAAGGGGGCGAAGTCCGGCGTAAACCCCAATGATTTCAGAGACATCTAGCTTTGGAGTTAATACGCGGTTGGCTTGATCCAAGATGTACTGAACATCTTCGCGACTTGCAAAAGGTTCGGCGCGATCACCTGTGTAAGGAGTATCGGTTGTTCCTACGATCCACTTGTCGCCCCATGGAATTAAAAATAGAACTGATACGGGGGTCTTTAAGATAATTCCGGCATTTGATTTAATTGCAGATCCCGGCAAAACAATATGAACGCCCTTACTCATAGTTACGCCATAACCAGGCTTTAAATCAAACTTTGCATGTAGCTCATCGCTCCAGATTCCTGCGCACATGATCGTGGCAGTTGCAGAGATATTGATATTTTTGCCAGTTTCTAAATCTTTAGCCTTAACGCCAATAACACGCTTGCCTTCTCGCAATAACGACTCTGCACTGACACGTGTTGCGATTACGGCGCCATGTCGCGCTGCTGTGCGCGCAATTGTCATGGTGTGGCGCGCATCGTCAACTTGAGCATCAAAGTATTTGATTGCCCCAGTAATTAAATCTGGACGAAGCGATGGTGCGATTTCATTTATCTGCTTTTGCCCAATGTGTTTATGCCATGGCAGCGCACGCTGAAAACCTCGCAAGGCATCATAAAGTGCAAGGCCGGCACCAACATAGGTGCGTTCTTTAAACTTTTCAGTTAATGGAAATAGAAAACCAACTGGTTTAACTAAATGTGGGGAAAGAGAAGAGACCATTAGTTCGCGTTCGTGTAATGCTTCGCGCACTAATTTAAAGTCATACTGTTCCAGATAACGCAGGCCGCCATGAATTAACTTGCTGGATCGACTCGAAGTTCCGGCAGCGATATCTTGCGATTCGATGAGTGCGACTTTGAGGCCACGAGATGCTGCATCTAGAGCGGCGCCGACACCGGTTACTCCCCCACCAATAACTAAGACATCGAATTTTTCGCCAGCCAATTGTGAGATCGCGCTGTCACGCTGGTCGGGGTTTAGCTGTGACGAGAACATATGCGTTACATCTCCATTGCATCTGGGTAGAGTAAGCCTAACTTACTTGTGAAAGGTTTTCACTACGTGGCTTACATCGGCAGTTTGGATCAAGGAACCTCTAGCACTCGTTTCATGATCTTTGATCATGCTGGAAAAGTAGTTGGCCAACATCAACTTGAGCATCGCCAGATTCTGCCGCAAGCAGGTTGGGTCGAACATGATGCCAATGAGATTTGGGAGCGCACACAAGAAGTTATCTCCGGCGCACTTAAGCAGGCAGATATCCTGGGTTCAGATTTAGCCGCTATTGGTATTACAAATCAACGTGAGACAACTGTTGTCTGGGATGCAACAACTGGTCAGCCATTGACCAATGCCATTGTGTGGCAGGACACACGCACCACAGATTTTCTCGCCACATTAAGCGATAAAGAAAAAGAAGTTGTCCGTTTCAAAACGGGTTTAACGATTGCACCGTACTTTGCCGCAAGCAAGATGAACTGGTTTTTGAACAATGTGCCAGCAGCTCACGGCGAACATGCCCGCATGGGAACAATTGACTCATGGCTTTTGTGGAACTTATCTGGTGGCGTGCAAGGGGGTGTTCATCTAACAGATGTAACTAATGCCAGTCGCACTTTGTTAATGAACTTAGAAACCTTGGACTGGGATGATGAACTTCTGGCGATGTTTGGTGTTGCACGAAGTTCGCTGCCGCAGATTCGATCCAGTTCTGAAATCTATGCCTTAACTGATCCACATGGTCCATTTGGAACTGCAGTTCCAATCGCCGGAATCTTAGGAGATCAGCAAGCCGCAATGGTCGGTCAAGTTTGTTTCGAACGTGGTGAATCTAAGACTACGTATGGAACTGGAAACTTTGCGCTGCTCAATACTGGAACCGAGATTGTGCGATCAAAAAATGGTTTGTTAACAACGGTCTGCTTTAAATTTGGAGATCAGCCTACACATTATGCACTTGAAGGTTCAGTTGCCGTCACAGGATCAGCAATTCAATGGCTGCGTGATCAGCTAGGAATTATCTCAAACGCTGCAGAAACTGAAAACTTAGCTTCATCAGTATCTGATACAGCGGGTGTTTATTTTGTTCCAGCTTTTTCTGGTTTATTTGCACCGTATTGGCGCAGTGATGCACGAGGTGCAATCGTTGGCCTAACGCGCGCAGCAACTAAGGCGCATCTGGCGCGCGCTGCACTTGAAGCGATCTGCTATCAAACACGCGATGTTATGGATGCCATGGTTGCTGACAGCAGTGTTCCAATGACTCAGATGCGAGTTGATGGTGGAATAACTGCAAACTCTTTATGTATGCAGATGCAGGCCGACATTATGGGTATCGATATAATTCGACCATTAATCGGTGAAACAACTGCGTTAGGTGCAGCCTATGCCGCCGGTTTGGCAGTTGGATTCTGGAGTTCTCAAGAGGAAGTTACAAAGCAGTGGCAACAATCTCGTCGTTGGTCTTCAACTTCAACGCCAGAAGCACGTGAAGCTGGATACGCGCAATGGAAAAAGGCGGTCGAGCGAACTTTAAACTGGGCAGATTAAAGCTTAGTTATCTCAATTAGCAGGGCATTTGCTGGTGCAAGAATTGGCGCAGTCACACCAATGTTGGCAAGTGCCGAACCTGACATTGTGATTCCATCCATCCATTGCGGAGGTGTGATCAACATGAAACGTGGTTTACCCGCAGGATAAACCGCCTTAATTGCATATGTTGCTGCTGCATCAAGGCCAGGAAACTTAAGAGCTGCAGGATGAATCACTGTTGTTGGTGTTAACTGCACATAAGCAAAGATAGATTTCTTAGTATCGCGTGCACTGACTCCATACAAATAGCCATGCTCATCTGGATAATCCACTCGGATTGATTTAGCGCTGTGTAGGAGTGCTCGATTTTCCTTGTAGTACGTTGCCCATGTTGCCAGATGCTTTCTTTCTTCGGCGGTGGCTTCAGTAATGTTCCATTCGATTCCAGCATGTCCAAAGAGCGCAGTAGTTGCACGCATTGAAAGTTCTAAGGTGCGACCTGTTTGATGACCATGCGTTGGCCCAATGTGGGTTCCCAATAGTTCTGGTGGAATTACCTGTGACGTCCATCGTTGAATCGTTTGACGTTCGAGTGCATCATTATTATCACTTGTCCAAAAACGATCTACTAAATCAATTACGCCTAAATCAATACGTGCTCCACCGGATGCGCATGATTCAATTTCAAGTCCTGGATGGCGCTTTTTAAGTTCGGCAAATAATCGGTAAATTGCCTGAGTTTGACGCCGTACACCTGCATGACCCAGATGGCCGGCATCAACAAGAACGCGGTTGTGATCCCATTTAATATAAACAATATTGTGGGCAGCTAAAACTGCAGAGGTCTGTTCTAACACGTGGTCGAAGGCACCCTCATGTCCTAAATCCAGAACAAGTTGGTGGCGCCACAGTGGTGGAACGCGATCACCTTCATGCAATATCCATTCAGGGTGTGCGCGATATAAATCTGAATCTGGGTTAACCATTTCACCCTCAAACCACAAACCAAATTCAATTCCCCTGCTATTGATGTATTCGATCACTGGCTTCAAGCCATTAGGCCACACCGCTGGATCGATAACCCAATCACCTAGGCCAGAGCGGTCATTGCGCCTTGAATGAAACCAACCATCATCTAATACAACGCGTTCGATACCGATTTCGAAAGCTACTTCGACTAACTGTTTAATCTTTACTTCATCATGATCAAAATAGAGCGCTTCCCACATATTTAAAGTTAGCGGCCGTGGTCGCTTTGGATGTATTTCGCGGGCACGAAGATGTGAATGGAAAGCTGCACTTATTCCATCCAGACCCTCATTGGAATACACGGAAAAAAGGGCCGGGGCTTCGTAGATTTGATTTGCTTTCAAAATTACTTCACCGGCAAGTAAGAGCTCGCCAGCTCCTATTGCCTGTTGTCCATCAAATCCGCGTTCGACTAAGTAATGTGAATTTCCGCTCCAGGCAATACTTGTTGCCCACGCAGATCCAGATTGAAATGAAGTCTGCGCCGTAAGTGCAATACCTGCAATTGAAAAATTATGACCGCTTCGGCCTTCACGTGATTCGCGCACCCATGTACCAACGTGAATATCACACCGTTGTGGCTGACGTTCATTTGACCATCGGCCCGCAAAATCTAGAGTCTGTGTTGCTTCTTGTGGCAATGGCAACCAATTGATAAATTCATTAAGAACATAATCACTATCACCGATATTTTTAACGGTGGCTTTTTGAATTAATACACCGAAAGCATCAAGGTCAAAAGTTACTGCAACTTCTAGTTCGGCATGAAAATCTCGCAAATTTACTGCGCAGTGATTTGCCTGGTGATGAAAATCTGTAACTTCAAACTTTGTCGACCATGCTTTTCCATTGCGATGACCAGATAAGGCTGGACGTCCTAGGAATCCGCGGGCGCTCTCGCGCATAATTCCAGGCAACTGTGGCTCATCCCATGAACTATTTGCAATTGATACTCGACTAGCTGCAGCGATGTCATGGTTTTCGCCAAGAATTGGGGCTCCCCAATGACGAATTACCAGGGCGCCATTGACGACCTCTATGAGCAACGATGAAGTCACAGAGCTCAAAATCGCAGATTGCTTAGTCACAAAGGTAGAGTATCGACACTATGGAGCAGAGTAAAAAACTAAGCGCTGGGATCATTCGCAACGATCGCCAGATGGCCGATGGCCGCACAATTCGCTATTACGACTCTGCTGGACAAAACCGCGATGCTAAAGATTTGCGTCCAGAGGAAGAGCAGCCATCAATCGGTGAACTTCGCCTCGATCCACTGGTAAATGAGTGGATCGCTATGGCTGCACATCGTCAGGGGCGAATTTTTTTGCCTCCAAAAGAACTTTGTCCGCTCTGCCCAACCACTGGCGAACTCTTAACTGAGATCCCTGAATCAAATTTTGAAGTCGTAGTCTTTGATAACCGCTCCCCTTCTTTGCGCCCACCAGTTGGCGATTGGGCACTTCCTGATCAAGTGGGACCAGATACAGATTTAGGAACCGCCGCCGGAAAATGCGAAGTAATTTGCTTTACTGCCGAACATGGAAATGCTTTTAAGGATTTAACTGCGCAGCGAGTTAGAACTTTGTTGGAAGCTTGGATTGACCGAACCGCTGAACTTTCAACGCACAACTTCATTGAACACATCGCGCCTTTTGAAAACCGGGGTGAAGAAATCGGAGTAACACTTACTCATCCGCATGGTCAGATCTATGCTTATTCATTTATTCCCCCACGGGTTGAAAAAATGTTAGCTGCTGCCAATACGTACAAGGAAACAACGGGCAAGGTTTTATTTGATGAGGTTGTAGCCCGCGAAATCCGTGACGAAGAACGAATTATCGCACGCAACGAGCGCTGGATAGCATTTGTTCCATATGCTGCCCGATATCCATTTGAAATTCATGTAGCTCCCCTTAATCCCGTTGCAGATTTAACTGGATTAAGCGATGATGATCGTGAAGCCTTTGCTCCAATTGCACTTGAAGTCATGAAGCGCCTTGATGGCGTCTTTGGAATTGATATGGCGTATATCGCTGCATGGCATCAAGCGCCTGTGCGTGTAGGCCGTGATGTTCTGCGCCTACATTGGCAAATCACCAGCGTTCGTCGTGCGCCAGGAAAGTTGAAATATCTAGCTGGTTCAGAGTCTGCAATGGGTGCATTTATTATGGATATGCGTCCTGAACAATCCGCGGCTCAACTTCGCGAAGTAGTTTTGTAATGCGCGTATTAGTTACAGGTGGCACTGGATATATTGGCTCTACAGCCGTTGATATTTTATTGTCACAGGGTTACGAGATATCTATTCTCGATGATTGCAGCACAGGTCACGCAGATTCAGTACCGGCTGGAGTTAGTTTTATTCAAGGCTCTCTCTTAATTGCAGGCGATTTAGCGCAAGCTTTAGTGGGCGTCGATGCAGTTATGCACTTTGCAGGTAAATCCCTTGTGGGCGAATCAGTAGAAAAACCCGATCTTTATCATAAAGTAAATGTCGATGGCTCACGAAACTTACTCGACCAAATGCATATGAGCGGTGTAACTAAATTAGTTTTCTCTTCTTCTGCTGCCACCTATGGTGAACCTAGAGTTGTCCCAATTGTTGAAAGCGCCACAACAAATCCAACAAATCCTTATGGTGCGACAAAACTTGCCATTGATCAGATGATTACCGCTGAATCTGCATCCCGTGGCATAGCTGCGGCATCACTTCGTTATTTCAATGTTGCAGGCGCGCTTAAATCAACTCGGGGTTGGCTTGCTGAGCGCCATAATCCTGAAACTCATTTGATCCCTAACGTCTTGCGCAGTACAGAAGAAAAACCAGTAAAGATATTCGGTAGCGATTGGCCAACTGCCGACGGAACTTGCATACGCGACTATGTGCACGTAGTTGATCTCATCGATGCACACATAAAAGCTCTAGAAGCTCTGCAACCTGGGGTTCATGAAATTTACAACCTTGGAAGCGGTGATGGTTATTCCGTTCGTGAAGTTGTAGCCGCGGCATCAAAAGCTGCAGGCTATGAAATTCCAACGATTGATTCCCCACGGCGTGCAGGAGATCCTGCGGTTTTGATCGCCGACATTAATAAAGCCAAGAGCAAGCTTGGTTGGATGCCAACTCGCGATATTGAAACTATGGTTGCCGATACTTTGGCATCTTTTAGCTAGGTAACCCATGTCATTTATCGATAAGAAATTTGCCGAAACCTTTGGCGCAGCTCCCGACATCATCGCCGCAGCCCCGGGTCGAGTTAACTTAATCGGTGAACATATCGATTACAGCGATGGATTTGTTCTTCCTTTCGCGATTAATGATCGAACTTTTGCAGCTGTACGCACCCGAGACGATGGCAAAGTAAGAATCGCCTCGATGCAGCGCAGAAACAAAATCGTTGAACATAACATCGATGCCATCAAGCCTGGCCTCAAGGGTGAATGGGAGCGCTATCCGCTCGGTGTTATATGGGCTATGGGGCTAACTAGCGGAATCGACATCATGATCGATGGACATGTACCCCTAGGCGCTGGATTATCTTCTTCGGCTGCGCTGGAGTGTTCAGTTGCTACTGCACTTAATCACTTATTCTCATTTGGCTATTCGCTAGAAGAGTTAGCACGCCTGACTCAAAAGGCTGAAAATGATTACGTAGGTGTTCCTTGCGGAATCATGGATCAATCCGTTTCATTAATGGCACACGCTGGTTCGGCACTTCTATTAGATTGTCGTGATTTATCAACTAAGAACATCGCATTTGATGTTGCATCCAGCGGACTCGAACTCTTGATTATTGACACACAAGCACACCACTCTTTAACCGATGGTGGCTATGCCGAACGCCGCGCTTCATGTGAATCCGTTGTTGCAAAACTTGCGATTAAGTCACTGCGCGAACTCACGCCTTTACAACTTGAAAACTCGCGCAACCTACTAACTGATACTGAATTTATGCGTGCCCGCCATGCGGTAACTGAAATGGCACGTGTAATGGATACCGTAAGGGTTCTGGAAGAAAAGAATTTTGCAGACCTTGGTCAGTTACTCAACCAATCACATGCATCACTTCGCGATGATTACAACGTTTCATGTCCCGAACTCAATACTGCAGTTGACGCTTCGATTACGGCAGGGGCCCTTGGTGCGCGAATGGTTGGAGGTGGTTTTGGAGGAAGTGCGATTGCTTTGATTCATGCCGCTCATACTCAAGCCACTATTACAGCAGTTGAAAAAGCATTTGCCGATAATAAATTTAAAGCACCCCGATTTTTTACTTCACTTCCAAGTCAGGGCGCAGAGGTTATTCAACGGGGGTAATTGAAACTACTTCTACCCCACCGATTGCTCCTAAAACATTAAGGAGGTCTGTTGGATCATTTCCGGGAACGGCAACGGTAATATCGTCAAAGCCACGTCCATCTTCAGATTTGAGAACGACTAACCCGCGAATGTCACCGCCAGCAACACCGATTGCTGAGGCAAGGAGTCCTAGTGAACCAGGGCGATCTGGAAGTGAAATCTGTAATCTGAATTGGGCCATGGCTTAAGAATACCGTGACTATGTTTCGCCGAAGTTACGCTTCGATTACCCAAGCACCGCTCACGGCAACTTTGACTTTTGCAAGAGGAGATTGTGCTGGGCCATTTATTACTTTGGCTGACTTATATGGATCAAACTCAGCTCCATGGCATGGACATTTGAGAGTTTTGCTTGTGCCTGAATAGGCGACGGTGCAGCCTTGGTGTGTGCAGATTGCTGAGTATGCAAAGACGCCTGCTTTTGTTCTAAAGAGAACTGCTGGTGCACCATTCTTCGTTGCAAAATTATGCGTCGCGCCGACTTTAAGCGAAGCAAGCTTAATAATCTTTGTTCCAGTTGCAGATGCCGCTGAGTTACTTGCAGAAGGTGCGGCCTTTGCAAATACTTTTCCAAATCCTGCTAAACCAACTGCAAGAATTCCAGTTAATCCAACTCGTAACGCTCCGCGACGTTCCAGCGACATTTCAAATCCCTTTCGTTTTCCAACCAAGAGTAATAAATAGGACAACCACAAGACTGCATATGCACTATCACTAGCTAAGAAATATGGAGATGCATGAAAACTACTTGCAAGCCACAAACCTACTGACATTGAAAAACCACCCAGGGCTGCCAGACGTGGTGCAACCCATAAAAGCGTTGCTAAGCCAATTGCAAACTCGGAGACCATGACAAATCCCCCGACAAGTACAGCATGTTCAATTAACTTATTAAAAGCAAAGCCCACCGGAGATTGAGTTGAATAACCTGATAACTGAGTTCCGATATAAGACGAGGATCCGGCCGTTAGAAATCCAGGATCTGTCGCCTTATCCCACCCGGCATAGATCCACGTTGCACCAAGCCAGAAACGCATCACACGAAATGCTGGAGCTTGTGTGCGCCAAGAACTAGTGGCGGTGCGTAAGTAGTTTTGAATCATGCTCATATGTTGCATAGTAAAGGCTGTACCTGTGAAAAGGCCCAATGAAAAGCTCCCTGACTTGGATTCGAACCAAGAACCTGTCGATTAACAGTCGACTGCTCTGCCGTTGAGCTATCAGGGATTAGGTGTGCAAGCGCAAACTCTAGCGCACACAGGCGCAAGGGCAAAAACTACAGGCCTCCGAGCGCCAAATCATGCAGATTTCGACGGGCGCTTTCAAGGGCCACTAGTTGGGCAAAGGCTGCGTTGTATTCAATTTCATTTTCAACTGGGTTGAGGCGCTGTAGCGATGATTTCAATTCCGCGATCGAACGCGATATCGCAACTTCGCGCAATCTGGCGGTAATGCTTGCAACATAGGCTGGTGTTGGCTTTCCATCGGCGCGAATTGGTTCAACGGTTAGTTCTGTAAATAGGGTTTTAATTCGCTCATCACTAATAGTCTCTGGTGAAAGCATTGGATTCTCATCAATTGTTTTTCGGAGTTCGCGATATGCCGGATGTGTAAAGGCACCAGCTTCGATATCGCTCCACAAAGAATCGGTAAAGAGTACCGCTTCTTGCAATCGCGCTTTTAGTACTTCGCGTTCAAGGATAAGACGTGCTTCATTGGGATCAGGTCTCCACGCTGCGCTATCTTCACTGACTGCTTCAGTTGGTTCCTGAGATTTTGGCTGACTCTTCACACCTTGTGCAACGGCCTTTGAAACTATTTCTACTTCAGTGCCTAACCAACCCGCAAGTAGACGTGTGTATTCAGGACGTAGGGATTTGTCGCGAATCTGTGCAACAAGTGGTGCTGCAGCATTGAGCGCATTGACGCGACCTTCAGCAGAATCCAATTTATGGTGTGCGAGTTCGGCACGAATGGCAAACTCAAATAAAGGAACTCTGCGTGCGATTAAATCGCGAAGCGCAAGATCACCTTTTTGTTGACGAAGTTCGCAGGGATCTAAACCATCTGGTTCTACGGCTACAAATGTTTGTGTAACAAATTTTTGATCCTCGCTAAATGCACGCAGCGCCGCCTTTTGGCCAGCGGCATCGCCATCAAAGGTGAAGATAACTTCGCCTCTAAATGAATCATCATCCATTAATAATCTACGCAAAATGCGGATATGGTCTGCCCCGAATGCTGTGCCACATGTTGCAACTGCGGTTGTGATTCCAGCTAACTGGGCCGCCATAACATCGGTGTAGCCCTCAACAATGACGGCCTGACGTTTCTTTGCAATCTCTTTCTTAGCCGCATCTAAACCATACAAAACTTGGCTCTTCTTGTAGACCGGAGTCTCAGGAGTATTGAGATATTTCGGGCCTTGATCCTCTTCATCACTTGCTAATTTGCGACATCCAAAACCAACAACATCGCCAGAAATATCCTTAATTGGCCAGGTCAAACGATTTCGGAATCGATCGATAGGGCCACGTTGACCCATTTTGGAAAGACCGGCGGTTTCTAACTCATCGATGCTGTAACCCTGTGCACGTAAATGCTTTGTTAGTGCATCCCACTCATCTGGTGCAAAACCAACACCGAACTGTTGACATGCAGCTTTATCAAATCCGCGTTTGGTTAATAAGTCACGGCCATGAGACGCATCGGGTGATGTGTTGAGTTGTTCTTGGTAAAAACGTGCAGCGTCAGTGTTAGCGGCAATTAAGCGAGAACGCGCCCCTGCTGAAAATGTAGGAGTGCTCGGACCACCCTCGTCGTATCGCAACGTATATCCCATGCGATCAGCAAGGCGTTCGATAGTTTCGGTAAAAGTTAAATGATCAATCTTCATTAAAAAGGCGATTACATCTCCGCCGGTTTGGCAGCCAAAGCAGTGGAAATATCCTTTGCTTGGAGTAACGTGAAATGAAGGTGATTTCTCATCGTGAAAAGGACAAAGACCTTTTTTCTGTCCCCCGCCCGCGTTTTTTAATTGAACGTATTCACCAACGATTTCATCGATAGGTGCACGGTCGCGGATGTAGGCAACATCTTCATCCTTAATTCGTCCGCTCATGCGCACATCTTAACGAGAAGCCAATAAACGCGCGTGCAAGGCATAGGCACCGGGGTCGGTAAGGGCTGCAACTTGATCGATTATTACGCGCATACGGGCCGTTTCATCGCCAGCCTCATTCCAGCTCTTTAAGAAAAATGAATCGAGTTCCCTTGGGGCATTAGCCAATAACATTTCTACAAGTTCGCTGACAATAACCTGCTGCTTTGCATAGCGATCTTGAGAGTGAGCGGCGTTAATTAAGTAGTGCCCAGCAATAGCTTTTAAGAAATCAACTTCGATTAACTGATCGCGAGGAATCTCAAGATCTGCGCTGTACCGAGAGAGTGGTCCATCTCCATGAATCTTACGAGTCTCTAATTCGGCAGCTAAAACAAAACGGCCAATTAATTGGCTAGTTGAATCCTTCAGTCGAGCAAGTGAACGATGAGTACCGTCGTAATAATGTGGCCATGCAGATAATGAGGATAAACGCTTGTGCGCATCAACTGCTTCTTCTGAAGTCGCATCGCTTCCATAATCGCGAGTCATAACTGTGTAAATTTCCGCAAAATCATTTTCGAAATTCTTTACTGAAATCTGATTGGCAAAGATGGCATCCTCTAAATCATGAACTGAATAGGCACAGTCATCTGACCAATCCATAATCTGAGCTTCGATACATTTCTTATCAGCAGGTGCACCCTGACGCATCCAAGTGAAAACTTCGACATCGTCATCGTAAACACCAAATTTGCGCAGATTTTGCGAACGTGGCCATGGATACTTTGTTGCACCATCTAATGAAGCTCGGGTTAGATTTAGCCCAATTGATTTTCCATCTGCATCAACTGTCTTAGCTTCAAGGCGCACTAGCAAGCGAAAACTTTGCGCGTTACCTTCAAAGCCACCAAAATCAGCGGCGATATCTGCAAGGGCTTCTTCACCGTTATGACCAAAAGGAGGATGACCTAAATCATGGGCAAGACAAGCGGTGTCCTGTAGATCTGGATCAGCTCCGAGAGATTCACCAAGTTCGCGACCGATCTGTGCGCACTCAAGTGAGTGAGACAAGCGTGTGCGTTGAAAATCATTTTCCCAAGGAACAGCAACTTGAGTTTTAGCCGCTAATCGGCGCAAAGCTGCTGAGTGAATTACACGTGCACGATCTCGCATGAACTCGGTGCGGCCAGCGCGTTTTGCTGGTTCATCAAGAAAACGTTCTTGATCATGCTGGCTATACGTCACGGCATAACCTTAGTGACGATGTCAGCACCGGGTAAATGATCACTGACCTGAATACCCCTGCGGCCCACTGTTATATAGACCAAATAAGCCCCAGCTTCACGGAGTAAATACTTGAATCCAGAGTTTGAAATCGTATTTGGGCCAGTTTGAACAGGTGAACACGTGCTAACAATGCCCTGGTCATTTGCCATCGTCATGGCGCGCTTGCAGTGAAATGGATCTGTCACGATGATGACATCACTGACATAACGCTTTTTCATAAGTGCGGAATATGCCTTGGTACTCACTAAAGTATCGCGGCCTTCTTCAATTGCAGTTATCTTCTTTGCAGGAATTCCATGAGTGCGCAACCATAACTTTCCTGAAGCTGCTTCAGTTGTGCGATCGCCCGGCGCTCCGGCTCCGACTGTAATAATCGTTGGCGCATACCCCAAATCAAAAATACGTTTTGCTTCTTTCAGTCGAGCCTCTAGCGCCTCACCTGGTTTTCCATTTAACTGCGCCGTGCCTAAAACAACGATGACATCTGCATTTCGAACGATTGGATTTTTTGCCGCACGCCACACCTGTGACACGGCATAACCCGGTGCAATTAATGCGATTACCAAAATTAAAGTAATGGTGCGGCGAAGCCATCTAAATAGAAACATTTATCCGCCTGAGAACGCATCCTCTAGTTCAACATGAACTAGTTCATCGGGATCATTGAGCCAGCCATCTGGCAACGTTGGTGGGCGTCCGTGGCTTGTGCGACCTCTTGGTTTGTCACCAACTTCAACTGGGTATGGCTGATCTTCTAAGCGATCAAGAAGTTCGCGCATTTCCTCCAACGAGCAGACCATTCCTAAATCATGACGGATTTCGCGAGCAACTCTAAATCCCTTTAAGTACCAGGCCATGTGCTTGCGCATATCGCGCATTCCACGATCTTCGGATTCCAGGTATTCAACAATTAAATTTGCGTGGCGAAACATTACTTCGCGAACTTGATGCAAAGTCGGGGTTAACTCTTTTTCATTGCCTTGCAATGAGCTCACTAAATCTGCAAATAACCATGGTCGGCCCAGGCATCCACGACCAACAACAACGCCGGCGCAACCAGTTTGATTGACCATATCTACGGCATCTTTACCTGACCAAATATCGCCATTACCTAAAACCGGTACTCCGCTTGGCTTTAAATGTTCAACAAGCTCTGCGATTTTTGACCAATCAGATTTTCCTTCATACATCTGTGCTGCAGTTCGCGCATG
>Ga0265593_1000389_pt1 | contig 25369 bp, 25 predicted proteins | sample saktaG_8_FD_190136 | JGI IMG/M metagenome (GOLD analysis project Ga0265593, IMG submission 190136) | Saline water microbial communities from Sakinaw Lake, British Columbia, Canada - sak_2011_5_24_36m | ecosystem: Environmental > Aquatic > Non-marine Saline and Alkaline > Saline ...
GACACCGAACCCGCTCAGCTTTATCATCGGCTACGGTTTCGCAGGAATTTTTGCCCTGCTCTATCTCTTCGATAAAAAATGGAGTAAGGATAAGAGCAATCTCTTTCTTATTATCTGGATAGCCGCCATCCTGGCCGCCTCCTACCTGCCCGTCAGGTTCCAGAGAAGAATGATACTCGGACTGCACATCCCTATAGCACTGCTGGCGGTTAAATATTTCTTTTACTCTTTGCTCCCGAAACTAAAAAAAATGCGGCCTTTTAAGAGTTTGAAACCCGACGCGCTTTTTATTCTCCTGCTGGTATTGACGATTCCTACAAATGTCAGATATATTGCGGACTGCTACACGGACATGAAACTAAATATTTACAATTACAATATTTTTGAGGATGATGCGCAGGCCCTAAAGTGGCTGGATAAAAACACGGATAAAAAAGAGGCGGTTATTGCTTCCCGCATAATAGGTATGTATATTCCCGCCTGGTCAGGAAATAAAGTCTTTGCAGGACATTACGACCAGACGGTAAACTACACCTCAAAACTACAGGATGTAAAAGTTTTTTTCGAAGGTAAAGCAGATGACAAAAAAGTTGAAGAATTTCTTAGAGCAAGCGGGATAAATTATATATACTTCGGGCCCTTTGAGAAATTAATCGGAACCCCTTCTTTCAATAAGCTGCCTTTTTTGAAAAAAGTCTATTCCGGCGGTAAAGTTGATATCTACAGGATAGACCTTTAAAATATATTGATTTACCCTGCCCTAAATGGTAAAATACTCAACTCAGGTGGGTCGGTAGCTCAGCTGGTAGAGCACCGCCCTTTTAAGGCGATTGTCGCGAGTCCGAGCCTCGCCCGACTCACCAATATTAAAACCTATTATTTTTCCGCCGGTCCTATTCAGCGAAATATCCAAAACCATTTGTTTTTTCTTGCGTGAGCTCTGTTTTGATTGCTTAAATAACATAGTTTTCTACTCTTTAGATCTCTGCAGCTAATATGCCAATTATTTGCCTTGTCTATAGTTAAGGAACAACTCATCCCGAATTGATCTATACTCGAAACCGGAGAACTTAGAGACCAGACGCCGCCGTCAAACTGAGCCAGCTTAAGTTTTTGGGAGCCTGCGTCATAATAGGCAATCCAGGGGTTACCGCTGTTGTCCAGTTTTATAGAAGCAAATTCGCCGACATTTTTACTGCTATCCACAACTCTCTTCTCCCAGGAAAATCCTTTCTTAACTGCATACCTGAGATTGGCATCCGTCGTATCATAATAGGCAATGTGCGGAGTATCGTTATTCCCCAGAACTACGCTGGAAAAAGAACCGGTTTTAGAATTAATACGGGCATCAACGTCTTCTATTTTCCAGTAATTGCCCGTGTTCCTGGCAAATTTCAGTTTACCATTCTTGTTGTCGTAATAAGAGATTCTCTCCAAACCATCAGTTCCAATAGCTATGGAAGTATATAGTCCCAACTCCCCTGCTTTTTCTCTGTCCACTTCTTCAACATGCCAGGCAAAATTATCATACCGTGCGCATTTCAAGGCGCCTTTTTTCGCATCATAATAACTTATATAAGGCCGGCCCCCGCTATCCAGAGCAAGAGAATTATGTATCCCGACATTCCCGGCATCAACATACTGAATTAGCCATTTCTGTCCGTCAAAACGCGCGAATTTAAGCGCTTTATTTTTTACATCATAATAACTTATACAGGGCCTGGACATAGAGTCCACTTTTATGGATGAAAACCGCCCGACGGTACCCACACTATCAACCGTAAAAATAACCCATTCCCCGTATTTTTTCGCATTTGCGGTTTTGCTATCAAAAACCAGATCACCTTTCAACTGTCTGGCATATTTTAAATTGCCATTTGTCGCGTCATAATATGAGATATGAAGGCAGCCCTGTTGGTCAATGGCAATATCCGATTCTACGCCGGTATCGGCCTCCGACAGGTCTACGGCATAAATATTGGGCCTGGCGGCAGGACTGAGAGTTTGCGAGGAAAAAGGTTGCACTAAAATAATAGAACAAAAAGAACAACAATACAAAAACTTTGTTATTCTCACAAATCCCTCCAATATGGCTTTTCGCAGTTTAATTATACTGTCCGGCACCTGCAAAAACACAAGTGCCGGGCAGCAGGAACTCTTATTTTTCCGGAATTGTAATAACAGCGTTGCTCTTTCCGGTAGGGTCTATTGATTGTTCCATCCCTGAAGGATTGATCGCAGTTACCACATAGTAATACGTCTGGCCTCTTCTCTTTCTGCTCATGTCCAGCCAGCTTGTATTGTCTCCGTTTACTCCCGCCTGGAACGGTCTTCTATCCGAAAGATCCGTTATCGGCTGTACATCTCTGTAGATGTTATAGCTGAAGATACCGTTCGCGCCAAAAGGCAGGTCCATTTTCCAGTCCAGCAATACATCCGTTTCGCCCGGTACTTTTACTTCGTACTGGCTGATCCAAGGTGTGTTCTGGCATCTTGGCGGTGCATAGTCAACTATATGCGGGCTCACAAACAAGCTTACATCCGCTTTTTCCACCAGAGGGTTTGACATCTTGAACAATAAACCAATCAAAGGAATATCTCCGAGTAACGGCACTTTCGATTCTGAAATTGTCGTTCTCTCTTTTAACATTCCGCCCAGTCTAATGGTGCCGCCGTTATTTACAAATAACTTCGTTCTTACCTCTCTGTTATCTATTATCGGTATTCTTGTACCTGCATCAGGCGAGACATAACCTGCAACCTGGTTCATCTGCGGGTTTATCTGCACACTGATTGTGCCGTCTCTCTGTGACTGCGGAGTTACCTGCAGTATTATATTTACATCCTGGTAGGTATAGGAGAAGGTTGTATTTCCGCTGCTGTCCGTGGTCTTGGACGTTATCGGTTCTCTTGAACCTATCTGGACCCTCGCTTCCGTACCGTCTTCCACTATCACGTCCGGATCCGCCACCATCTCCACCTGCGTGGTTGCCTGTGTAGCATACATTTCAAATTCCAGCGTGTAAGGGTTGCCGGTCGGTTTGTAGCTGAACGGACCAAAAAATGCGCCCGGAATTGAAGTTGCCGAGGCCAGCGTGGAACCCGTTTTATAGAAAGTTCCCAGCCATCTGCCCACGGTTGAATTCAGTGTGCCGCCGCCGATGTTCAAAGCGCCGGTATTGGTATACTGCATGTCCATCGCTATTACTGTATCCGTTTTCTTGATTGTTTCAAGTAATTTTGTCTTTATCGCTATTAACTTGGCTTTCCTTTCAGGATTATCCAGCTCTTTTAATAAGCTTTCAATTCCTTCAAAGACTTCCGCAACATCAGTGATGATCAGGGCATTCGTCCCTACATCCACCGAAACTACGCCGTCTTTCGTAAGCACGGTCTTCATCTGTCTTACAAGTTCACCGGCTGTCGCATACGTAAGCGCATAAAGTTTTGTTACTCGGGGCGGTGTAGCGTCTCCCTTTTCTTTCTTCTTTATGTGGTAGATTCCGCTTGCATCTACTTTGAACTCTAAATTCTTGGGTTCAAGGATAAGCGAGAGTACCGTTTCCAGTTCCTGCTTTTCATTAATCGTCAAGGTTACATTACCGAAAGTCGTGATATCATCAACGTCTATCGAGTACTGTACTCCTGATTTCAAAAACACCGTTTCCAGCGCCACTTTTACCGGCGTATTAGGAAAATCTATTGGCGGCTCGACGAATTTCGCTTCTGCAGCTAAAGCTAAGCTTGCAAGCAGTATGATTGTTGCTACAGCTAATATTTTTTTCATTACTATCCTCCTTTTGCGAATGTTAGACAAACTCCTTGTAGCCGGATGTTTCTTCTTTTATTTTTGACCTCCTTTATTAATAATTTCTTTGTTTGTTTCTTTGAAGTCTTTAACTTTTTCTCCGACAAAAGTAACCGTGCCGTTAAATTTATAATCCCAGAGTTCGGAAACCGACCCGGCGTTCTTAATAACTTCCGAAGGTTCTCCCAGCGAGAGCATGACCTGGGTCTTGCCCATACCCGGAAGGACCTTTTTTGCTTTTATGGCATCCCAGATCTCGGCCGGCCAGCCAAAAGATTCATAAGGATTGGTCGTAAAGAACAATCTTGAGAAATCTTCTGTGTATTTGCTGGATTCATAAAGATAGACCACAAAGAATTTCTTATTTTTAATTTGAAGCTCGATTTCTATCCCAAATCTGGCATCGTCCATAACCCGGTATTTTTCCGGCAAAAGCAATTTACTTCTGACATTGAGTATTTTTGCTTCTGAAAGTTTCTCAAGTTTTTCTCTCTTATCGGTTATGATAGTTTTTTTCAGCCAGACACTGCGCCCGATGTATTCTCTTAATTCCATTAACTCGGCCATGTTCTGTCTTTTTCTGTCCTGCCAGCCTTTTATGTCAGTCACTATTTCCTGGGTGGTCAATTGTTTTTGATTTTTTCCGTCCAGATCAGCCAACCAAATTTGATAATTTCTGAGAAAACATAAATGCTTTGAATCCGGAGACCAGGAGAGTCCTAGCGGAGTTACCGCCGTAACTATTTCTTTTGTAGTCCCGCCTGAAAGCTCCTTGATATAGACACTGTAACCCTTGCCTTTACCGGGAGAAATGAAAGCCAACCGGCTGCCATCCGGAGACCAGGAGAGACCAGAACCTATATAGCCCTCTTCCGTTAAAGGTTTTTCCTGACCGCTGCCTGTACTATATATATAAATATTCTGTTTCTTAAAATCCGGGGAAAGTTTTACATAGGCAATATTTGCCCCATCAGGAGAAAAAACCGCAGGATTCAAGACCGTGTTTTTACCCACCTTTCCGCAGGCGGTCACCAGGACCGGCAGGCTCTTTCCGGAGACATCAACTTCAAAAATAGAGGCATTCCCCTTGTTTACTGAGATATAAATAAGCTTATCGCCTTTCGGGGAAAAAACCGGAAAAAGTTTGTCTTCCGGACTATTGGTCAGCTTCAACTGTTCCGTGCCGTCCTCACTCATGATGAATATCTGTTGAACCTGTTTTTCGTCACCCCCGGCGAAAGCAATTCTTTTACCGTCCCAACTCCAGAAGGGATGCCGGTTCCAATTAATATTTGTCAGCATAATTTTATTTCTGGCATTCTCCGTATTTATGGTCCAGATCTGCGTGCCATAGATCTTGCTAACCAGAGTGTAAGCTATCCGCTCTGCACCGGTATCCTGGGTCTTTACCGACCAGACAGGATACTCACACCGGTCTTCTTCCAATACTTCTGAATAGCTCTTTTCAAGTCCCGGGACCAGCAGGAGCAAACCGGCTAAAACAGCCCAGCTCCCTGTCTTAAAAATATTCCTATAAATATTTGCCATCTTTTTATCTCCTCGTTTGTTTTGTAAAAGTGGAGAACTCCAGACCATAGCCCGTTTTAATTATCTCCGTTTTGGTTTGATATTTAATTGTGGAAAATTCATTTATTGCTTTATCCCGGGAACCGCCAAGGAAAAATAAAATGCCGGAAAAAACAAAAACCAAAAAGAAAGCCCCGAGCCCGAGTTTTAGCATAAAAGCTTGCTTTTGAAATTGTCCGGCAGCCCCTTTTTGCCCGCTTCTATTTTCCAAAGCAATTCTTGCTTTAAGCAGGCTCGTAAATTCAGGCCCCAGTTCAAATTTTTCTTTTTGTTTGAGGGTTTTTGAGATAGCAGAATAAAATGTCAGTTTTGTCCGGCAGGAAGGACACACGGCAAGATGGCGGGAAATAAGGCAAGCCGCAGGTCGCCCGGTTTCCTGATCCAGATAAGCGCTTAGATTTTTCTCCACAAATTTACAGAACATATTATTTTTCTCCTTCAAATATTAATTCTTTTGCAATCCGGGCGCGGGCAGCATGAATTCTGGATTTAACAGTCCCCCGGGGAACTCCCGTAATAACTGCTATCTCCGCATAAGAAAGATCCTGAATTTCTCTAAGTATGAAAGCTATCCGCAATTCCAGAGGCAGTTTTTCCAGCGTGGTATTTATCTTTTCTCTAAGATATTTTTCTTCTAATATTTTTTCCGGCTGGGAAGTATTTTTTGGCAGGGAAAGCACCGTTTCCGTTTTTTCAAAAGAAACCAAATTTATTTCCGAGGCCTTACCCCTTTTGTGTTGCATGCAAACATTAAAAACTAACCGGTAAAACCATGTAAAGAACCTGGAGCGGCCTTTGAAGGAGGCAAGTGACCTGTAAAGCTGGAAAAACACTTCCTGCGAGACATCCTCGACCTCTTCCCGAACACCTATAAATCTATAAATAATACCCGCCACGGATGCTTTGTATTTATTAACAAGTTCAAAGAAGACCTGCTCTTCCCCCGCCTTAAACCTATGTACCAGCGCAAGATCAAACATGTTTTCGGCATCCTTCTTTGTTTTTACTTCTTTTTTGCCCACTTTTTACCCTCATTCTACTTACTTAGTAGCATAAACTCCAAAAAAGTTCATTAGTAAGGCAGTATTTTTTTATTATCAATAAACAACTATTGAAATAAATTCTTTTGGATGAGCAGTTTTTGGGTTGTTTTAAAGTGCAATTTCGCCACTTCTTTGAAGATATCAAAGCCCTTTAAGTCGCGGAGTTTTAGAACTCCGGCTTCGGCTTCTTTGGAGGCGCCTTTGGGCAGGTCAAAGCCGATAGAGGCGGAAAGCTCTTTCAGCTGGGTTAAAAATTCGGCGCGGGCCAGTATGGAGGCGGCGGCTACACAAAAATGCCGTTCCGCTTTAGTTTCAAAAACCACTTCAATTTGCTTTCCTTTCTCCATCAGCGCGGCTCTTATGAATTTATCATGGCCGAATTTATCCGCGATAACTTTTTTGGCAGGCACGACTTCAAGCAGATTTTCTATGACCCGGGCATGACCCCAGGCGAGCAATTTATTAAGATTTTTGAATTTTTCATACAGCTCGTTATATTTTTTGGGACCAATAACGACAACGGAATATTTTGCGTGTTTTTTTATTTCCGCGGCCAGCACCAACACCCGGTTGTCGGAGATGAGCTTGCTGTCTCTGATATTCAAACGCTTTAATTTCTCTTCGACCTCTTCTCCGGAGTAAACCCCGGCAATTACCAGCGGGCCGAAATAATCCCCTTTGCCGGATTCATCAACGCCTATGGCGGGAACTACTGCGTTCATCTTGAAAGACCCTCCAGCGGACTGGAAGCTGAAGCATAACGTTTAGCCTGCATTCTTCCCGCAAGAAACGCCAGGCGGCCGGCCTCTACGCCGAGTTTCATCGCCAGCGCCATTTTCACGGGATCTTTTGCAAGCGCTATGGCAGTATTCATTAAAACGCCGTCAGCACCGAGCTCCATAGCCACTGCGGCATCAGAAGCCGTTCCGACCCCCGCATCAACAATCACAGGCACCTTGACAGCTTCTTTGATAAGCCGGATATTAAGCGGGTTCGTAACGCCCTGCCCGGAACCTATCGGGGCCGCAAGCGGCATAACCGCCGCCGCACCCGCATCTTCCAGTTTTTTTGCTATGACCACATCATCATTGGTGTAAGGCAGTACCGTAAAGCCGTCCTTTACCAGGATCCTCGTAGCTTCCAGAAGTCCGATAACATCCGGGAAAAGAGTTTTCTCATCACCGATAACCTCCAGCTTGACCCATTTTGAAAGCCCCGCTTCAGCCCCGAGATGCGCCGTTCTAACCGCGTCTTCCACATTAAAACAAGCCGCCGTATTCGGCAGAAGAAAACATTTTTTCCTGTCAATAAAATCAAAAAGCGACTCTTCCCCCTTTTTAGGATTAAGATTAACCCTTCTAACCGCAACAGTTATCATCTCCGTCCCGCTAGCCTCATGCGCCGCTTTCATTATCTGCAAGGACTGATATTTCCCCGTCCCCACCCAGAGCCGTGAGCTAAATTCTTTCCCGGCAACTATTAATTTATCCATAAAACCCCCATTAAGACTATTTACTAGTGACTAATGACTACTGACTATTTAAGGAAGTTTATTAAATAACGGCGGGCTTTTTCCGCCTTCAATAATCCATGAACCATTCACTTTGTTCTGGTTCATGACCCCGTACCTGAACAAAGTGAATGGTACGGGGTTGTCCATTTTCTATTATCTATTTTCTAGCAGCTTGCAGCTGCTATCCGCCACCAACAAAATGTACTATCTCCACTTTATCCCCATCTTTCAGCGCGTGTTTTTCATACTCAACTTTTTTTATTATTTTTTTGTTTACTTCTACGGCTACGCCTTCTTTTTTTAGGCCGTGTTTTTGTACCAGGGTCAATACGGTCAGGTGACCGGTATAGGTTTTTTCTTCACCGTTTACCAGAAGTTTCATTATTTTATCCCTGCGAGCTTTTCTGCAAAGAATCTGTAATATTGAACATGATAGTCCGTGGTCTCTATTCTATGACCGCTGGCCGGGTGAAAGACCAGGCGGGTGTCCGCTTTGCGGGCTTTCAGCCATTTATAATATTTTTCAGGATTATCCCGGCAATCAGGCACATCCTTGCCTCCGGTGATAAACATAACGGGCGTTTTCAAAAAGATTTTTGCCTGTGCCGGAGCGGCTGCTTCATCTCTTAAAGCCCCGACCACCAGACAGGCGGCTTTAAATTTCTCGAACTCTTCCGGAAATTTATCGGCAATATTCCAGACGCCAAAACCGCCCATAGAAGAGCCCATAATGACTTTTTTATTTTTGTTTACCGGGAAAAGTTCTTCCACAAGGGAAATAACATCAAAAACATCCTGGGCGCCGGCGCCTTTATACCAGGAATTAAGCCGGCCAAAAGGATAGATTTCAAGAAAATCCCCGCGCGGGCAGTTGCGGTTAAACTCCCGATCCCACTCAAAGGTCTGCAGGAGCCAGCCCTCTGTTTCCATTTCACTCCAGGCCCCGTGCAGGCGGACCATAATGGGCCACCCGCCTTTAGGCGGAGCTTTTTTCGGGACATATAAAACAAAAGGCTGATCTGAAAGATCCCGGTAGCTCTTATAACCGAAACGCACATCTCCGGAAAGGAGGTTAAGAACTTTCCCGTCTTTCTTTTCTTCCAGACAGATGGAAATAAAAACACATCTGTTCAATATTCTAGAGAGCTCGGAGAACTTATTGATCCTTTGGCCGTCGCTGCTGCCTGGCTCTTTTGAACCGGAAATAGCATTGGTCTCCAGGCCAGTAGAAAGTATTTTTTTTGCCGCTTTGATACTCAAGCGCAAGGAGGGCAGTAAGACCTGTCTGTCTCCGGTTTTTTCAAATTTTGAGGCAGTTTTTTCAAAGATTTGAATGGCTTTTAGAGTTTCCTTTTTCACTTCTTTTATAGATGAGAAAACGCTAAAGGCGTAGGGACCGTAAAATTCCGTGTATTTTTCTGCCATTTTTACCTTCCTTTGAACAAATATTAAAAATATTATACTTCAAGGCTGGTTTAATGTAAAGAAATAAGCGTTAGCTGAAAAAAAGGAGGCGAAAATCTATTTTTTTTCTTCCAGTTCGTTCAGATGATGTCTTACGTCAGTGCCGGCAACGAGGAAGATTACATCTTCGGCGATATTTGTGGCGTGATCGCCTATTCTCTCGAGATGCCTGGAAATAAGAATCAATTCTAAAGCCCGGCTGATATTTGCAGGGTCGGAGCTCATATAGGTAAGGAGTTCCCGGAAGATCTGGTCTTTCAGGTCATCCACCTCATCATCAGTTCTCAAAACACTCTTGGCAAGTTCAAGATCTTTTTTTACAAAACAATCCAGACTGTCTTTTACCATTTTTTTAACTATTTCTGCCATCCGCGGCGTGTCTATCAAAGGTTTTAACGGGGGCTGTTTCAGAAGTTTAACGCTGGATTCTGCAATATTTACCGCCTGGTCGCCCATCCTTTCCAATTCTGCGTTTATTTTCATCGCAGAGGTTATCAGGCGCAGGTCTGCCGCCGCCGGCTGGTGCAGAGCTATCAATTTTATGCACCGGTCATCAATCTCCACCTGTATTTTGTTAACTTCGGATTCGTGTTTATACGTTTCCTGAACCAGTTCTTCTTTTCTGTCCACCAGGGATTTGATGGAATAATTAATCATAGATTCAACCAGGGACGCCATATAAAGGAGGCGTTCTTTTAACTCGCCCAGCTCGTCGTCAAAATGCCTGTTCATAATGCCTCCGTAAATATATTTTTTTAACCAAATCTCCCGGTCACATAATCTTCCGTCTGTTTCATCTTCGGTGAGGTAAAGATCTGCGATGTTTTTCCAAACTCCACCAAATCACCGAGCAGCATAAAACCGGTATCATCAGAAACCCGGGCCGCTTGCTGCATATTGTGCGTCACAATAACTATGGTATATTTCTTCTTTAATTCTATCATAAGTTCTTCGATTCTGGTAGTGGCAATCGGGTCTAAAGCGGAACAGGGTTCATCCAAAAGAATAATATCAGGTCTGACGGATAAAAGACGGGCAATGCACAGCCGCTGTTTTTGTTCCAGGGATAAAGAAAGCGCGCTCAGATCCAGTTTGTCCTTAAGGTCCTCCCAGAGAAGCACGCCTTTTAAGCTTTCCTCAACTATACCGGCAAGCACGCTGCCTTTCGCCATTTTATGAATGCGGAGGCCGAAGGCAACATTTTCAAAAACGGTGAGCGGAAAGGGATTAGGCCGCTGAAAAACCATCCCGACTTTTCTTCTCAGCGCATCAATATCTACACCCTCAGTATTCCTTAAAATATTTATATTCTCTATTATTATTTCTCCGGAAATTTTCACGCCCTCTATGTTGTCATTCATCCTGTTCAAACACCGGAGCAGGGTGGATTTTCCGCAGCCGGAAGGTCCTATCATGGAGGTTATTCTATTGGGCTCAATGCTCATATTCACGTTTTTAAGAGCGTGAAAAGTGCTGTAAAAAAGCTCCAGTTTTCTAATTTCTACTGCCGGCATCAGCCATACCTCCCGGTGATATAACCTTCAGTACGCTGATCTTTCGGCGAAACGAACAAATTTGAGGTTTTATCTATTTCCACCAGTTCCCCCATAAGGAAGAAGGCAGTTCTGTCGCTTACCCGCGAGGCCTGTTTAACATTATTGGTGACCAGTATGATGGTATATTTCTTTTTAAGTTCCAGCATGGTCTCTTCCACTTTTGCGGTTGAGATAGGATCCAAGCCTGAACAGGGCTCGTCATAAAGTATCACTTCCGGTTCTACCGCCAAAGTCCGCGCGATACACAAGCGCTGCTGCTGCCCGCCGGAAAGTTTCATAGCCGAAGCGTCCAACCGGTCTTTTACCTCGTCCCAGAGAGAAGCCGAGATGAGGGACTTTTCCACTATCTCATCAATCTCTTTTTTACTCTTGATGCCGTGGCGGATAGGACCGTAGCCGACATTTTCGTAGATGGACATAGGCAGAGGCAAAGGCAGGGCAAAAACCATCCCGCATCTTTTTCTCAAACTCTCGGTATCCAGGGAGTTTACATCTTTGCCGTCAAGTAAAACCTGGCCGGTCTGTTTAAAATTATTGTTCAATTCATTTAATCTGTTGATAGTGCGCAGAAAAGTGGTCTTGCCGCTGTTGGACGGACCGATAACCCCCAGAATCTCGTTTTCATAAATAGAAATATTAAGCGCTTTGACGGAAGGCGCTTTGCCGAACCAGCAATTCAGGTCCTTTGCAACTATTTTTTCTTTTCTTTCATCTACCATTTTTTCTTTTTCCTGAAATAGATTCTTAAAGATATGGCGGTAACACTCATCGCAAGGACCAGCATCAAAAGCGTGAGCGCGGTCCCGTAGGTAATGTTACGCGGCATATTGGGAATTTGCGTGGAGATAATATATAGATGATACGGCAGTGCCATGACCTGATCAAAAACCGACCGGGGCAGATGCGGTACATAAAAAGCGGCGGCCGTGAAAAGTATGGGCGCAGTTTCGCCGGAAATTCTCGCTATAGAAAGTATTGCCCCCGTCATAATACCGGGCAGGGCATTCGGCAGTACAATGTGCCGTATCGTCTGCCATTTTGACACCCCGAGAGAGAGGGACGCCTCTCTAAAGGATTGCGGCACGGCATTTAAAGCATTTCTGGAAGTCGTAATGATAACAGGGAGTTCCATAATGGAAAGCGTAAGCGCGCCGGCAATTATTGAGACGCCCATTTTAAGAAACATTACGAAAACCCCGAGGCCGAAGAGACCATAGACGACCGAAGGAACGCCGGCAAGATTAACTATGGATAATTTTATTATTCTGGTCAGGAGATTGTCCCGGGCGTATTCATTGATATAAATGGCGGCCATTACACCCATCGGCAGAGTGATAGCAATAGCGCAGAGGACGATGCTTAAGGTGCCCACAATAGCGGGGAAGATACCGCCCGCCCTCATGCCGTCTTTTGGCGCGGTGAATAAAAACTCCCAGGAAATAGCAGAGGCGCCTTCTTTAATTATTATGAAAACAATAATGAGGACCGGGATTATGATAAATAAAGTCACCAGAAAAAGTACCGAGAAAGCTATTTTTTGGGAGATTTTTGCGTTCATTTATTTTCTCCCCCGGTTCAAGAAAGTATCGGCAATAAAATTAATAATAAAGGTAATGATAAAAAGCACCAGCCCTATGGCGAATAACCCCTGATAATGGATACTTCCCCTGACGGTTTCACCCATTTCAGAGGCAATGGTTGCGGTCAAAGTGCGGACAGGATCAAAGAGCGAACCGGGTATAGCGGCGGCATTGCCGGTAATCATCATAACCGCCATAGTTTCGCCTATAACTCTGCCGATACCGAGCATCACGGCCGCGAGAATTCCCGGAGCGGCGGCAGGGAGAACAACACGATACATCGTCTGCCATTTGGTGGCCCCGAGAGACAGCGCGCCCTCTTTATAAGTCCAGGGCACGGCACGGATAGCATCTTCAGAAATGGAAACAATAGTAGGCATCGCCATAAAAGCCAAAACCAGGGAACCGGAAAAAGCGGATAAACCGGTCGGCAGATCAAATAAATTCCTGATGAGCGGCACAATAGTAACCATCCCGATAAAACCGATGACCACGCTCGGAATCGCAGCCAATAATTCTATCCCGGACTTCAAAATATCCCTAATAGATAAAGGCGCGACTTCTGAAATATAAAAAGCGGCCATAACACCGATAGGAACAGCGATAACAGCAGCTCCGAGAGTAACAAATAAGGACCCCATTATCATGGGCAGTATCCCGAATTTTCCCGGACTCGAAGTAGGATACCAGAATTTACCTGAAAGGAATTCCGTGAATTTATACTGCGCAAAAAAACTAAGCCCTTCCCTCAAAAGAAAGAAAAATATCAGCGCCACAAGCACAATAGCCGCAATCCCGCAGCCAAAAATCAATTTCTCTATTAAAGAATCCATTTTCCTTCGACTAATCATCCCATTTCCTCTTTTTATCTCTCCTGCTCTATCTGTATCATCTCTCTTTTTTTATCTCATGTTCCATCTGTGCCATCTCTCTTTTTTTATCTCAAGTTCTATCTGTGCCATCTCTCTTTTTTTATCTCAAGTTCTATCTGTGCCATCTCAATTTTTATCTCAAGTTCTATCTGTGACATCTCTCTTTTCTTATCTGTGACATCAGCCGATTTCTTTCATTTTCTTTTAATCGGCACAAAATCAAGTTTCCTAACCAACACCTGCCCCTCATCCGAAAGCGCATAACCCACAAACGCATTCACCGTCGGATTATCCTTTGAACTGGCGTAAAGAAAAAGCGGTCTGGAAATAGGATATTTATCGCTAAGCACGCTGTCTATGTCCGCTTTAATATATTTTCCGCCTTTCTTTTTTGCAATATCCAAGGCTTTCAGCTCCGGCGAAAGATAACCGATTCCGACATAACCAAGCGCGTTCGGATTTTGCACCACTTCGTTTACGATGGCCTGCGAGGACGGCATAAGCAGCGCCCGCGGAGAAAATTCCTCGGGGCCTTTTTTATTCCCCTGCCTTAAGACATGTTCTTTAAAAAACATATGTGTGCCGGAGTTGCTCTCGCGGGAAAGGATAACTATTTTTTTATCCCTGCCGCCCAGTTCTTTCCAATTTTTAATAGTCCCCATAAAAATATCGCGCACCTGCGCAAGCGTCAGTTTATTTATCGGATTTTTCGGGTTTACAATAATTATCAGACCGTCTAGCCCGACTTTATATTCGACCGGAAATATATTATTGGCCTTGGCTTGTTTCGCTTCAGCCTCCTCTATGCCCCTGGAGGACATGGCAATATCACAGGTCCCGTTTATCAGCGCCGCAAAACCCGTCCCGGAACCCCCGCCCGTAATACCAATATTCACGGAAGGATCCTTAACGGAATAATCCTCGCCCCATTTTTGCACGAGATTGACAATAGTGTCGGAACCTTTTATCTGAATGCTTTTACTTTTGGCGAGCGCGTTTTTTTCCCGGCTTTCCCTGCTGCAGCCAACTGCCAGGAGGCAGAGACCAACAGCAAAAATATGTAGCAGCTTACTTTTCATAGGGGCATTATACAGATACAATATTAAGGAAGTGTTAAGCAAATGTTAAGAATTTGTTAAGAAAGAAAAATGTCAAGCCGGGCATTTTACAGCTAAAACACCTTATATATACTTGAAATGATGCCTCACATCTTTGCCTGAGACAATAAAAATGACATCCTCAGCTATGTTGGTAGCGTGATCGGCTATCCTCTCAAGATGCCTGGATACCAGGATAAGCTGCAGCGCCACCGTAATTGTCTTTTGATCCGCCAGCATAAAAAATAGAAGCTCTCTGAAGATTTGTTCTTTCAGTTCATCCACTTTGGAGTCATTAGCCAGCACCGTATGGGCCAGCTCTATATCTCCCCGGACAAAAGCATCCAGACTGCTCCTGACCATTTCCTTAACCAGTCCGGCCGTGTATGGAATATCAATAAGTTTTTTCAGGGGTGGATGCTTGAGAAGTTCCAATCCCGAACCGGCAATGTTGACCGCCTGGTCTCCCATGCGCTCAAGTTCCGAATTTATCTTAATAGCGGAAGTTAGGAATCTGAGATCTGCGGCCGCCGGCTGGTACAGGGCAATAAGTTTCAGGCACCGGTCGTCAATTTCCACTTGCAGTTTGTTGACCTCTTCTTCTTTTTTAAAGACCTCAGACGTCAACTCCGCCTTTCTCTCCGCCAGCGCCTTTACCGCAAACCCCAGCATCTCCTCCACCAAACCGCTCATATAGAGGAGTCTTACTTTGAGTTCTGCCAGTTCGTCATCAAAATGTTTAGTCATTTTCTTCCGCCCCTTTTCCTTCGATTTCCTTTAAGAGTCCCTTAACCTTGAGTTCTATCCTATCTCTGACTTTCCTGAAAAATTCCGGGGGTGTCCCTGTCGGATCCGGTATATTCCAATTGATAAATTTCTTAGTAGGAACTACAGGACAGATATCACCGCAGCCCATTCCTATTGCGTAATCAAATTGTTCCACTCCCAGTTCTTTAATGCTCTTTGATTTTGCTTTAGAAAGATCTATTCCTTTTTCCTGCATATAGGCAATCGCCTCGGGATTTACTTTACCGGAAGGCTTTGAGCCCGCACTGTAACTTTCATAAAAGCCGTGCCCGTGAATTTTCCCAAAAGCTTCCGCCATCTGACTCCTGCAGCTGTTGTGAATGCACAAAAATAATACTTTCGGTAATTTTTTCATCCAAACCTCCCTGAGACATAATCTTCCGTTCTTTTATCTTTTGGATTCGTAAAAATATCTTCGGTTTTCCCGAATTCAATAAGCTCTCCAAGGAGAAAAAAAGCCGTTTTGGAGGAAATTCTCGCGGCCTGCTGCATATTGTGGGTTACCACCAGAATGGTATAATCTTTTTTTAGTTCAACTATTAAATCTTCTATCTTCCGCGTGGAGATCGGGTCCAGCGAGGCGCAGGGCTCATCAAACAAAATTACTTCCGGTTCTACTACCAGGCACCTGGCAATACAAAGCCTCTGTTGCTGTCCTCCGGAAAGCCGAAGAGCACTGTCATTCAAACGGTCTTTAACCTCCTCCCAGAGCGCCGCTTTGCGCAAAGCGTTCTCAGCCTTCTCGTAAAGTATTTTTTTGTCAGTGATTCCTTTGATTTGTAAACCATAACACATATTTTCAAATATGCTTTTGGGAAAGGGGTTGGGCTTTTGGAAAACCATGCCCACTTTTCTGCGAAGTTCTACAACATCCACATCCCGGTCAAAAATATTCTTACCATCCAGGAGTATCTTTCCTTTAAGCGTCGTGTGAGCTACCAGATCATTCATGCGGTTTATAAGTCTTATGAAAGTGGATTTCCCGCAGCCGGAAGGCCCTATCATAGCGGTAACCATATTTTTATAAATATCCATATTAACATCAATTAGAGCGTGCTTTAGCCCGTAGAAGAAGTTAACATTTTCAACTTTTATTCTTATTTCGTCAGACATACTTTCTCCTTTGTTTCTGTCTTAGATATATTGCAATAGCAGATACGGCTAGTACAAGAATAAGCAGAATAAGAGCGCAGCCATAGGCTATTAATTTTTGTTCCTGAGGATGAGTGCCTTCCGTCATAAGCACATAAATATGATAAGGCAACGCCATCGTCTCCGACATTATTGAAGAGGGATAGGACCTGCTATAAAAAGTTACCGCGGTAAACATAATAGGCGCTGTTTCTCCGGCGCCTCTTCCCACGGCCAGGATCATTCCGGTCAAGATGCCCGGGAGAGCAGTAGGGAGTACTACTTTTTTTATTGTTTGAATCTGCGTTGCTCCCAGAGCGTAAGAGGCCTCCCTTGTTGATTGCGGCACGGCAATTATAGCCTCATAAGAAGCCGAGATAATCCCGGGAAGAATCAAGATACCCAATGTCAGACTGCCTGAAAGTATGGAGACATGGAAACCAAACAGTTTTACGAAAACCGCCAGACCAAAAAGGCCAAAAACCACCGAGGGAACACCGGCTAAATTATTTATACTCATTCTTATCAGGTTTAAGGTGAAATTTTTTGGAGAATACTCGCAAAGATAAATTGCCGTAATTACACCAAGAGGAAGCGAGAACAGTACTGAACCCAGCACCAGATAGAGTGTCCCGACTATCGCAGGTCCAACACCTCCGGCGGTCATGGATTTTCTGGGAATATCCGTAAAGAAGGTCCAAGAAAAGGCCTTTATGCCGTTTGAAGCAATAAAATATATAATTGAACCTAAAACTATTAGCGCAATAATAATACACACGAAGAGGACAAAAAAGCCCAATTTTTGAGAGTTCTCTGAGTTAATTTTCATACATCCTGCCCCAGTTTCATTCTGTATTTTCTGCTTATGTATTCAGCAATCATATTCATTATTAGAGTTATCAGGAAAAGCACCAACCCAATCGCAAAAAGCGCATGATAATGTGCTCCGCCGACTGCTGCCTCTCCCATTTCCGCGGCGATTGTTGAAGTCATGGGCCTGACCGGATCAAATATTGATTTAGGTATCATAGCCGCGCCTCCGGTAACCAATAACACCGTCATAGTCTCTCCCATTACACGGCTGATTCCGAGTATTATAGAAGTTGAGATCCCTGAGCCCGCCGCCGGCATTATAACTTTCCAAAGAGTCTGCCATCTATTTGCGCCCAAAGCAAAGGAGGCCTCCCTATAACTTTTTGGAACTACGCTTAAAGCATCTTCCGAGATACTGCACAAAACAGGAATAGCCATTATTCCAAGTATCAAAGCTCCGGTAAAAGCGCATTGACCTGTTGAAAGATGAAGAAGACTTTGAAGAAACGGTGCTACTATGAGCATTCCAAAAAAACCAAAAATAATTGAAGGTACCGCTCCAAGAAGTTCAACCACCGGTTTAAGAATCATTTTCTGTTTTTCACCGGCTATTTCATGTATGTAAAGTGCACTGCCTATTCCAATCGGTACGGCCACAACCATCGCACCAAGAGTTACAACCATCGAGGCAGAGATAAGGGGAAAAATACCGAATTCGGGCGGGGTAGCAGTAGGATACCAGCTCTTTCCAAAAATAAAGGCCAGCACGCCGGTAGAGGATAGAACGGGCAAGCCTTCAGAAAATAATACTATTATTATACCGGTTAAAAAAATAAATGAAGATAAAGCAACCGCCATGAAGATGTATTTATATATTTTATCCGTTAATCCCATTTTTTAGCCGGGCGCCGGTTTTAAGGCCGGCGCCCACTCCTTTTACTTAAGTTTTCTTAAAGGAACAAAACCTTGTTCTTCCACTATTTTCTGTCCCTCTGCGCTTAAAACAAAATCAATGAACTTTTTGGACTCACCTTTCGGTTTTCCGTTGGTGTACATAAAGAGCGGCCTGGAATACGGATAAGTATTGCTCCATACCGTATCTTTCTTGCACTCTATTTCATTGATATTAAGCGCTTTCACCGTTTCACTAATATAACCAATTCCAACATATCCAATAGCTCCCGGTGTTTTTTGTACCGTAGTCGCTACAGCCTGACTTGCGGCCTGAAGCAAGGCATCAGGTCTCATTTTTTCGCCGTCCATAGCCAGAGCTCCAAAAGCCTCATAGGTCCCGCTTGAGGTATCTCTGGAAACTACAATAATTTTTCCTGCCGTCCCGCCAACTTGCGACCAGTCAGATATTGACCCGGTATAGATACCTTTGACCTGTTTCTTAGTCAGGCCGGAAATGCCGTTAGCTGTGTTTACTATAACCGCTATTCCATCCAACGCAACGACGGTAGCTTTCGGATCTACGCCTTTTTTCAAAGCCACGCTGATTTCTGAGGCTTTTATTGGTCTTGAAGAATCCGCGATATCACAGGTAGAATCCTGAAGAGACGCAATTCCTATGCCGGAACCGCCGCCTCTAACATTAATTTTTATACCCGGGTTTTTATCCATATATGCTTCTGCCGTTGCTTGAGCTACAGGAAGCAAAGTACTTGAACCGTCAACAACTATCGCTTTATCCCCTGCAACCGCAAGTCCGCCTAGTATCAGGCTAACCGCGGCTATAGTCTTCAGTAATTTCATAAGTTTTCTCCTTTTTTAGAATTTGAGGTTAAAGTCCAGCTGAAATATTTCTGTGTCAGTATTTGAAACAGAATCAGGGAACTTTCTTCCGTAGTAATAGTCGAATGTAAAGTTGGAGCTCTTTGAGAGTCCGAAGGTTACTATCAATTCATTAACAACACAGGAAGTCTTTCCGCCGAAAGCGTCAGAATCCGGAAGAAAATCAACCCAGGCATCCTTCTGAAGCATTCTGTGAGAAACTACAGTCTGCCACTTTCCAAAGCCATCAACTTTTGCATCACCGAAAGAAAGGCCGATTTCATAGCCGTTCTTCATATCATCAAGCAGAGCAACATCAAGGTAAGTGTTTGTTACAATTTCACCGAACACCTTTACCATCGGAAGGAGCATATCAGTAAGACCGATCTCACCGCCGATATTCAAACAATCATAGTCAAATTTGAATTTAGAGGTGGTTGTGTCAGTTTTTGTTCTGCCTATTGCTGTCGTATTCGTAAGGGTAGTTACAGTCGTATAGGTTGTAGAAGTTGAGGTTATCAACGTATTTGAGGCACCTACTCCACCCGTTGAAGTAAGCACATTGCTTGCCATCCCCTGGACGTTTTCAAACAAATGCAAAGCTACACCTGCTTTCACATTTACACCTGAAACAGGTTTCACGTTAAAACCAATCTGCGCGGCAATAAGTCCCGGATCAGCAATAGAGGAGGAGTTCTCATCAATGTTCAAATATCCCAGACCCGCGAACACTCCAAGAAAATCACCAAGTATGGGAGTGTTGTAATCAGCGGCTACACCCTCAAAATTGATATCTGTATCAAAAAGCAAATCCGTAGGTTTGTACAGGAAACTGCCATAAGGGAATTTGCCGGCGAGAAGAGTAAGCCCTTCTATTGGAGAATACTGTCCCCAACCCAAATCCAGTCTGAGGTCAGGATGCTGAAAACCATTTTCCAGTGTCTGGTTCGTTGACCTGGGATCATCAGTACCGGTGCAGAAACCAAATCCAAGCTTAAAATTGGAATCCAGCTCTGCAATTCCGTTCAAACGAACCCGGATTCTTTCTCTCAATCTAATAACTGCATTCGGGTCTAACGTTTTGTCCGTCTGAGCTCTAAATCTGATATCGCCTTTAAGATTTAGCACCTGCGCCCAAACCGGCACATTTTCTGCCTGCCCGAGGGCAAGCTTCTTGGCTACTTCATCCTTGGTTTCGGCAAGAACCTGTTGAGCATCACCGGAATCCAGAACTCCCTTCTCAAGCAACCTCTGGGTCAAAATGTCTATCTCAGTAGCGCCGGCGTACACAGACAGCATTGCAACTGCTATTAGAGCAAGAACCGTTCTTTTCATACTTCCCTCCTTAAGTTTATTTCTCTTCCACATTGTTCCTCCTTTTTTTTATCTGTGGGAAGTATACAAAAATAAGATTAAGGAAGTATAAAGGAAATATTAATATTATGTTAAGGTAGAAAGCTTTGAAAGGAACAGCTATTTAGAAGAGAATTTATATCCTACACCGTGAATGGTCTTAATCAGTTTTCCGGCTTTGCCGAGTTTCTCGCGCAGGTGCCTGACATGCACATCAACCGCGCGGTCCACTATGGAGGCCTCATAACTCCAGGCGCCCGTTATTAATTGTTCGCGGTTATAGACCTTGTTTTGATTCTGCATAAGAAAAGCAAGCAGGGAAAATTCTATTTTTGTGAGCGCAACTGATTTACCGTCCATCAGAGCTTCATGACTGGAAAGATTTACGCTGACTCCGCCTTCGGCAATAATTTCCCCGGCAGAACCGCCGTTCTTAAGTCCGGACTTAGACCTGCGCAAGACAGCATCTATTCTGGCGAGAAGAATTTTTGGACTAAAGGGTTTGCTGAGATAGTCATCCGCTCCCGCTTTGAGACCTGTGACCGTATCTTCTTCCGCCGCTTTCGCCGTCAGCATAATTATCGGAATATTTTTTGTGTTCTCGTTTTTTTTCAGGATTCTGCAGACCTCGTAGCCGTCAAAACCCGGAAGCATGATATCCAGAACAATAAGCGCAGGCTGCTGTTTGGCAGCAAGATCAAGAGCCTCACCGCCGCTTCCCGCAGTCAGAGCTTTATACCCGCTCTTCTCTACATGGTACTTAACCAGCTCCACCAGATCTTTCTCGTCATCAACTATGAGTATTTTTTCTTTTGCCATTAATCCGCCTTGGGAAGTGTAAAGAAGAATTTTGAGCCTCCTCTTAATTTACTCTCTACGCCGGTAGTACCACCGTGGAGTTGAATAATGTGTTTGACTATCGCCAGACCCAGGCCGGTACCGCCGAACTCTCTGGAGCGGCCTTTGTCCACCCGGTAAAATCTTTCAAATATCCTGGGTTGATCTGCTTCCGGTATGCCCGGGCCGGTATCCTTTACTGAAATTATTATTTCCTTCTGCTTCTCCTCCGCTTCCACCGTAACAGAACCGCCTTCTTTATTAAACTTTACCGCATTATCCAGAAGATTAATGAGCACCTGTTCAAGCATATCTACATTAGCATAAACTCCGGGAAAGTTTTCAGGAATCTTGATTTCTATTTTTATATGTTTCTTTTCAGAAACCGGTTTCAGCATTTCCACGGCTTTGCTGACGGCTTCTCTCATATTGAAGGTATCTTTTGCCGGTTCTAAACGGGAGGATTCCATCTTTGATAATTCAAGAATATCATTAATCAAACGTTCCAGCCGGTTAGCATTTTCCTGAATAATATGCAGAAACTTTTTATTGTTTTCTTTGTCTTCTACAGCTCCTTCCAGGAGGGTCTCAGTAAAACCCTTGATTGACGCAAGCGGGGTCTTTAATTCGTGAGAAACATTAGCAACAAAATCCGTTCTTGCTCTCTCAAGTTTTCTGAGTTCCGTAACATCAAAAAAGACGGCAAGAAGGCCTTTTTTATCTTCCTCTTCCTTCCCGAAGAAAGTAGCACGAACCTTAAAAACGCCTTCTACCGGAGTCAGCATTTCAATTTCTATTTCCCTCGTGCGTTTGGCTTCCAAGATATCCCGCAAAAAGGAATCCAGCTCGGGATTTCTTACGGCTTCTATCAAAGTGCGGCCGATGATATGTTCTTCCTTGGTTTTAAAAGTATCCTCAAACGCTTTATTGGCGAGAGTTATTTTTCCGCCGGCATCCAGCACCAGCACGCCCTCGACCATACTGTCCAGCATGGCTTTGACCTGCCCACTGTTATTTTTATCTTTTAATTCTTCATCCATAGGGTTATTTTAAACTTTTATACTCACTTTTGCACTAGAATTTTGGCTATATTCTCTCTTAACTTGTTTTTATACTCCAGCCCGCCCAGATAAGGGGTTATGATTTCTCTAAGTTTCAGCATAGTTTGCGCAAGTTTAGGGTCCTGCGCCGTCCAGTAAAAATCCTCCGGAATATTCCCGGCCTTTTTTCCTGAGGACAGTTCATAGACATAATACGGGACCAGCTCGCTGTACATATTCGGCATTACCAGCGCATTATAGATATCTTCTTCGGCGGCGCCTTCTTTTAACTTAACTTTGGTCTCTACAATTTTTTTCTCACCGATATCCCGGAGCTGCTTCAGTTTCCCTTTAACCGTGCTCTCGGAAGAAAATACCTCTTTGAGATAATCCAGCCATTCAGCATCAATAGCGTAGTATTTGAACATAAAATCATAAAGATTATTATCCCGGTAACTGGCCAGCAGGGCCTTCTCATAAGGCGTGAGTTTTAATTTGCTTTTAGAAAGGTAATTATCTGCAAATCTTGCCTGCAAGTCACAGCTTTTTATCCTGCGCTCCGTTTCGTTTAAGAGTTCCCGCTCCCCGCTCCCGGTATTGTCTTTAAAATATTCCGCCAGAAAAACCAGGGAAGAATACAATATAGAAGGCGAGGTCTCGTAATTAAGCAACAGGTACTCATTTAAAGAAATAATTAAAACTTCATTTTCAAGAGTGCCGGCGTCAAGGGCAGGAAATACACTTTCTTCTGTCGAACCAATCTTCAAGAGTATTTTTTTATCTTCAACTTTATTTTGAAAGTTTTTTAGTAGGGCTTCAACCGCAGGGTCTTTCTTTTTACTTTTTCCGGCAAATTCAAAGAACTCCTTCAAAATCTTATCAAGGTCCTTTCCGGCAACAAGTGTCACAGGCGCAGTTCCGGTTTCTACGGGCGCTTCCGCAAAAGAAAAACCGGCGGCTAAAAACAAAAATACCATTATAAAACTGAGAATTTTTTTCATGTTATTGATTATAGGGTATTTGCCCCGCTTTTTCCACCGGGATTTTTGCGGCTTAAACTCCGCCTTGATTTTAGGAGTTCCCGGCTGTATAATAAAGAATAATCACTTGTAAATTCTTTTATAAACGGGGTTTTCATGGAAAATAAAGATAATTGCGCTCCTGATGCCTGGGTCACCTATAAAAAACCGCTAACTGCGAAAAGTATCGGTACTTCCTTCCTTTACAACAGAGAATACACGCTGGCAAAAGACAAATATACGGCTACAGAATACGATAATTTTAAATCCCTGGCGATGGCGGTAAGAGACCGTATGGTGGAAAAATGGCTTGCCACCCAGGAAGAGTACCACTGCAAGAACTCTAAAAGAGTTTATTATCTCTCCATGGAATTTCTCATAGGGCGCCTACTCAATAACTACATGATTAATCTTGATTTGGACGTGATTTCAAAAGAGGCCCTTAAAAATCTCTCTTTAAATATAGAAGAACTGGAAGAACAGGAAACGGATGCGGGGCTGGGTAACGGCGGTCTGGGCAGATTGGCGGCTTGTTTTCTTGATTCTATGGCAACGCTAGGAATTCCTGCCAACGGCTACGGTATACGATATGATTACGGCATCTTTAAACAGAAAATAATAAACGGCAGCCAGGTGGAATACCCGGATGAATGGCTTAAGAGGGAAAATCCCTGGGAATTTGTCCGGCCGGAAAACTGCACCAGAATAAAGTTTTACGGCAAGTCCCTGATGTCCCAAAACAACGCCAAGCTCTCCGCAAAATGGGTGGACACGGAAGATGTGCTGGCGATGCCTTATGATATTCTCATTCCGGGGTACCAGAACGGTAAGGTAAACACCCTGCGGCTTTGGGCCGGCCGGAGCACGGAAGATTTTAATTTTAACCATTTCAATTACGGTGACTACGAGCGCGCCGTGTACAACAAAGTTACCTCGGAAAATATCTCCAAGGTTCTTTACCCCAACGACGATTTCTACAAAGGCAGGGAGCTCCGGTTAAAACAGGAGTATTTCCTCACTGCGGCTTCCATCTCCGATATCCTGAGACGGTATAAAAACGGAAATAAAGATATCACAAAGCTCGGAGAGCTGGTCGCCATCCAGTTAAACGATACCCATCCCGCCCTCGCCATAGCGGAATTAATGCGCATCCTGGTGGATGAAGAGTTTATAAGCTGGGAAAAATCTCTGGAGATAGTAAGAGAGGTTTTTGCCTATACTAACCATACCGTAATGCCGGAAGCGATTGAAAAATGGTCCGTGGACCTGTTCGGGAAACTTCTCCCGCGGCATTTGCAGATAATTTACGAGATTAATGCGGATTTTCTCGCTGAAGTCAGAAAAAAATATCCCGGGGATGAGGGCAAAGTTGAAAGAATGTCCCTTATAGAAGAATCGCACCCGGATCTGGTACGGATGGCCTTTCTTTGTATCGTAGGGAGCCATAAGGTCAACGGGGTTTCAGAACTCCACTCCGAACTTCTCAAAAGTTATGTTTTCAAGGAATTCTACGAGATGTATCCGGATAAATTCACCAATATGACAAACGGGATAACCCAGAGAAGATGGCTCCTGGAAGCAAATCCTGCTCTCAGCAAGCTGATAAGCAACACCATAGGCGGCGGCTGGATTACCAACCTCTACGAACTGGAAAAACTCCTGCCCCACAGACAGGATGCTGCTTTCAGGGGAAAATGGCAGGCGATAAAGAGGGAAAACAAACTGCACCTTTCAAATTACATAATGAAGAATAACAATATCGCGGTGGACCCGGATTCAATATTTGATATCCAGGTAAAAAGAATTCATGAATACAAAAGACAGACCCTGCTATGTTTCTATATCATTTCTGAGTATTTAAAGATAAAGAGAAATCCGGGGGCAGCTTGCGTACCGAGAACTTTTATTTTCGGAGGTAAAGCCGCACCGGGTTATGCCATGGCAAAACTCACCATAAAACTTATAAACAGCATGGCGCAGGCGATAAATAGCGATAAAGAAATAAAAGACAAAATAAAAATAGTCTTCATGGAAGATTACCGTGTTTCCCTGGCGCAGAAAATCTTCCCTGCGAGC
>Ga0265593_1000390_pt1 | contig 25343 bp, 27 predicted proteins | sample saktaG_8_FD_190136 | JGI IMG/M metagenome (GOLD analysis project Ga0265593, IMG submission 190136) | Saline water microbial communities from Sakinaw Lake, British Columbia, Canada - sak_2011_5_24_36m | ecosystem: Environmental > Aquatic > Non-marine Saline and Alkaline > Saline ...
TTGCTGCTTTTTTAAAACTCATTTTAGATGATCCTTTACAAACCACCATGGTAGCGAGGTTTTCTAAGGGTTTCAGCCTCTATTTTTTTTCATTACGCCGATGTGGTCAATGGTCGATATTGCAGGATAATATATGGAACTCGAAACCGGAACAATCAGTGTCGCTATTATGAGTACAATTATCCTCGCTTTCGGGTTATGGATAATCCATAAAATTACAAATATTTAAGCTTTTTTTTCAATCTTTTCAAGTATCTTTGCAGCACCTTCGGGTGCGATCAGCTTAGATAATGCTTCACTTTTCACACCAATATCACTCCCTATAGCCTCTTTGAGTTTAGCTGCCAGCCCCTTGGCTTGACGTTCACACCACCCTGCATTATGGTCAATCACATAGCATGCATTATGGTACTGATGATCCGCCGCTGCACTGGGATAAGGGATATAAAACGCAGGGACTCTCGATGCGCACAGTTCCCACAATGTACTTGCACCCGATCGGCTCACGGCAAAATCACTGCGCTCTATGAGTTCAGCAATTTTAGTGGTAAACCCATACACCTCTGCGTCAATACCAAGTTCATGATACGCATGACAAATACGCTCTTCTTCTTTAGCACCGCATTGGTGGATGATAGCAATACCATTCTCGTGTAACCATGGGGCAATCTCCAAAGCCAAATCATTGATAAACTTCGCTCCCTGAGATCCACCCAAAAAGATAATGGTTTTTACCTCTATCCGTGTACGTGCATTCTGAAAATAGGTTTCAGAAACGGGATAGTCACAGTGATTTTCACCTTCCTCATAAGAGCTGAAAAAACCTTTGGCGTATGGTTTTAGAAGTGTATTTAGTTTTCCTGTTACTGCATTTTGCTCATGGATATACAAAGGGCATTTCATACTAAGAGCGGCAATCGCTGCCGGAGCGGCTGAAAAACCACCGACACTCACTATGGCATCGGTTTGAAATTTTTTGATAAGATTACGTGACGCAAGCACTGCTCTAAAAATCTTCCACAATGCCCCAATCTTACCAAGCCCCTTCTTATTCACCACCCCTGTCGTTTCCAAAAAATGGGTCTCTTCAAACAAAGCACTGCTTCCAAACCATTGGCGATCTTGTCCTGAGGTTGAACCGATAAAAATGACACGATGCCCTCGGGCAAGAGCTGCCTGGGCAAGGCTCAGCGCAATAACAAGATGTCCTCCCGTACCGCCACCGGTAAAAATAATATTCATTTTTTATCCCCAGATTGATACTTGATTTTTTTAGAGAGCATCAGTACCATCCCTATTCCCACCGATGATGCCAGCATTGATGAACCGCCATAGCTTAAAAACGGTACCGAAATACCCTTAATCGGAGTCAGCCCGCTAATCCCGTACGCATTAATCATAAACGCAAAAGTGATAAGAAGTCCAACCCCCAAACTAAAAAGATAGTCGGTATCATCGGTAGAACGATTGGCAATTTTAAACAGCCGGTGCAAGATGGCAATAAACAAAAACGTTACCGCAAATATCCCCATAAATCCGAACTCTTCGGCAATCCCCGCAAGGACAAAATCGGTATGCACTTCACTTAAAAATCCGAGTTTAAACGTACCATTTCCCAAACCTGTCCCCCAAATGCCTCCATTATGAATAGCATTCATCGAGTGCCCGATTTGATATGCCTCTTCCCCGTTTGCAATGCGTAAATGTTTCGCAATTGATTCAGGAAAGAAAGCCAAAATAGTACTTTGTGCCGATGCCCACCACGATAAAATACGGTTAATCCGATGGGGTGCCATCGCAATAAAGAGGAGAAAAAATCCCACTGCCCCCGTAATAAGACTGAGAAAAAAACGAAAACTGCTCCCTGCAAAAAAGAGCATAAACGCCAAAGTGAGCGATAAGACGACAACCTGACCCAAATCATTTTGAACCACAGCAATTAAAAACATAACAAGAATAAAAAGTGCGGCGTAAGGTAAAAAGCGCTTAAATTCCTCTTTGACACCCATCCCGCCATGATGCCCCAGTTTTCGCGAAAAACTCCATGCCAAGAAATAGACAAACCCGATTTTAAAAAACTCAACAGGAGCTACCGAAAATCCTACGATTTTTATCCATCGCTTTGCTCCGCCCACTTCACTTACCAAAAATGAGGGGAGAAATGGCATTACAAGCATCAGAAAAACACCTCCCCAAAACAGGGTCAATCCCAAAGGGTGAAGCCACTTATCCGGGTCCTGCTGAGCAATCGTCCACATCAATAAAATGGAGAGGACCGCAATAAAGAGTTCACGTATCACAAAGTGAAAATTGTTGTATTCAAAAAGGATAACCGTATACGCAGAAAGAGTATACGAACATATAACCCCTATCGTAATCAGCGCAGTCGTTAAAAGAAATAATTTTTTGTCAGGCATGAAAAACTTTACTTGTTTAGTATATAATTACCCATAAGTATAGCGAGCTACGTTAAAGCGTCCATAAAACGAAAGCGGAATGAATTTTGCTTGATATTAAATAACGTTCTGTCATTCCCAACTAGATTGGGAATCCAGTTCTCTTAAATTCAAGGGATGGATCCCCGGGTCAAGCCCGAGGATGACGAGACTAGAGAAAAGGAAAGTATTATGGGATTGAATATTTCACGAGCGCATGAGCTAATGAAAGAAGCAATGGACTATCGTGCTGCGCGTCAAGACATGATCGCAAGTAATATTGCCAACGCAGATACCCCAAATTATCGTCCTCGTGACATCCGTTTTGAAGAAGCATTGGCACAAAAAAGTGCTGAGATTTATGCAGACAAAAGCAATACCCTTCAAATGACACAAACCTCCGGTGCGCATCTAAGCGGTGTGAGCAGTGTAAGTGATACGCGAGCAACCACGTTTTTTCGTGATGGGCACATGGCACGCAATGATGGAAACAGTGTTGATTTGGATGTGGAAAGCTCAGAGATGGCAAAAAACTCGATGATGTTTAATGCCCTCACTGCTGCCATCAAAAAAGACTCTATGATTTTCAAAAGCGTTATTGACGCTTCTAGTAAAACTTCTTAAGGATTTTATCATGGCATTTTTAGACAGTTTTGATATTAGCGGTTACGGTTTATCCGCTCAGCGTGTCCGTGTAAATGTCATAAGCTCCAACATTGCCAACGCTCAAACAACCCGTACAGACGAGGGTGGACCATACCGTCGTCAAGAGGTCGTTTTTAAGGCGATTGATTTTAACAGTGTCTACAACCAAGCACTGGAGCGAAGCACCAATCAGCTAAGTTATTCTGATCCGCTCAAAGAGGGGTTAGCAGGAATGAAACCAAGCCCTGCCATCATGAGTGTCGTTGTGGATAAACTGGTACGGGATGACAAAGCACCCAACATGAAATACGACCCTTCGCATCCTGATGCAGATGCCAAAGGATACGTTGCTTACCCCAACATTAATCCTGTCATCGAAATGGCCGATTTAGTCGAAGCAACCCGCTCGTATCAAGCCAATGTTGCAGCATTTGAAAGTGCCAAAAATATAGCCAGCGGTGCAATTAGCATCCTGCAATCATAAGGATAGAATAGTATGGCTGACATTCAAGCGATTAAATCACTCTCAACCTCCGATTTGCTCAAATCAAAGAGCACGGGAAGCGCTGAGAGCAGCAAAACTGATTTTGCCCAAGAGCTTCGCAATGCTTTGGGTAATGTCAACGACATGCAAGTGGACAGTGAGCGTGCCATGAGCGACATCTCCACAGGTTCCGTCAAAGATCTTCACCAAGCCGCCATTGCCATCGATAAAGCAGAAATCAGCATGAAACTGATGCTCGAAGTACGCAATAAAGCGCTTAATGCTTACAAAGAAATTACACGTACGCAAATGTAACGTGGTCGTTTAGTCATTAATGCAACATTCAAACAAATCCCAAAAAATTCTTGCCCTTTTCGTCGTGTTGCTTTTGGGCTTTGGAATATTCCTGACCGTCATGTTTTACACCGCCGTTCATGAGCGCGACATCCCCTCTATTTATTCGGAAGAAAACTCCAAAGCACAACGCGGAACGATTATCAGTGCCGATGGTTTTCATATTGCTACAACCCAAAAACTGTACAAAGCTGTCGTGAATACCCGTAACATCGATCCGGATAAAATAGAACTTTTTATTCAGCTTTTTAGTATCTACAGCGGTATTGACGCAAGCGAAGTTCGGCAGCGTCTTCACACTCGTCGAGGTTCCGTAACCCTTAGCTATCACATCGGTCCCAAAGAGGCAATGTACCTTAAAACACTCGCTTTTGAACTTCGCAAACTTGGGGTTTTTATCGAATACGAACTGCCAAACGGTCAGCGCGTATTGCAAGGGCTGAATATTATTGAAAGCGGTGAAGCACGCGAGTACCCCTATCAAGATTTACTCACTCCTCTTATCGGGTATCCTCGAAAAATGGAAGAAAATGGCTACACCCGTATTTACGGTATCAAAGGATTAGAGAAATTTTTTGATCAAGAACTCAATCCTCAGCAAAACAAAACCCAACGCGCCATGCGTGATGTCAACGGCTATCTCATTCTCAACAAACAAAGTTCTATCAGACCTCAGATTAACGGTTTTAGTCTCAAGCTCAACATCCCTATTTCACTTCAAGCACGTGCGGAGGCAATTACCAGTCGAATCAAAGACGAGCTCAAAGCCGATGAGATAATTGCCACTGTCATGGAATCAAAATCGGGTAAAATTCTTACCCTTGCAAGCTCGAACCGTTTTGACCCCAGCCATATCCGTACCATGGATTACCCCTCACTGAATACGAATGCTATCGAATACAGCTATGAACCGGGATCGGTTATCAAACCCATTATCTTTGCTTTGCTGCTTGATCGTCACCTCATCAATCCCTACGATATGGTCAACGGACACAACGGGCGCTACACTATGGGGCGTAAAACCATTGTCGACGAGCACCCTTTTAATATGATCAGTGCCGAAGATGTCATCGTCCACTCCTCCAATATCGGTATCGCCCAGCTTGCCCAAAAACTCAATGGAAGCGAATTTACCGAAGGTCTTAGCCGTTTTGGGTTTACCCATTTTAGCGGTGCCGATTTACCGTATGAAAAGAGGGGTTCCATCCCCAGTTCCGCGCAACTGAACAATTATCTCTACAAAGCCATTACTGCTTACGGCTATGGAATGCGCGCCAATGCGATGCAAATACTCAAAGCTTTTAACGCCTTTAACAACAGCGGACGAATTGTCAATCCCATGGTGGTTGATACCCTGATTGATGATAACGGTAGAGCCATGCCCATGCAAGTTATTGACCCTATTCAGGTCATTTCTCCCGCAACGGCTGAGCGGATGAAGCAAATACTCATTAAAACAGTCAATGAAGGGACAGGAGTTGGTACCATCACTCCAGGTCTTGAAGTAGGCGGGAAGACAGGAACTGCCCACATCGCCAAAGGCGGAGGCTACACCAATAGCTATCACACCTCATTTGTCGGGTTTGCCAACGACAAAAAACATACTTATACTATCGGGATTTTCGTCATTAACCCGCGTACCGTCTATTTTGCTTCTATCACCGCCGTTCCCGTTTTCAAAGCAATTGTGGATATGATGGTTGAGGAAAAATACCTTATACCTGACCCTGCAGCCGTAGCTGCTGCGGCAGAACATCCTGCCGCAACGGTTCACTGATTACTTACATCCACACATTATCGATGAGTCGCGTTGTTCCTACACGCGCGGCAACCAAAACAATCGTATCTCCCAGTATCACTTCGCTAATCGATTCAAAGGCACGATTCACAACCGCCACATACTCAACATCGAGAGGCTCTAAAATACCCCTCATAGCATGACCTATCTCACTGCTTTGAAAATTCCCCTGCATCACCATCTTTGTTGCTTCTTTGAGCGCCGAAGAGAGTTTTAACGCCTCATACCGTTGTTCTTCATTCAGATACACATTACGACTTGAGAGGGCAAGCCCATCCTTCTCACGCATCGTTTCCATCGCCACTATCTCAACATTCATCACTAAATTCTTCACCATTTGAGTAATCAAAGCAAGCTGTTGAGCATCTTTTTTCCCGAAATAAGCACGCGTCGGACGAACGGCATTTAAAAGCTTCGCAACCACAGTGAGCATACCGTCGAAATGTCCGGGACGAGAAGCTCCCTCAAGAATGAATCCACGCACATCAGGAGCTTTGATGCTTACTTCATCGTTTTCATACATGGTTTCAGGATAAAAAAGAACATCCACACCGCTTAGTTCACAAATCTTAAAATCCGCTTCCTCGCGACGTGGGTATTTGCTCAAATCTTCCCCCGCCAAAAATTGGGTTGGATTCACATAAATCGATACCACTACACACCCGTTATCCCTACGGGCGGAATCAATAAGGCTACGATGTCCGCTGTGCAATGCCCCCATGGTGGGGACGAAACCAATCGACTCAGATACGTGATCCAAAACCTCTCGTAATTCTTCACGTGAACGTGCTATTATCATTATTTTAGCCTTTATGCAGGGGATCTATACTATAATCGCAATTATAATACAGTTAGAGGATATTCCTTTATGGATCACTACGAATACACCGAATTATTAAAAACATTGACGATTAAAATGCAAAACGTCACCGATGTGGTACGTCCACAAGATATTAATGCCCGTTTAGCGGAAATCACAGCCTTAGAAAACTCTGATGGTTTTTGGAATGACTCTACAAATGCAGGTATTGTCCAAAAAGAGAAAACCCAGCTTGAGCGTCGTCTTGGCAAATATTCCAAAACGTATAATATCCTAGGTGATGCTGTGGATTTATACGAAATGGCAAAAGAAGAAGGGGATGAAGAGACCATTCAATCCTTATTTGAAGATGCCCAAAAACTTGAAAATGAGGTTAAACTCATGGAAGTTGAAGTGCTTCTCAGCGGTGAACATGACGGACACAATGCCATCGTCACCATCCATCCGGGAGCGGGAGGAACAGAGTCACAAGACTGGGCTTCCATGCTCTTGCGGATGTACACACGCTGGGCAGAGCGTCACGATTTTACCATCGAAATGCTCGACTATCAATCGGGTGAAGAAGCAGGAATCAAAGACGCAGCCATCCTTATCAAAGGGGTCAATGTCTACGGCTACCTCAAAAATGAAAACGGTATTCACCGACTTGTGCGTATCAGCCCCTACGACTCTGCCGCCAAACGCCACACCAGTTTTACCTCCGTTCTTGTCTCCCCTGAACTGGACGATGACATCGATGTTGAAATCGAAGACCGTGACATCCGTATCGATACCTACCGTGCATCGGGAGCCGGCGGTCAACACGTCAATAAAACCGAATCAGCTATCCGTATTACCCACATCCCTACGGGTATCGTCGTACAATGTCAAAACGACCGAAGCCAGCATAAAAACAAAGCAACGGCATTTAAAATGCTAAAATCCCGTATTTATGACCTCGAACTAGCCCGTCAAAAAGCAGCCGTTGACGGTGTCGAAAAAAGTGAGAACGGATGGGGTCATCAAATCCGCTCATACGTCCTAGCACCCTATCAGCAAGTCAAAGACACCCGTTCAGGAATCCCTTACTCCAACATCACTACCATTCTTGATGGCGACATCGATGAAATGATTGAAGGTGTTCTCATCGCTCTTAACCGAAAAGATGACGACGAATAACCAAAACACTATTTTAAAAGAGTGTGCGCTCCACGAGCCATGCTCTTACATCAGCGGAAACTCCCAAACCATTCACTACAAAGTCATCCAAGAGTGTACCAAAAAACAATGCGAGTCCTTGATACTGCGCGGATGGCGGCGTTTTGGAGCTATGTACTTCCGTCCCATCTGTACCGAATGCACCGCCTGTGAAAGTCTCAAAATCGACGTTGAAAACTATGAATTCAGCAAAAGTGAACGCCGTATTTTACGTAAGAACTCTCATCTCACTACTTTTATCCGAACTCCAAGTATAAGCGGCGAACATTTAGAGCTTTTTTATCGCTATCATGCCTACAAACACAAAACACGCAACTGGGATGCACCCAAAATCGATCCAAAAAACTACCAAGCCTCTTTCGTAAACGGTCATGGAGACTTTGGGTATGAACTCCTTTATTTTGAGAGAGACAAGCTCATTGCCGTAGATCTTATCGATATTTTAGAAGAGGGAATTTCCTCACTGTATTGCTACTATGACCCCCACTACTCAAACCTCTCATTGGGTAAATATACCTTACTTGAACAAATTGCTCTGGCAAAACGCTTAGGGCTCAAATGGATTTATCTAGGGTATTACGTTAAAGGGTGTCAGAGTTTGGAGTACAAAGCCTCGTATTCACCCTCCCTAATACTCCATGGACGACCCGAGGAGGATGAAACTCCGCAATGGACAACATAAATAATGCCTACCAATTTAACATGAATGTAATAAATATACATTATAATCTAATTACAATTTTTAGATAAGGACAGATGATGAAAAAGATTCTCGTTTTATGTACTTTGGTACTCTCTCTGTTTGCTGCAGAGGTCAAATTTCAAACTGTTTCTCCAAGTGAGGCAACACTTTTACAAACGGGGCAGGAGAGCCATCGTTGCCCAAATTGTGCAATGGATTTGGTTAAACACTATAAAACGTCTCATGCCGTCAAATTAAAAGACGGATCGTATCGTCAATATTGCTCCATTCACTGTCTCGTTGAAGAAAAAGAGATGGGAATTTTACGTGATAAAAAAGAGACCATTATTGACATTTTAGCGGTGGACACCAAAGGGCTTAAAATGATTCCTGCGGATAAAGCATTTTATGTTATCGGCAGCAATGTACGCGGAACGATGAGCGGTGTTAGTAAATACGCTTTTGCAGCAAAAGCGGATGCAGTGGAATTCCAAAACGCCAATGGCGGAAAAATAGGATCCTACGACGATGCTTACAAAGCAACTATGGATGACTTTAAAAAATAAGTGAAAATATTCATCGGTTACTTTTTTCTTCTTCAAAGCCTTTGGAGTGGAAACCTGATGGTTGGGACGCTCATACCGCCCAATCAGATGGTCTCATATCCTTGCTTAGCCTACCTTGTATCCTCCTCTAATGGGAATCCGGATCTTTTAAATTTTAGTTTTGTAAGTGATTTTTATAACGGTGAAAAGCTGAATCCCCATAACGCTTTTTTTGTTTTAAACTCACACGTCAGATCAACGTGCTCCAAATATCCCATAGCTGCTTTTAAAGACGAAAAAATAGCAGATACCTTTACCTCTAACTATGGCGGGGATATCAGAAATTTTGATTTTGCCCTGTTTGTGGCAAAAAAGGATTTAGAATTTGATACACCGATTTTAGAGGCTCGAAAACTGCGAGAAATTGCACGCGGTAATGCGATTTTTACAAAAATATGCAGCAGCTGTATTGCGAAATGCCCCCCCCTAAAGCCAGCAGATATAAAGGCTTTGCATACTTTTTTAGAAAATCAATCTTTGGTTCAACCGAACGCCCAGAAAGAGGCGATAGATGTCCCGACAGAAGCAAAATGTCCTGTTTGCGGAATGTTTGTCCACAAATATCCAAAATGGACCACACAAATCACCCTTCAAAATTCTCATAGTTATTTTTTTGACGGAATCAAAGATATGATGAAATTTTATTTTGAACCCTCTCTTTATCATTGCAGCCATACACCCCGAGATTTCACCCATATTTTTGTCAGTGACTATTATACACTCGAAAAGATAGAGGCGAAAGAGGCTTTTTTTGTCACCGGTGCCAATGTCTATGGTCCTATGGGATACGAGCTGATTCCCTTTAAAAATGAAGCAGATGCGCAAGAATTTAGTGCTTCGCATAACGGACACCATATCTATCCTTTTCGTAAACTCACTAAAAAAATCATTTGGAGTTTAGAGTAATGAAGTTTCCTCTAACCATTGCCTTTTTGTTATCTGTTGCACTCGTATGGCTTTTTATTGATACCGCCTTTGTCTCAAAAACTCCTGCTAAACTCTCACAATTTGCCTCATTTAGCCATCTTTATGAGCCGCTTATCGAAAAGAATGATTTTGTGTATACAGGAGACGACCATGACCACTAAAGCATTTTATCCTTACGCTTTTTTACTTCTGCGCAAAGATGCTTCCCGACATGCTGTAACTTTTTTACTTTTCTTTGTCATCGTATTTTTACTCTTTAGCGTACTGTTTATCTCAACAAGCTTGCAACACGATCAACTCGCTATTGCCCAAAATGAACCGGAAATTTTAGTCGAAAACTATAAGGGGGGAAAAAAGTCCGATATAGATGATTTTTTTATGCAGCCTCTTTATGGACTTAAAGGAGTTGAAAAAATCATCCCAAGAGTGAACGGAAAATACTATTTTGAACAAGCAGGGGTCTATTTTACGGTGATAGGAATCGATTTTTTTGCCCCTAATTTTAATGAGTATATCAATCAATTCACCAAACAAAAAATAAATTTAGCCTCCAAGGATCTCTTTTTTGTCGGCAGCGGTGTCAAGAAATCGTTAGAGCACTTTTATTACAAAAATAATTTTACCGTCTACACCCAAAAAGGGGAGGCAAAGAGAGTCAAAATAGTTCCTCTGGAGGACAAAGAGTTTCGTCTGCTGGGAAACAATCTCATCCTCTGCGATATCAGTCTCGCACGTGAGCTTTTAGCTCTTGAGACGTTTGAATACAGCGATGTGTACCTCAGCGTCCCCAATGAAGCAGAGATTCCCAATCTTGTAGCCCATATCCGAACTCTCCATCCCACCGCTAAAATCACCACAAAAGAGGAAAAAATCTCCAAAATACATACTCTTTATGATACGAAAGGGGGAATATTTCTCTCTCTTTTTATCGTCGTGCTCCTTAGTTTTATGATTTTACTCTATCAAAAAACCCTCTTTTCTTTCGCATCGGAGAAAAAAGAGATCGGAATATTGCGTGCGGTAGGCTGGAAGATTACAGATATTATTACCTTGAAAATCATTCAAAATCTCTTCATTGCTCTCTCTGGATATTTCAGCGCCCTGCTGTGCGCCTATCTTTTTGTCTTTAAACTTGGTGCCCCCTTGCTTCAGAATATTTTTGTCGGGAGCGATAAAACACTCTTTATTCCCCATTTCACCCCCTCTTTTGGCGTAGGTGAACTTGTGATCGTATTTTTAGTAGGGGTTGTCCCCTTTGTCGCCAGCGTCCTTTTCCCCGTATGGAAACTTTCAGTCATCGATCCGACGGAGGTAATGAAATGATAACCGTTACAAATCTGGATAAAGTACACAATGCGGGTCAAAAAAATGAATTTATTGCTCTAAGCGGAATTAATTTTACTGCGGCTAACGGTGAGTGCGTAATACTAAAAGGGGTGAGCGGCAGCGGTAAAAGTACCCTCCTTTCTCTTGTGGGAGGGATGAGCAAACCCACACACGGAAGCGTTAGAATAGAGGGACATAATATCGCGAAACTTCCTGATGATAAACTCTCCCACTTCCGACTCACAACGGTTGGTTTTATTTTCCAATCGTTTAACCTTATTGATGATTTAAGCTTTAGAGACAATGTTCTAACCCCCACCATTTGCCTGAATATCTCCGATAAGGAGCGAGAAAAGAGATTTCTAAAAGCGTGTGAACTGGCCAATATATCAAGCAAAGAATCGACATTGGCCAAAGATTTAAGCGGCGGTGAAAAACAACGATGCGCCATCGCACGAGCCCTCATCAACAATCCCTCTCTCATCATCGCCGATGAACCGACCGCCAATTTAGACAAAGATAACACCCTTTATTTTATCGAGACCATGAAAAAACTCAAAAAGCTTGGAAAAACCATCCTTATCGCCACGCATGATGAGATTTTTGAACAAAGCACTCTTGCAGACAGGGTGATCAAACTCCAATACGGACACATCGTATCATGAATACAGTCTTACTCTCCAATGGCGTCATTGCATTGCTTTTTACCGAAACGATACTGTATGTATTGGCATTTGTCGCATTTGTATGGGGTTTAAAAATTTATAAAAATTGGAATTTTGAGAGTTTGGCATCATCTCAATACCTTTTGGAGAAAAAAAACTATTTTACAACAACGGTTATCGTATTTATACTGGGGATCAAATTTGTCCTTCTCCCTTTGTTCGCCCACATCGTAGATGGGTTATCAGACGTTGTCCCCGGAGCAATGTGCGGTGCAGGGGTTATCAGTGCCAATGACTATGGAATGCCCATATTTATCATTAAATTAGTCGTTCTTTTCCTGGGTGTTTGCTGGAGTATTGCCAACACCATCGATTTACAAAACAATTACGCCTATACCAAGCGGAAGTACGAACTTTTTTTTGGTATTTTCATCCTTCTTACTCTTGAGTTTTTACTTCAGGGGCTCTATTTCACCCACATCTCGCTGGAATCACCCGTAATGTGCTGCAGTATCATCTATGGCGCAAGCAATAGCGGTTCAACCCTCCCGCTATCTCTCAGCCCATCTACCCTCTCCGTTGCTTTTGGGATACTTTTCATCATGCTCTTCATAGCTCTCATCAACAAAACAAAAACTCTCTCTTTTATGTTAGGGGCACTCTTTCTCTACTTTGGCTACTATTTTGTATTGCACGTTGTCGGAATTTACGTTTATGAGCTTCCGACCCATATCTGTCCATTTTGTATGCTTCAGAGAGAGTATTTTTATGTCGGTTATCTCTTATGGGGTTCATTGTTTTTAGGTTCTTTTTTTTCGATGGCTCCGTTGGTTTTAGAGGGATTGATTCACCAAGAGTCCAAACAAAGCTTTACCGTTGCAATCTTTTTTAATCTACTATTAGCAATAATAGCCCTATATTTTGTCGTTGGGTTTTACCTTAAAAATGGAGTATGGTTATGAATAGAGTGTCAAAAATAGTTTTACTGCTCGGTTTTTTGGCAATTGTGGCTGTTGCCTTTGTCTCGATGTCCAAAAGTCAGCAGATGATCGTTGTAGAAAACGGTAATAATGCACACAAACCGCTCACTATAAAACTGGGTCATTTTCAAGACAGCGATTGCGGTATGGTCATCCATTCACTCGACTATGCGTCTCAAGTAGTCAACAAAGAAGGGAAAACATGGTTTTTTCATGATCATGGCGGGATGGCGAAATGGTTAGATACCAAAGAGTTCAAAGAGGATGCGATCATCTGGGTATGGGCAAAAGATACTCGCACCTGGATCAATGGGAGAAATGCGTGGTACAGCAGAACCGATATCACCCCTATGAATTACGGTTTTGGAGCGTATGCTTCCAAACAAGAAGGATTTATACCCTTTGACGAGATGCAGCTGTTAATGATGCGTGGAGAAAATCTCACCAACCCATACGTTCGCAAGCAATTTGGGATGTCACATTAATCGACATCCTATCAGCTATTGCATATCCAAATATTCAATGAGTTTTTTTGAAACATTGCTAAAGGGGAGTACTCTCTTTCCTTTATGTTTCATACTAAATATTTTTGCCTTTTCTTCACTATCAAATGCGATCAAATCATCCCCGCCGATACTCATCAAATTACTGCCATAGACAAAATAGCCATTTTTGACATTTAAAAGCTTCATGCTTACAAAATCTGCCACATAAGCCTGATCAATAGTGCTTTGGTTTTGGTAATACTGTTTGAGCATATATTTAGGTGATGAATAAAATTCTTGTTTACCGTCTTTATACACAATCATTGCTGCGTATGATGGATATTGTTTGACATCAATAAATCTTACGGGACACGTCGTGTTTGCATCCGTAAACTCTGAAATAGTTTTATCAACAATTGTACCAGCCAATACATTGACAGCGAACAGCGTACTAAGAAATAACTTTTTTATCATACTAAATCCTTCTTTTTGAAAATAAAATATCCTAAAAATAAAAATAATACCCCAAGCGCCATAGGATACACAATAGAATAAACAGCAAAAAGGGTAGAACCAAATGTATCCAAAATAAAGTAGGAAGCAGGACCTATCACTGAAAGTTCTGTATCAAATAAAGCAATCGCACCAATTCTAAAGACTTGTATCGGGTTCAAAAGAGCAATACCAAAAATAATATTTTCATTTAACATCTCTCTCATCATCAATCCAATAAGGATGATGTCGATAAAAGCCAAGAGGAGCAGCCAAACAAAAAATGCTATTCCCAGCGCTACTTCTTGATTTCGTACCAAGCTGGAAATAAAAAAACCTATTCCCAAAAAATTGACGCTTAGCCCAAACAGCAATGCTATATAAAACATAAATATAAAATAATCAATTTCAGCTCCAACAATCAAAGCATAAAATAAAGAGATAAAGAGTGCACCAAAAACCGGAACAGTCACCACAAAAAGTCTTCCCAGAAATTTGCCCATATAGTATTGTTTGAGCGATATGGGGAAAGACAACATATATTCCAATACGGAATTGTCCCTATCTCCGGCAATGCTTTTAACCGTAGTAATCAAAATAAATATCGGTAAAATGACGATACAGATTTGAATAAACGAGAGTAGAAGCCTGCTTAATCCGCTAAAGCCAAGGACTTTTGATTCTGTAACCCCCGCTATCAGGAACAATGCCACGATACCGCCAAAAACAATCGTATAAATTAAAAACCATTTTGTTTTAAAAGATTCTAAAATATCAAGCTTCATAACCAGCAATAAATTTTTCATCTTCCTCCCTTTAATACGTATTCTTCAATATCTGAAAATTTCATACACTCTTTATCATCAGGTATTTTTTTACGGTCACTGTGTGCCGCAAATCCGTACGACATTGGCGTAACGTTAAAATTGCTCCAAAATGCTTTTCGTGCATCTATCCACCCTTTCGTATCTACATCAACAACATAGAGAATTGCCTCATTTTTCCATGAAATTTTTTGATCTTTAAACCACAAAATAGCGCATCCGATATCATCAAATTTATACGTTTTGCCATTACTTGGATCAATCACTTGCGTTGCATAATTTCGGTCACTCACGATCATTTTGCATCGCTCACAAACATCCCTATCCCAATTTATTTTTTTGGGAGTTAAATCAAGTTTACCATCGCAACCAACAAACATTGCAATAAGAAGCAAGAGTTTAAAGTATTTCATCGCTTATAACCTTTGCCAAATCCATAGTAATCGCTCTGTTTGCAATGTGCCCGACTTCCTCAATCCTATGACTTATAAAAATAAAAATTTTTGAGTCAATTTTCTCAAGTAATTTTGAAAATTGATCTCGTGCATTGCTGTCCAAATTTGCCGTTGGCTCATCAAAAATAAAAATATCACTTTGTTTTGCAAGAGCAATAGAGATAAGCAATTTTTGTTTCATTCCCCCTGAAAGTTTAAAAAACGGCTTGTTGAGGTTTTGTTTTACATCAAAGTGCAATGTATCTGAATACTTTGCTATCTCATTTTTATCGATCGCTGCAATCGTTGACGTGTAGTCAATTAACTCTTTTACGGTAATTTTCAAAGGGGGTGGAAGCTGCGGTACAAACGATATTTTACTAAGTGTTTCTATTCTATGCTTGGCAACTTCTACCGTATCGATAAAAATATTTCCACTGTCTAAAATATATTCCCCCAGTATTGCTCTAATCAAAGAGGTTTTACCGGCACCATTTTGACCCATCAAAATCACATTTTCCCCATTATTTATGGTTAAATTTATAGAGTCAAGTATTATTTTATCGCCGAAACGTTTTGTTGCATTAGTAATCTCTATCATTTAGACAATCTTTCCCAGTTTATTTTTAAAATTAAGACTATCATGATGGCACACCTCTACACATCTTCCGCAAAGAGTACAGTCACCGCTTTGAATAAAAACATGACTTTTTCCTTCGACTTCCGCATTTTTTTTCGTTATTTCAAGAACATGAGGAACCAAACAAACCGTAGAGCATACCCCACAATGATCACAACTGTCATTCCATTCTATTTTTTCCATACTAACCCAACCAAGGGCACCATACGTAACGCCGACAGGACAGACATATCGACACCATGCTCTTTGGGAATAAAACACTTCTACCAAAAAGACAACTGCCACAAAAGAGAGAGCAGCACTCCATCCATAAATCAATGCTCGGCTTAAAATTCCAACAATATTGATACTTTCAAAAACCAAATAACTGCTTGTAAACGTAAGAGTAACAAATAAAATCCAGAATAAATATTTAACACGATGGTCAAATTTTCTCTCTTTGATAATCTTTTTGGTTATCAGTGTTCGGTTAATTTTTTCACCTATTTCACTGACCAACCCGTAGGGACAAACCCATGAACAATAGGCTCTTCCTCCAAAAAAAAGATAAAAAACCGCTATTGTGACAGTTCCTATGATTAAATTGATCGGTATATGATGATACGCTAAAAATACTTGCAATGAGACAAACGGATCAATCAAATGAAATCCAAACAATCGTGAACCGCTTAGTGTCCCCTCTAATATTTGAATATCCATCCGATAGGAGAGGATAAATAAAAGATGAAAACCGATAATACTAACCCATCTGTAAAATCTGATACTTGGCTTTTTTTTACCATTCTTATCGATTACAAAAAAAGTATCCCAAAAGCTGATCTCTTTAAGGGTACAGTGTTGGGTATATTTATCCATCTTTAGTGCCCGAATTTTGAGATTTCGTTTGCCAATGTTTTAAGCTCATCCTCTGTTAAATTCGTCAGAAGACCTGCCATCATCGAATTTTTGACTTTCCCCTCTTTATAATCACTTAGCTTTTTCGTTATCTCTGCCTCGCTTTTACCATACAAAGGCGGTCCGATAAGCCCCTTGCCGTTATCCCCATGACAGGGGGCACATTTAACAATATACAAACTACTGACCTTAAACTCTCTATTTTCATCTTTTAGATCTTTTATTTTTCGTTCCTCTTCGCTGAGAGCTTCTTTATTCGTAGGGGCAGCATCAAAGCGATTGCTCTCACTGCCAGAATTTAAAGTTTCTTTGCCTAGAGAATCTTCCTTGGAGGTACTGCCGGTTTCATTCATAATCATATATCCCATTACGCCTACAATCACTGCCGACGCTACGATGCCTATCAAATTTTTAGTACTCATTTTTTCTCCCTCACTTCTTTATTGAATTTTGCAATTTCATCGGCCAATTCTCTTATTTCTTTATCTGACATTCTATGCACTAACTCTTTCATAAATACATTTTTCTTTGTACCGCTTCGATAGGCAATAATCTTTTGAAAAATATCATCACTCGTTTTTGTAAGCAATGACGGTCCGATTATTCCATTTGCATAATCATCATGGCAAGCAGAACATTTGACAATAAAATTATGACTCAACCTCTTGCTTAAAAGACTTGCACTTAGGCTCTCATATTGATTTTTGATGGTGATTATTGCCCCTATTTGTCGTGAAGACGCTGTTTCTTCTCCATTAGGGGCAATTTGCACCACTTTCTCTCCATCTACGTTATACGATGTAAATTGAGCTACGATATCATTCTTATCCACGGCTTGTCCATCCGAAACTTCAATTTTTGATATATCTTTCACTTCCTGAATATCTTCCGTACGACTTGATTCGTCGCTCTTCTTGTCTCCGCAACCGACAAACAGTAAAATAAGTCCTAAAAACAGTATCTTTTTCATTTCTGACCTTTATAAAATTGACTATAGGATACTCTTGGGATAACGACAATCGATGCCTCTTTCGAAGGACAAAGTTCTTCGCACACACCGCATCCGACACACGCATCTTTGATATGGGGCGACCATCTGTTATTGCTGTCTTGTATCATAATAATTGCATTTTCTTTTTCAGGAAAAGGGCACATATCGGCACAAATCGTGCAAGGCTTATCCTCATATTTAGCGTAATCATCAAGTACTTTTTGCTCTCTTTCATTCAAGGCGCTTTTATTAAGGATTCTCGCTAAGTCCTCTTTTTTTACATTTTCACCTCGAAATGCAAAACAGGTATCTGCCCTTTTTAAGAAGGCTATCCCCATTTTTACATCTTCGGCTTCACTCGCGCGATGATCCAATGCACCGCTTGGGCACGCCAAAACACAAGGCAATAAATCACACAAATAGCACCCTCTTTCTCGTGCATCTACAAAAGGGGTCCCTACCAAATGTCCCTGATTAATGTCTAAAAGCGAAAGGGTATGATAAGGGCAAACTTGTACACACTGCCCACATTTGATACACGTAGCCATAAAATCATTTTCATCAACCGCACCGGGAGGTCTTAAAAAAATTTCACTGGCTTTTAATTTAGGTACTATGACCGCACCAATACCGCCAAGGGTTACAAAGGCTCCGACAACAACTGCTTTTTTGACAAATTCTCGTCGGTTGTTAGGGTTATTTTGCTCCATGATACGCTACCTTTATTTGTGGAAAATCGTCTTTTAGCAATATCTCCGGCTCTGAAAAAGGGGCCAGTTTTGCAAGGAAATTAAGTAAACTCATAATAGGCGAACCGTAGAAAAATTTAATTGAGGTATTGTATAACCACAACTTATCGGCGTAAGCTTTATTAATGTAAGCAACATCGCCTATCCCATTTTTGTCTCTGTCAAACCCTTCATAATCATCAAAATAATTTCCTCTCCATTCATTTAGATAAATTTTAGAATTGGGCGTATCATTTAACACCGCTTCCATATTTCCTTTTAGAGCATTACCATAAAAAAGACTTTTTTGCCGTGTTGCATGCAATTGTATCCCGACAGAATTGTATAATATATTGTTATTTTCATAGATATTGACAGACCCTGGCTGAAAAGGAGAATCATCAATATAAAAACCTCGCGCATTGTGAGTCAGCGTATTATTTAAAATTTTAAAATTTGATGATTCTTTCATTCCTATTCCCACACCAAAACCAATTGAATTTTTAATGGTATTACTGATCGCTGTTGTCCCGTTGCTGTACATAAAAAAGATACCGACTGAATTATGATCAAACGTATTATTTTGAACTAGATTCTTACCTGCATACATAAAATGAAGCGAATATCGGCAATAGCTCCCATTATTGTTCTCAATTCTATTTCCGCTTGAATACCAAAAAACCATATCTCTTGATTTAAAGATTGTATTATCCGCAATAGAATTTTCATTACTGTACCACAATCGTACAGAGTCCCCTCTAAGTCCTAAATCAACGCCCTCTTTTGACGTAATGTAGTTTCGTTCTATTTTAGACATATTTACTTTTTCAAAATCAATACCATAGAGTGAGTCTTTTATACTATTGTTTAGTATAGCGACAGAAAAACTATCTTTAACAGATATGGCGGAGTCGATGGTATCAGAATTATTGCCAGATCCTCTGATCGTTAGATTTTTAAGGGTCACATTTGACGATCTAACCGTGATAACATTCCCCGTTCCATCACCTTGAATCACGGCATTTTTATCCATACCGTCAATGGTAAGAGGTTTATTGATAACAATATTGCCCTTATAAATCCCTTTTGGAAGTTTTATAATGGCACCCTCTGGTGCATTGTCAATCGCTTGCTGTAAGACATTCGCCTCCAAGCTCAAACAAAACAAGAGGAGTGCAATTAGATATTTCATTGAATTTTTTGTGATTCTTTAGCTTTTGACAGTGCGGCTAAGAGTGAAAAAATAGCTATGATAAGTAAAACAAAAAAACCAAGAGACGGATAAGAGTGAGTCGTAAATTGTGCTACTTTGCCATCTCCAAATACGGTAGGCATAAAAGGTTTAATAGTAAAAGCACCGAAATTTTGCATATTGTGTCCAAACCAATAAAGCCAAGCAGAATAATCGACAAGAAATCCAAGCGGCAAGATAATTGTAGGAACCATTAAAAGTGATCCTGCTTTACTATCGATAAAATTAAACCAAATTATAAATAAAGTAACAATCAAGAGAAAATAAGGGGCAATTTTTCGTTCAAGTACTCCACCGGTATCCATTGGATACATACCGATATAGTGATTTATAGTATTCATTTCATGGACATCACCACTGTAGCCATCCAGATGAAAATAAACAGGTATTCCATCTGGGAATGCCTCTTTTGGATAGTTTGGAGCCTCAAGAGATACATACCAAATAGGGATTGAAGCAACCCCTATTTCAGCTCCCGCGTCTATCATTTTTTCCAAATCACCTGCTACATCCGAAGGCGTTGTATTGCTTACATATCTTTTTGTTTGATAAAGGTTCCATACCGTCTTTGAAAATCCTGAAACTTTATCACCTTCCCCGTTTTTGATTTTTTCGGCTACTCCATAAAAACTAAAAACGGGGATCGTAAAACTTACACTAAACAAAAACAGTGCAACAAGTGAGTACAAGGCAGATTTTTTCATAATTGACCTTTATGTTTATATTTACCTATTCTTATAATAAGCATAGGTAAATATACACATTATCGTAAAATTAAGTCTTGATTGAAATCAATAAAAGTGACATTTCTGCCACTTTTATCTCAATTGTTACAATAACTCTGCGTTTTTATCAACCCATTTTAGATACTCAATAATATCTTTTATTTCATTGTCTTTCATGTTTTGATTTGGCATTCGTAGATTAAAGTAATTAATCATCCCTTTGACATAATCTTCTTCAAATTTGGATTTTGGATTTTTGATAAAATCAGCTACCCATTGTTCGCCTTTTTCATGTCTTCCTAAAACACCAACCAAGTCTGGTCCAGAACTTACTTTTCCTACAACATGGCAACCTGAACAACCGCCTCGTAAGAATGCTTCTTCGCCTCTTGCAGCGGTAGGTGACATTTTAGAAGAGAGTTCTTTCGCCAAATTGTTTTTCGCTCTAAGTCCTACATCGGCAGTTTTAACCATATATTGCCAAATTTGACCTTCCCAAAGTACTGCTTCCTCTAAATCACCTTTTTTAAAGGCTGCATCCGATTTTTTCTTTTCAGCCGGAATTTTTCCATACTGATCAAGGGCATCGGTTACAAGAGCTGCAACTTTTGGATATTTCTCAAAATGTTTTTCTTTTAAGAATTTTACAACACTTTGGATTACATCATCTGTTGCTTTATTAACAGCTACTGTCTTTTTATACTCTGCCATCATTTGATCTTTGGTCATTGTTTTCATGGCCAGTTTTTTTGCAGATTCATATTTTTTGTTCGGATCTTTGACTAGCATATAACCCATCATTTCAAGGTGAAGTGCTGAACAAAACTCTGTACAGTAATAAGGATAAATACCTTCTTGATCTGCTTTAAATTTCACTGAAACTGTTTTTCCAGGCTCAATTGAAGCGTGAACATCAAGTCCGTCGATTCCAAAGCCGTGCGTTTCATCTTGTGCACGTTCTAGATTGGTTAGATAAATAGTAACATCGTCACCTTTATTTACCGTAATATGTTCAGGGTTAATATGGCTTCTAACCAACGTTGCGTAAACTTTAACGTCTTTGCCGTTTCGAACAATTTTTTCTTGTCCTGCGAGAGTCATCCCCTCATGCTTAAATCCTGTTCGGCTGTTTGTACCCATTTTATACGTAACACTTGGTGTTAATTTGCTTGCTGAAATCGAAATAACATCATGCGGTTCACCCAATGGAATTGGCATATCATACAAAAGCTCCATTTTTGAGCCGCTAATGTCGATAAGTTGGTGATTCTGTGGATGCAAAGGACCAACTGGGTTAAATCTATCAATCGACAGCTTATCAAGTGCTATCGCATAGTGCCCTTTTGGTTTTGTTGATTTACCTTCCATAGAATCTAAGTGCCCAATATTGTAGCTAACATTGATTCTATCTAAGACTTTCATTGTTTTATAGTTCCATTTTACAATTTGACTATCAACATAAAGCGATGTATAAACAACACCATCGACTGTATCAAACGTACTATGCAATGGCCCAAGACCTAGCTCTAGCTGACCATGAAGGACTTTTTTCATATCAATAATAGGAATCCCGTACGGATCTTTTGCAATAAATGATTTACTATCAATCGCTTGCTTGATTTTTCTAAAATCATAAACTGAAGCGTGTGTATCCAATTTTCCGCCGACAAGAATAAATCGTCCATCAGGGTTGACATCCACACCGTGGGGAGATTTTGGCTCAGGAATTAAAAACAGCGCACCGGCTTTTACAGCTGCTGCAATGGTTACAACTCTATGATTATTAATAATCATTGTATTTTTTGGATCTTGTACCAATTTTTCGAGTATTTGCCAATTATAAACGTGCATATAATCAGTATCATTTCTACTCATACCGGCTTCAAAAGGAGGCATCCCCTTTTCAATCCCTCCGGTGTACATTTCACTATTAAATGAGTTTGTAAATGCCCACCCCATAGATTCGCCTTTTCCAGCGTCACTCAGGTCTTGCATATAAGGAGGCAATTCAAGTGAAAAAGATGCTTTTTCGTCAATTCGTCCTTTATTGTGGTCGAATTTCCAAAGTGTAGCCGCACCTCTATACGCTTCAGCGTATTCTTCTATTGGATGATACCCATTATCTAAAGGAGCAGCATACTGGCTAGATTCAATAACATACTCAGTATTAGGCGTTACAAATGCACCGCCATGCTCACTTTTTAGAATCGGATTGGTTGCAATTTGCACGGTTTCAAAGTCGTGAAGACTAATTACCCCGATTCTTGGATTTGCTTTATCATTGATAAATAGGTAATCACCCACATATTCACCATTTTTTTCGGTAAATGCAGGGTGGTGTGTATCACCCCAATTTATCTCTTTGCCTCTAATGTTACCTTGTCTAAGAATTTTTTTTGACTCTTCGTCAAAACCGTATCCTTGCCACGGTTCAGGTGTAAAAACACCGATATATTTGTAGATTCTCATAGAAGGGACACCATAAACAATGACCTGACCAGATTGTCCACCTGAACTAAATACTACAAACTCATCTTTTCTACCCGATGGTTGATATGTTTTAGCGGCTGCCAAAACATCCTTTTCTGAAAGCTTTCGTGCTTTCATAACATCTTGTAAGGTATTTGCAGCATAACTAAACTCTGAACCAAGCATTAGTGCGCATGTAACTAACGCCGCTTTTTTTAAGAGCTGTTGCATTGAGACTCCTTGTTTTTTTATCGACAGAAAACCATAATATCTCCTTATTAAAGAAATAAAGTTGATATATATCAACTTTATTAAAAACTCTTAACACTAATGCAACAAATAACTATTATAAGTTGAAAATTTTCTATTTTTTTTTAAGAAACAGTATTTTATGCCGCTGGCTATATTATTTGAAGAAGGGGTTGGAACGTATAGGATAAGGGATGAGTATATAAATTAAAAAGCAGGGAGATACCCCGAAGGGAATCTAAGAAGAGTTGTTAACTTAGCTGTTACGCTTTTTGATAATCTCTTCGGCAACGTTACGTGGAACTTCAGCATAGTGATCGAATTCCATAGAATAACTTGCACGTCCTTGAGTTGCTGAACGAAGGTCAGTTGAGTAACCAAACATTTCAGAAAGTGGAACGAACGCATCAACAATTTTGTTACCTGAACGGTCACCCATGTTGTTAACTTGTCCGCGACGACGGTTAAGGTCACCGATAACGTCACCCATGAAGTTTTCAGGTACTTCTACTTCAACTTTCATCATAGGCTCAAGGATTGCAGGGTTTGCTTTACGGCAAGCCTCTTTGAATCCCATAGAAGCCGCTAGTTTAAACGCCATCTCAGAAGAGTCAACTTCGTGGTATGAACCGTCGTACAACGTAACTTCGATGTCCTCGATAGGATAACCCGCAAGAACACCTTTGCCCATTGCTTCTTTACACCCTTTTTCGACCGCAGGAATATATTCTTTTGGAATTACCCCACCTTTGATGTCGTTGTTAAAGGTATAACCAGTACCTGGCTCACCTGGCTTAACGATGAGATAAACGTGACCGAATTGTCCACGTCCACCTGATTGTTTTGCGTATTTGTACTCTTGTTTTACTTCCGCACGGATTGACTCACGGTACGCAACTTGTGGAGCACCAACTTCTGCTTCAACTTTAAACTCACGGAACATACGGTCAACAAGGATTTCAAGGTGAAGTTCACCCATTCCTGAGATAATCGTTTGACCTGTTTCTTCGTCAGTGTGAACACGGAAAGATGGATCCTCAGCTGCAAGTTTTGCAAGTGCGATACCCATTTTTTCTTGGTCAGGTTTTGTTTTAGGCTCAACCGCAACCGAAATAACCGGCTCAGGGAAGTGCATACGCTCAAGAACAAGACGCTCGCGCTCGTCACAAAGAGTATCTCCAGTCGTTGTATCTTTAAGACCAACAACCGCACCGATTTCACCTGCGTAAAGTGATTTAATCTCTTCACGTTTGTTCGCGTGCATTTTTACGATACGTCCGATACGCTCTTTTTTACCTTTGATAGTGTTATAAGCGTAAGTACCTGATTCAAGAACACCACGGTAAACACGTACGAAAGTAAGTTGTCCAACGAATGGATCGGTCATAATTTTAAACGCAAGACCGGCAAAAGGTGCATCGTCAGTTGATGCAACTTCTACTTCAACGTCTTCATCGTCTTCCATTGTCCCTTTGATAGCCGCAACTTCAAGAGGAGATGGAAGATAATCGATGACTGCATCCAAAAGAGTCTGAACCCCTTTGTTTTTAAACGCAGTACCACATGTCATAGGAATAATTTCCATTTTAAGACATCCGGCTTTGATCCCGCGCATAATTTCTTCGTTGCTAAGCTCACCCTCTTCGAAGAATTTCTCCATCAAAGTATCGTCGCCCTCAGCAGCCGCTTCCATCATTTGTGCACGGTATTTATTGGAAAGTTCAACCATATCCGCAGGAATTTCTTCTTCATGATAGCTAGAACCCATTGCAGCATCTTCATCCCAAAGGATTGCTTTCATTTTGATCAAGTCAACAATACCTTTGAAACCATCTTCAGCACCAATTGGGAGTTGAATAGCGATTGGATTTGCTTTAAGACGAAGACGAATTTGTTCTTCAACGTTATAAAAATCAGCACCGGTACGGTCCATTTTATTAACAAAAACCATACGAGGTACACCATAACGGTTTGCTTGACGCCATACTGTCTCAGATTGTGGCTGAACACCACCTACTGCACAAAATACCGCTACTGCACCATCAAGAACACGCATAGAACGCTCAACTTCAATGGTGAAGTCAACGTGGCCCGGAGTGTCGATGATGTTAATTTGCGTATCACGCCATTCACATGTCGTTGCAGCAGAAGTAATCGTGATACCACGTTCTTGTTCTTGCTCCATCCAGTCCATAGTGGCAGCACCTTCGTGAACCTCACCGATTTTGTGTGAAACACCCGT
>Ga0265593_1000392_pt1 | contig 25008 bp, 23 predicted proteins | sample saktaG_8_FD_190136 | JGI IMG/M metagenome (GOLD analysis project Ga0265593, IMG submission 190136) | Saline water microbial communities from Sakinaw Lake, British Columbia, Canada - sak_2011_5_24_36m | ecosystem: Environmental > Aquatic > Non-marine Saline and Alkaline > Saline ...
GACTCCTTTTGGAAAAATGAGTTCCAAGGCTTTTTGTTGGATTTCCATACAAACAAAATCGTTAAGAATTTAACAATTCTATTGTAGCTCATTTTTAGTTAGAACCCTATATTGCGTATGACCCCAATACTTCCCTTGATGAATCATAACCAGTGGCAAAGATGGTCCCATTGTATTGTGATTCCTCGATGGGGTATTTTTTTAGTAATTTTCCATATTTTTTCATAAATTCTCTTACCTCGTCCTCTGTGAGGATGAGGGAATTTACGTTTTTATTTTCAGGTTCTCGCCATTTCCATGGTTCGGGGATAAGCGCCCCAAAGATGTATATTAGCGGAATATCCCCTATGATTTGGTATATATCCACAGATTTATTCTGTAGTCGTAGGGGTTGCTTATTAACTAATCTTAATCTTAGTTTTTCGTCTGTCATGGTAGTCTCCGTCTTGCTTAGTTTTTTTTAAAGATTGATTGTTATGCGTTGATAACAACCAACCATACACCTAAATTAAAAATAAGCCAAAGACTATGGACATAATCTGAAAAGAATGCTAGAATATGTTTATAAAAAGCTAAGAAGTAGTCAAAAAAGACGACCAAAAACGTCGACAGAAGTTAAAGAGTATGGAAAAAATCATCAAAAATTTGGAAAAATTGGGCTTGGCAGGCAAGGAAATTGACGCCTATTTGGCGTTGCTGAAATTGAAGTCTGCCAGTGTGATTCAGCTGTCCAAGGCAACAAATCTAAAAAGAACCACCGTGTATCACTGCCTGGAAAGTTTGATTAGTAAAAATCTGGTCAGCACAGTCGTTAAAAATGACAAAAAATTTTATGTAGCTGAAGACCCCAAAGAAGCGCTGGGCAATTTGCTCAAAGAAAAACAAGACACGGTGCATGAAGTCGTGCCAGAGCTCAAAAACATTTTTGGCACTGGACTATCTCAGCCAGAAATCAAAATTTATCGCAACGTGGCGGGCTTGCGAAAGTTGTTTGAAGATTTGCTTAAAAGTCAGGAGAAGATTGATCGCTATTATTTGTCGGGAACACTGTTGGAGGAGCTGTTGGGAGCAGAGTTTGTGGAAAATTTTGTGCAAAAGCGCATCAAACTTGGCATCACCAGTTTGTCGCTCCGCGCTTTTGAAAAATATCATCCGCAGTGGGAGGAAAATGTGACGCACTCTCAACAGAATCGCAAAGTCAAATTTTTGCCTGAGCAATATGTAGTTAGTCCCTATCTAGCGATTTATGACGACAAAGTGGTTGTGATTTCCGGTCAAGAAAAAATGGGCTTTATTATCCAATCCAGAGAATTCGCCCAGGCTCAAAAAATCATTTTTGATCTGCTTTGGGAGCAAGTGGCAATGTAGCACGATAACTTAGCTTGCATAATACAACTATTGCCTTTTTCCTTTATTTGAGATATTGTTTTTAAGTTAAGTTAATAAATTTTCAATTTTCAATTCACAATTTTCATTGAATTTTCAATTAGTTAATGCTTCAAAAGAAGAAGTATTTCTGGTTGTTTAGGATTTAGAAATTAGGATTTAGAAATTTTTTGTATATGTCTTTACAGATAGGAATCGTGGGGTTGCCAAATGTGGGGAAAAGTACCCTTTTTAAGGCCCTGACCAAAAATCCAGTTGAAATCAGCAATTATCCTTTTTGCACCATTGAACCTAATGTTGGTGTGGTGAAAGTCCCGGATGAGCGGCTTTTGAAGCTTTCGGAAATGTCTCAGACGGAAAAAATCGTGCCAGCGGTGGTGGAATTTGTCGATATCGCCGGCATTGTGAAAGGCGCTTCAGAGGGTGAAGGTTTGGGGAATAAATTTTTGGCCAATATTCGGGAAGTCGATGCAATCGCGCAAGTGGTGCGAGTTTTCCCCGCCCTAGGCGGGTCCGCCTTGGGCGGAGAGATTACTCATGTTTATGAAACAGTTAATCCTGTTCGCGACATTGAAGTAATTAATTTAGAGCTGATTTTGGCCGATCTGGAAACAGTTTCCAAAACTCAATTTAGGATTGAAAAGGAGGTTAAAGGCAACAAAAAAGGAGCTGACAAGCAGATGGAGGTTATCAAAAAAATCAAAGCCACACTTGAAGCTGGAAAACTTGCCAATGAAACACCTGGTTTGGAAGAAATGACTAAAGAAGAAAATGGGAAATTGATTTTCAGGGAAATGTCGCTTCTGACAATGAAACCGTTTTTGTTTGTCTATAACGTGGCTGATATCGAAGAAAAATTGTTACCAGATTTGGAAAGCAAAAAACATATCAAACTTGATATTAAAATCGAGGAAGAATTGATTGAGATGAGTGAAGAAGAAAAAAAGGAGATGGGCCTGGTTTCCCACATTGATGATTTGGTGGTTGCAGCTTATGATTTGTTGGGGTTGCAAACTTTTTTGACCACGGGAAAAATCGAAACGCGGGCTTGGACAATCAAGAAAGGCGCAACCGCTCCTGAAGCTGGAGCTGCCATTCACACTGATTTTCAAGAAAAATTCATCCGGGCGGATGTAATTGCCTGGGACAAACTTTTGGAAATCGGATCTTGGGGGAAAGCCAAAGAAATTGGAGCTGTCAAAACGGTTGGCAGGGATTATGTGATGACGGATGGGGAAGTAGTGGAGTTTAAAGTTTAAAACAACATCCAATAATCAATAGTCAATGAACAAAAAAATTAAATGGTTTGAAAATTAGAATTTAGAAATTGTTTAGGATTTAGAAATTAAGATTTAGAAATTTTGAAAAAGCATCCTTTCGTAGGTTGCTTTTTTTGAATTGATTTTTGTGATATAATATATGAGAAATAAGCAAAGGAAATATTATTAGATATTATGTATTTACACAAATTTAGAAAGTGGGCTTATGAAGGATTAAATCTGAAAAAACAGGCTGAAGATTTGAATATTAGTGTGTGGCAATCTCCAGGTTTCCTTTTTATTGTGATGGGGTTGATTATTATAGCTGCGATGTGGGGCATTTATTTTGCCTTAAAAAATTATGATTCTCCAAATGTTCTCGTCATTAGTGAATCTTCAGTTGTTGTGATGTTTCTTACGATTGGGAGCTTTGTTATCAGTAGTATTGAACAGGTGGCTAGGGCAAACAAAATGAAAACAGAATTCGTTTCAATTGCTTCACATCAGCTCAAAACTCCAATTGCAGAAATAAATTGGCAAATTGAACTTCTACTTTCAAAATTTCCTGGAGGGCTCAGTGAAAAACAGCAACTCTTGATTGGACAGATTGCGCACTCAAGTCAGAAAATGGCTAGACTTGTGGATGACTTGCTCGATGTAGCTCGAATCGATCAGGGGAGGTTGGCTTTGGCGAAGGAGGAAGTTGACTTATGCACGCTGGTTAATGAGGCAATTATAAATCAGCGCCCGTTTTCAATTGTATCCGGCGTAGAATTAAAATCATCTTGTCCTGTGACATCATCTAAGATTTTGGTCGACAAAAAAAGAATTGGCGTCGTTTTGGATAATCTTCTTTCAAATGCTATAAAATATACTGAAAGACAAGGAGTCGTGGAAGTTTTTATGGAAACAAAGGAGAGCAGTGTTCAAGTTTGCATCAGGGACAATGGTGTCGGAATTCCAAGAAATGAACAAAGTGATATTTTCAAAAAGTTTTTTCGTAGCAATAACTCATTGAAGAATAATGCTGACGGAACTGGGCTCGGGTTGTATATCGCAAAAAACATCATTGAACAATCAGGTGGAAAATTATGGTTTCAATCAATTGAAAATATTGGATCAGAATTCTTTTTCAGTTTGCCTACGGTTAAAAGTTAAATTGAAGATTTTTAATAACTAATAAGGAATAAATAAATATGGATAAGAAAAAGATCTTAATTATTGAAGACGATTTAGTTTTGAAGAATGCACTCGAAGAATTCCTAACTTCTGAAGGTTTTGATGTTTCATTTGCAATCGATGGGCAAACGGGGGTCGAAAAAGTGATATCAGATAAGCCAGATTTAGTTCTCTTGGATATTGTGCTTCCCAAGAAAGATGGGTATGAAGTGCTCAAAGAGGTTAAGGAAAATAAGGAAACAACGCATATCCCTATAGTTTTGCTGACTAATTTGGGAGGTGTTGCTGATGTGGAAAAAGCTTTGGAATTGGGAGCCACAACTTATTTGATTAAAGCTGACTATAAACTTAATGAAGTCACCCAAAAAATTAAGGAAATTTTGAATATCAAATAAGAAATTAGCCAGCTCTTGGCTGAAGATTTTGTTGGAGAAAAAACAAAAGAAGTTATAACAATATGCGAATAACAAACAAACAACTTAAAGATTTTATTACCGACTCTGGCTTGTTGGACAGCGCTGTTATTGAAGAGAATTTTAGTCTAGCAACCAAACAAGAAAAAAAATTTGGTGATTTATTGATGGAAAAAAAGCTTGTTAGTGAAATAGATCTTAAAAAGCTTTATTCGTATATCTTAGGGATCCCTTTTGTAAATTTAGAGAAGGAAGTTATTGAAAATGATATTTTGCATATTATCCCTGAGCCGATTGCGAAAAAATATGGAATTGTGGCTTTTGAGAAAGAAGGAAACAATTTGAAGGTAGCAATGAAAAATCCTGAGGATCTTCAAACAATTGATTTTATCAGAAAAAAAACTGGGCTTAAAATTGTTCCATGTTTGACTAGTGAAGATAATATCAAAATAGTTTTAAAGCAATATGAAAAGAGTTTAAAAGCCGAATTCGGAGATATCATCAGCCGTGATTCAGAAAATGTTTCTTCGGATGATGCTGATGATGATTTGGAAAAAATCGCTCAGGATCTTCCGATTGTTCGTATTGTGGACACGCTCATAAAACATGCTATTTTGCAGTCTGCCAGTGATATTCACATTGAGCCTGATGAAAAAGAAGTGCGAGTCAGATATCGAATCGATGGAATTTTGCATGATGCTATGACGCTTCCCAAACAAGTTATAGGTGGTCTAATCGCCCGTATTAAGGTTCTTTCAAGTTTGAAATTGGATGAGCATCGATTGCCACAAGATGGACGTTTTAAGATTGAGAAAGATGGTTATAAAATTTCCTTTCGTGTCAGTATTTTGCCAGTTTTTGAAGGTGAAAAAATAGTGATGCGTCTTTTGGACGAAACTTCCAAAGGATTAACCTTGGAAAAGATGGGTCTTTATGGTGATGCTTTGGAAAAAGTTCATCAACACATCAAACGTCCCAATGGAATGATTCTGGTTACTGGTCCGACTGGAAGTGGAAAAACGACAACTCTCTATACCATTATGGATATTTTAAATACCCCAGAAGTCAACATCAGCACCGTTGAAGATCCTGTTGAATATCGAATGCAAAGAGTTAATCAGACTCAAATAAATCCTAAAATAGGCATGACTTTTGCGGCAGCTCTTCGAAGTCTTTTGCGTCAGGATCCTGATATTATTATGGTTGGAGAAATTCGAGACGGAGAAACAATGCAGATTGCAATTGAAGCAGCAATGACTGGCCATCTTGTGCTCTCAACTTTGCATACCAATAGCGCTGCCGGAACCTTGCCAAGACTTTTGGATATGGGAGCCGAGGCTTTCCTTGTGGCGTCAACGGTGAATGTTGTCATCGCCCAGCGTCTGGTGAGAAAACTGTGTAATGACTGCAAAACAGCTTATGAATTTGATGAAAAAGAAATCAAAAACTTACAATCAAGTTTTAATATGGTGGAAATTTTAGAAACAATGAAAAAATCCCCACAACTTAAAGGGGTCGTCGATAGCAAAAGCACCTGGAAGAATATCAAATTTTACAAGCCGAAAGGTTGCGAACAATGCAGTAATGAAGGCTATCACGGAAGGCAGGGAATATATGAAGTGTTGGCTATTGATGAAGAAATTGGAAAACTTATAACCTCAAATGCTTCAACAGATGAAATAGAAAAAAAGGCTAAAGAAGAGGGAATGCATAAAATGTATGAAGATGGATTCATAAAAGCTGCGATGGGAGTCACTTCAATTGAAGAAATTATAAGAGTAACAAAGGAGTAAATATTATTTGCATTCCTATTATTTCGAGTGCCTTAGGTTTAATTTAGTTTTTATTCATCGCATCCAAATTTTAAATTATGAATTTTAAATTTTAAATGAAGTTTAAATAGCTTAATTTTAAAAATTTAAACATTTAAACATTGGAAAATTAATTTAAAATTTAAAACTTTAAATTTAAAATTTTTTTTATATCTATGCCTAAATTTATTTATTCAGCCAAAGGATATAGCAGTGGTGAAACAAAAAAGGGAGAAATAGTTGCAGAAAGTGAAAAAGCGCTTGCTCAACAACTCAGGAGTGAGGGATTTTTGGTGACATCAATGTCTGTTGTCAAAGAAGATAAGACTGGCATATCTGGACAACCAAAATTTCTTGATAGATTCAACAAAGTTCCCTTAAAAGAAAAAATGGTTTTTGCTAGAAATCTCAGTGTGATGATTAGCTCGGGACTCACTGTCTCGCGCGCTGTGAGTAATCTCGCTTTACAAGTGGAGCATAAGGGTTTTAAAAAAATTCTCAACGACATCTTTGATGAAATGCAAAGTGGAAAAACCCTTAGTGAAGGTCTTGCTAAATATCAGGAAGTTTTTGGCGATTTATTTATTAATATGGTGAGAGTTGGAGAAGTTTCTGGGAACTTGGACGGAGTTTTGAAAATAGTCGCAATTCAACTTGAAAAGGAGCATGATTTGAAAGGGAAAGTGAAAGGAGCAATGATTTATCCGGTAGTGATTCTTTCGGTTATGATTATAATTGGAATTTTGATGCTCACAACAGTTTTGCCAAAAATGATGGCAGTTTTTAAGGATATGAACGCAGAACTGCCGCCACTAACCCAGTTCTTGATTAATCTTAGCAATCTCATAAGAAATAATGGAGTAGTTGTGCTTATTGTCCTGATTATTCTATCGTTTGTTTTGAAGCTTTATTTGAAACAAGAGGCCGGCAAAAAAGCTTTGAGCTATTGCACAGTGCATATGCCGATTTTTGGTCATATTGTGAAGCAAGTCAATTCCGCTCGTTTTTGCAGAATTTTTAGCTCACTTTTGAAAAGTGGAGTAGGCTCCATCGATGCTTTAAAGATCATTTCAAATACGCTTTCAAACTATTATTATAAAAATGCTCTCTTGAAGGGGGTTGAAGATGTTCAAAAGGGAATTCCATTAAGTACAATATTATCTGATAATCAGGATATTTTTCCAATGTTAGTTTCTCAAATTGTTAGGGTTGGAGAAGAAACTGGAAAAACGGAGACTGTGTTGTTACAGCTAGCTGAATTTTATGAAGATGAAGTCGATCAAGTGACTAAGAATATGTCGTCTATTATTGAACCTCTGTTGATGGTTATAATTGGAACTGCGGTTGGTTTTTTTGCAGTCGCGATGCTTCAACCGATGTATAGTCTAACAAGCAGTATAAAGTAAAAAATTTCTAAGGTTTTTAAGCATAATTTCAAAAATATGCAGTTAAAGAGAAAAAATAAAAAGATTAGAGCCGGATTTTCTTTAGTAGAGGTTTTAATTGCCTTGTTTATCGTGGTTATTGCGTTTTTAAGTTTCTACAAAGTTTCAACTTTTGGAACAAGATATATCATAGAATCAAAGAACAAGTTAGCTGCGACTGCTTTTGTCAACGAAAAAATGGAAATTGTCAGAAACCTTTCCTACGATAAAGTTGGAACCCAGGGAAGTATCGATATTCCAGGCAATCTGCCACAAGAAGAGAGTGTTACTGCTAATGGCAAGACATATCAAGTTTCGTTTGACGTCAGATATTTTGATGATCCTATGGATGGAACTATGAGCACCTCGCCGGCTGACTTGGTTCCTAACGATTATAAACTTGTCAAAGTTACAGTTTCCTGGACAGACAGTAGTGGTCAATCAAAGAGCGTTTCTTCCTCGTCTCGTTTTGTTCCTCCGGGGCTAGAAACTAATGCTGGCGGGGCTCCACTTTCAATCAGTGTGGTTGATGGGGAAACCCTGCTTCCAGTTCCTCAAGCTTCGGTAAACATAAAAAATAGCTCGGTTTCACCAGCCATAAATGACACCATAAATACTGACGATGATGGTCTTATTTTACTTCCTTCGGCCAGGATATCAAGCGGTGATAAGGTTACGATAGCTAAAAGTGGTTATGAGACAATTGAGACAGAGGATTCTTCAGCTTCATTTACTCCAATATATGGTCATATCAATGTAATTGTGAATTTTCTTAACACTTATAATTATTTTATAAACAGACTGGCCGATCTTACTGTCCAATCTGTTGATTATCAAGATAATCCTATTGGTGGTGTCCAATTTTCAATCGAGGGAGGAAAGGTCACTGGACATAATGGCATTGATGAAGTTTACAGCATGCCTGATGCTACAGGAACAACCGATTCAGCCGAAGGCAAGAAAAAATATTCCAACATTAGTCCTGGCAATTATACGATTTCAACGGGTGCTAATGCGCAATATGAATTCATAGACTTTGATCCTTCGATAACCCCATTCCCCCTTGCTCCAGGCAGTGACTCAACTTACAAACTTCGTTTGGCGGATAAAGATATCAATGCTTTGTTTTTGACAATAACAAATACCGAAGTTCCAGATAGTTCCCCAATTGCCGGGGCCAAGGTCACTTTGACGTATAATGGCACGGATGTTTTTACGGAAAAAGAAAGTTCTTTGAATGGCGTTGTTTACTATCCAGATGAGGGAGAGCTTTTGTCAGCAGGGACTTATGGGTTGAAAATTGAGGCTGAGGGTTATGCGATTTATAACGGTACAGTTGAGATCAATAAACTTACGCACAAAGTCGTCCAGCTTAATACAAACTAGTATGAAAAATAAAAAGAGATTTTTAAGGAGAGGTATGACACTGGTCGAAACCCTTGTGGCGATTGCGCTTTTTCTCTTAGGCACCCAGGCTACAGTTTTGATTTTTTCGCGGACTATTAAAAGCAAAGCTTATACTTTGGAAATGGGCAGGTCTTCATTGATTTTATCTCGCAGTATGGGGGATTTGACACGCTATATTCGCAAAGCAACATTGTCAGAAAGTGGGGCATATCCAATTTATTCTGCTGATGATAATGACTTGGTTTTATATTCGGACTATGATAAAGATGGAATTGTTGAGAGGTTACATATTTATTTAGACTTGAATACTAACATAGTTTCTATGGGAGTGAGAGATCCATCCCCTTCTTTTCCAGTCTCTTATGCTTCAGGGGATGGCGAGACTTTTCAACTTGCTAGTCATATCATAAATACAGCAGGCGACCCGATGTTTTCTTATTACAATGCTGATTATCCTCAGGACACGACAAATAATCCAGTAGCTACTCCAGCGGATGTTTCTGAAATTCGCTTAGTTAAAATGTTTTTAAAAATAAATATTGATGAAAACAAAGCTCCTGAAAATATTCAGCAAGAAACTTTTATTGAGCTAAGAAATCTAAATGATTATGACAGGATTCATTAATTTATGATCAAAACATATTACAAAAAAAACGAAAAAGGCGGAGCTTTGGTGATGGTTTTGGTGATGGTTGTTATTGTTACTATAATTTTGACTTCACTTTTGGGATACATCACTTCTCAGATGAAATTTTCTGGGGATAGAACTGAAAGAGAACGTTCTTTCCAGCTTGCTGAAGCCGGAGCTTATTATTATAGATGGTATTTGGCTCACGTCGTTGTGGGAAAAAGTGTCACTCAGATTCAAAATTTTTGGGACAATGAAAATCCTACTGGCGTCGGAACTCCTTATATTAGCCAGCTGAAAGATCCTGAGGGGGTGGTTGTTGGGCAGTATAAGTTAGAGGTTATTCCTCCAGTGTCAGGCTCAACCATCGTTACTGTAAAATCAACTGGCTGGACCTATACTAATCCTTCGATCAAGCGAGTCGTGCAAGTCAAGTTTCGCAGACCATCCTGGAGTGAGTATGTTTTTTTGTCTGGAAGTTTCATAAATTTTGGTAGTGAGGCTAGGGTATACGGAAAAGTGCATTCTAACGATGGAGTTCGTTTTGATGGAAAAGCCTATAACGTTGTCAGTTCAGCCAAGTCACGCTTTGATGATCCTACGCACCTCGGAGGACTTGAATTTGGAGTTCATACACATGATAATCCTGCCGATGGTGGGGCCCCAGCTTATCCTTGGGCTTCAGGAACCGTGCCTGTCAGGTCCGATATTTTTGCTGGGGGTCGAGAGTTTCCTGTTCCAGAAGTTAGCTTTACAGGAGTAACAACCGTTCTTGGGGATATGAAAATTCAAGCTCAAAGTGATGGAAAGTATTTTGATACAACTGGTCTCGGGAGAAGAATTAAACTCAAAACGGATGGAACCTATGACGTTTGTGGGGTCAACACTGTAAATACTACCACCCATTCTATAACCAAATACAACGGGGTTGTTAGTGGTGCAAGTGGAAGTTATAGTGGCACAAATGGTAACGCCTGTACTACGGATAGTTGTTGTGCATCTTCTGCTTGTTCTTATATTCAATCTAGCAAGCCCAATCGAGGGAAATGTGTGAGCTTGAGTAACTATCCTATGCTTAGTGATAAAATTATTTTTGTGGAAAATAATATTTGGATCGAGGGGTCAATTAACAACAAAAGACTGACGATTGTGGCAGCTAATTTGTCTGGCGGAACTAAGGCTGATATTTATATTGGAATAAGCAATCAAGATCTGCGGCTTAATGCATATGATTGTAATAATACACTTGGTCTAATTGCTCAGCGAGACATCCGTATTCTTAATGACTGCCCAAATGATTTTACGGTTGATGCTGCGCTAATTGCTCAAGAAGGAACTGTAGGAATTGTTGATGATATGGGCGGAAAACATTCTTTGAAGTTTGATGGTGCCATTGCTTCTTATTTGCAACCATTTTTTAAAAGTGGTAGTAGTGGTTTTGCAGAAAGGACCTATAATTTCAATAAGAAGCTTGTTGATTGTCCGCCAGCATATTTTCCGACTGGCACTGAATACCTAATAGATTCATGGGACGAGCTATGAGTTATCGAAAAAATAGTGTAAAATTATCAAGTGGCTAAAAATAAAAAACAAAAAACAAATGGGTTTTTTAAATAAAAAAATTTTCAATAATGCTTCGAGTATTTTCGGACTTGATTTGAGTGATCTTTCAGTTAAGCTTGTTAAATTCGAAAAAGAAGGATCAGAAGAGGAGCTCGTCAGTTTTGGATCGGTTCAATTGTCGGCCGGGGTAATAAGTGATGGGGAAATAAAAAATAAACAACAAGTTGCAGATGCAATTAAAAAACTGGTTGCAATTTCTGGACCAAAAAAAATAAAAACTAAAAAAGTGATTTGTTCACTTCCTGAAACTAAAGCCTTCTTGCGAATCGTGACTATCCCTAAAATGAATGACAATGAAATTGGAGAGGCGGTGAAATGGGAAATGGAAGCTAATATTCCGCTTCCGCTTGAGCAGGTTTATTATGACTGGCAGATGGTGACAGAAGCGTTGACTGCTGAAAAAAACAAAATCAATTTATTAGTTGTGGCAGTATCAAAAACGACCGTGGATGATGCTGTGGAAGTGGCAGAATTGGCTGGACTTGAAATTGTGGGTCTGGAAATAGAATCAATTGCTCAAACTCGGAGTCTTCTTTGTAAAAATGATTATAACAAAACAGTTTTAACAGTTGATATTGGAGATAGACGAACGAGTTTTTCCATCGCAAAAGAGGGAGTCCCCTGTTTCACTTCAAGTGTTCCGCTCAGTGGCCAATCATTGTCAGATGTGATTTCAAAAGGGATGGGGATTTCATTTGAGGAGGCGGAAAAGATAAAATTTAATAATGGCATTGGTTCTGATTATAAAAATGATGCCTTGTTTAATTTGATGCAACCAGTATTGGAGAGTTTTTCCCAAGAGATTGAGCGATCAATCGATTTCTACTTATCCGGACTTGGTTATTCGAAAAATGTGGATAAAATAATTATTTGCGGAGGTGGCGCTAACACAAAGGGAATTATTCCTTATTTGTCAAAAAAATTAAACAGAGAAATCGAATTGGGTAATCCTTGGTCTAATGTAAATTTTGGCAAGAAATTACCGATTATTGAAAAAAGTCAGGCCGTACAGTATTCAACGGCCGTAGGATTAGCATTAAAAGGACTCCAATATGAAGATTAGTCTTGATTTACTTCCACAAAACAAAAAAAATGAGATAAGAAGAGGCAAAATTTTTCGGGAAATTTTGCGACAGGAAATACTTTTTGTTTTTCCTTTATTGGTGCTGGTTATTCTTTTAGGTAATATTCTATATTTACTAGAAATTCAAAAAGATATTGACAAAACAGCCTATGCGCTTCAGCAAGGACAGAGCCAATATCAGGAACTTAATAAATATGACACGGACTTCAAACAAATTAATGAGGCAGATATTCTTTTAATAAAAATACAAAGTGGTCATCTTAAATGGACGAATGTCTTGAGCCATTTGAGTAATGCTATTCCAGATGGGTTGGCGATTGATAGTCTTGCCAATAAAAACTATAATGTTTTTTTGGTTGGAAAAGCCAGGACAAGAGACAATTTGTTGAAATTCAAAGCCAGCTTGGAAGAAGATTCTTGTTTTCAGAACATTAACGTTCCGCTTTCAAATCTCGTTGTGAAAAATGATGTCGATTTTCAAATGGATTTCAGTATAAATCAGGATTGCTTGAAGAATTGACAAATTGTAATTATGTCAGCAAGTTTTCTGTTTGTTGAATAATTGTCATTAATAAAAAATAAGCGAAAAATTGTTTTAAAATCAGAAATTTTTTTAGCGAAGCTTCTTTAAATTTCTATTATTGGATGAAAAAATTTTTAAAAAATCAACAAGAATATATAGCTGTAATAATATTTTTACTAGTGGTTTTTCTGCTTACTTATTTTGTTTTAATTCCAATACTAGGAAGAATTGACAGAACAAAAAATGAAATGGAGCAGGCCGTTATTAAACAGGAAATAGAAAGACAAAGACTTGGAGAGTTGCCTAAGATAAGGGAGCAATACGCTGAAATAAACAGTCAACAAAAAAAGATCGATGTTTTGCTAGATGAAGAACAAGCGGTTACTTTAATTGAGAGACTGGAAAGTCTCGCTAGGGATACTAATAATGAAATATTAATTTCTATCCAAGAAGATGATTTGCAACAAAAAAATGTGCCAGTTTCGAAGGTGAAAAAAGAATCAACCGATACGATTTTGCTGGATTCTTTGCCTAATAAAAATTATCTTAAATTGAAAATTTTGTTGCGTGGTGATTATGGGGGAATTTTTAGCTTTCTAAAAAAATTGGAGACCCTGGAATATTATTCTGATATCATCGCCATCAACATTGGGCAGGCGAGTTTAGAGCAAGCATCATTTGGACAAAACACATTAGGCAGTTTTGATGTCTCCAATCCTTTCGTTAATCAGACAAAGGGATCTGGAGACAGTTTGAAAAAAGAATCAGGAAAATTGTCGGCATCATTGGAAACCGTTTTTTATAGCAGAAAATAATATTTTTAAAATTGAGTTTTAAAATAAAAGAAGATTAAAAATTAGCTTGAATGAGTCGGATGTCTTCTCGAGAGACCCGAAGCTTGTTTGCAGAAAAATGAAACTAGGTATACCGTCAGATATTCTGGCCAATATCAATCAAAAAGGAATAATTTTGAATCTCGGAATTATATGGAAGAAGTTCTATAAGATTTTATTTTTTGTTTTGCTTTTTTCGGCAATTATTTTTGGTGGTTATGTGTGGAACAGAAATTTACACTCATCTACTTGGGATGAACAAAAAAAACAGGAGTTTGTAAAATCTCAGGATAAGGGAGTTGTTTTCAATGAAAATAATTTTGAAAAAGCTTTGGAAATTGTTGGTCAACGTGCCGAAGAAAATTCGAAGACCTCGGATGTCGGCAAAGATTTCTTTAGCTCATACTGATATTTTCCTGAAAATTTGTACAAAAAATCCCAACTTGCGTTGAGATTTTTTTTGTTTGTGCACTCTGATAAAACACGCATCACTCGTTCGTCGACACTCACTCGTTCTTTGCCCTGGGCAGCGTTGAATGCTCGCTCACTCGCATTCATCGACGCAAGCTGCGTCAGCTTTCCGCTGAAAGCCAACTTGCTTAGCTTCTGCCCGTTCGAATCCCTCAGAGCACAAAAAATCCCAACTTGCGTTGAGATTTTTTTTGTTTGTGCGCTCTGAGGGATTCGAACCCCCGACCTTCTGGTTCGAAGCCAGACACTCTATCCAGCTGAGCTAAGAGCGCATTGTTCGAATTTTTTTAAAATCTGCACAGGGGCGGGCACAGAGAATTGAACTCTGATTCTCGGTACCACAAACCGATGTCTTAACCGTTAGACGATGCTCGCCCCTCTACAGACTTCTCTTTTTTTAAAATATTTTCAAATTTAACTTGCTCTTTTTTATAATTATGAACCAACGAGTGACAGTTATGGCAGAGCCATTTAAGATTTTCCGGGGTGTTATTTTTGTGATTACAATCTATATGATGCACTGCTAAAATTCTTTTATCTGATATCTTACAAAGCATGCAAGTTCTTGGCACAGTGCTTTTGATTAGAATGTTTCTGTATGAAACAAATTTTCCATCTTTCCAATTCGGGTGCTTTTCCCCGATATAAATCATTGAATTTCTCCAAGTCGTTTGACAAGATTTGCTGCAAAAAAAATTGCCACTTTTTGATCCGTTTAATGCTTTCTGTGATTTATAAGTCTCCTTTTTACAAATATAGCATTTAACATACTTGCCCTTTCTTGCATCCTCTCCCTTGCATTTCATTGAACAATATTTTCCATGCCCCAAAAGAATCCAATTTGGTTTAGCGTGAAATTCCTTGTTGCAAATTTTACATTTTACTTGAGGCATATTTCAAGCATAATATAAAAACAGGAAAATGGCAACAAGGCGGTTTCTGAAATATACCAAAAACTTATGGCTTAGCTTTTAAATGAACCTACATGTGCGCCGGGCAGGAATCGAACCTGCGACCAATAGCTTAGAAGGCTACTGCTCTATCCACTGAGCTACCGGCGCAGTTTGAATTTCAAGCGACACACTCGCATCCTACTCACGCCCTTCAAATCCCTTTACTTTTTTATTCCAAAAGCTGTGCGCTGTGAGGGATTTCTCCTCGCTCCGACTCGGAGCCCGGGCGCTACACACAGAATGCTCGCACACTCGCATCCTACTCACGCCCTTCAAATCCCTTTACTTTTTTATTTCAAAAACTGTGCGCTGTGAGGGATTTCTCCTCGTTCCGACTCGGAGCCCGGGCGCTACACACAAAATGCTCGCACACTCGCATCCTACTCACGCCCTTCAAATTCCTTTACTTTTTTATTCCAAAAACTGTGCGCTGTGAGGGATTCGAACCCCCGACCATATCCTTAAGAGGGATCTGCTCTACCAACTGAGCTAACAGCGCATCATATTTTTTAATAACTAGTCAATCGTAACATCCTATTTCTTTTTAGTCAATATTGCCTGATAGCCTAAAAACAGGCTAAAATAGGCAAAAAGTAGTCTAAAAGGGTTAGGATTTTGCTTTTGTTTCCGTTGCCTTCGCCATATCCTTGAGCATTTTTTTGTAATTTTTCCATTCCTCTTCAGACCAATTTGAGGGCTTGACGCTCAGAGTTGGTCCTCCTGGATGAGGATATTTGTATGGTGAAGCGTAGGCGCTATTGAAAATATCATTGATGATTTCTTTGCCATCTTTATCAAAAACATGTTGCGTGAAAGATGCTTTCAAAGCTCCATCAGGTTTTCTTTCGGTGATGGTTGGCCCATCAATAGTTGTCTTCCTGCCATCGTCAGTTCCATAGAAGCTAAAGGTCAATTGCGTTCCAACTATCTTGGTTTGAATAAGGATATATCCGGGGGTGTTGTTAAGGAAGCGCAAATCTGGACGGGGAACATAAACCGTTGAATCCATTCCTTGCGGATTGTAATATGAAACCGGATAGGCGTGATTTTTTCGAGCTGTTATTTTCAGTCCCGAGTAGATTGCTGCTCTGAAGGTTGTGGTTGAAACCTGGCAAATTCCACCTCCAAATTCTGGTTCAGTTACTCCTTGTTTTATCACAAGTTCTGGCAAATATCCGTGCTCTGCATCAACCTCGCCCAAAATTGAAACAAAAGAAAATTCTTCGCCTGGTTTAATCAAAACTCCATTATATCGATCAGTTGCGACTTTAATGTTGTGGATTCTGTTTTTGGGAGAACCCTTAAAATTTGAAGTTCCTTCTCCGATAATGGAGGATATGCCTAAGTTGTTTACTTCGGAATAATTTATTTCAGGTTTTTTTGATTCATAACTGAGGGAAACTTTTTCAGGGATTGTTCCAGACGCAAGTGTTTCGGCGATTATTTCAACATTTTTTTCAATATCCAAAGTTAGGCCATTTTGAGCTTCTGCAAAAGTCGTGACCTTGCCATTTTCTATGGTAAACTTTGCATCTGCTGGATCTCGGTTGACCTTTCTGGCCAAATCTTCCAGGTATGCTTTGATGGAATTTTCATCGACAGTGGTTTCTGCGGAAAGTTTCATATGATTTCGAGCGCCAGCTTTGAGAGTAAAATCACAAAAAAACTTGTCGAATGGGCAATATGAGGTATTTTCAAATTCCGATTTATAGCCGACTGAAAAACCCAGGCTGGTTTTTTGTGAAATCCAATTGTCCAAGACGTCTCCAGAAATTTCTTCCGAGTATTGGTCAACTGAAACAGTCAGTTTTTTTGTTTGAGAGGCATCACTAAAAACAACAGAGGTTGTTTTGGTTTCTGCTGCCATTGCTTGGGCGCCTGCGGTCAAAAAAAGCGCCGTAAGAAAACAGAGTAAATGTTTGGCGTTCATATCTCTAAGCATACTGCAATTTGGGCAATAATACAAGGTTAAAAGATGTCATTCTGATAAAAAAGAAAGCCCAGGAGCTTTCTTTTTAGTGTAAAGTTTTTTGCAAAGCCTAGAACCCTCGAACTTGAATTTTCTTGATCTTAGTGGTGTCGGCTTTTGGTAGGCGAATGGTCAAAATTCCATTTTTCAAGGAAGCTTCAGCCTTGTCAGCGATGATATCAATTGGCAAAACCACGCTACGGGAGAAAAATCCCCAATAACATTCCTGATAATAATAGTTTTCTCCGTTGACGGCTTCTTCATTTTTTCTTTCTCCCTTAATGGTTACCATATCAGCGTTAATTGAAACATCCAGGTCTTCTGGTTTGACGCCGGCAATCGTCGATTTGATGACGATTTCGTTTTCAGTCTGATAGACATCGATTGTGAGCTGTCCCTCAGCATCATTCGAAAAAGTGTTTTCTTCTTCAAAAACATTAAGGCTTCTGCTTGTTCCTCCTCCTCTGTTGTTCATAATCATTTCAGTCTCTTCTTCTTCCGCATAAATCGGCATTGAGGATTCACGCAAATCATCTGTTTCAATTGGTGATGCGCCTGTTACACGTTCAAAAAATGACTTTTTTGTTTTTAGCATTTGAGTTAATGTGAATCACTGATTCTCAATCAGTAATCCCCCCTGTTAAAATTTATCCTTTACATTTTAATTATATGATGGTTTTGGCTCCTGTGCAAGCAGTTTTTCTAGGTGGCGGAAAAGTCCCAAATCAAGGACAATTAGGACTGTTAGCATCAAAATATTGGCGTAGTCAAAAAAAATGCTTTCTTTCGACACGAAAAAGTTAAAAAGAAAATGAAGCGCTATGGCGAAAACAAGCGGAACAACAATTGAATTAAAGCTTGGCATTTTTTTGGTTGCTACGATAAAATATCCCATCAAAACAGCCGTGCCGATATGCAGGACGGCTATTTCGACCATCATCTGAATCGACGTCATTGCAGAATTTGCCAAAATCAGTAGCATTTCAACTGAAAAAAAACCGATCCCCATCAGACAAGCATTAACAAGAAAAGTTTTTTTGGAAGAAATCCCGACAATTCTTCGCAGGAGTATTAGATATTTGAAAATTTCCTCAGCAAAAGCTGCAAAAAAAATGAAAGCAGGAACTGAAAAAAATCCAGCATATGAATTTCCTTCGGTCGGATTGACGATGAGCAAGATCCTGACAAGAAAAAATTGGATGACATAGGCCCCAAGCGCTGCAATTATGCCCCAAAAGAATGATTCAAGTTTCTTCATGTTTCTACAAATTATGAACTTATACGAATATACGAAAATCTTAAAAACACACAATCACTAGGAAATTTAAAACACAACATTTACAACACCCAGAACAATTAGAACTCTAGGAAAGTGATTCCAGTTGTTTTTTAAACTCTTTGAGTTCGGCTTGTTTTTTGGCGAGGGTTTCTTGTTGTTGGCTAATGACTTGCGCTGGAGCCTTGGAAGTAAATTCTTTGTTTTCAAGTCTGCCTGAAAGTCCGGCAATGAAATTTTCCAAATTGGCAATTTCTTTTTCAACTTTAGTTTTTTCTTTTTCAGTGTCGATGGCACCGGCTAAATCAAGGTAGAGGCTAAACTCACCAATAGTTCTTTTGACTGCATTTGTCAGTGTTGCCTCAGGTTGATTGTAATTAATTTCAGCGACACCTGTTTTTAGGCGCCTGATAATTTCTTCTTGAAAAGGCGCTTTAAAAATAGCCAAAGATTTTTCGGTTGTTGAATTTAGAGTGATGGTAATTTTCCTGCCAAGTTCGATTTTATTTTCAGCACGGACATTTCTAATGTTGGTGATGCTTGTTTGGATAGTTTCAAAATTAAGAACTTCGACGGCAGATGTTAGCTGAAGATTTTTTGGCCAACTTGAAACTAGGAGCATTTTTTCTTTGCCGTTAAGGGTCCAGAGATGTTCAGTGATGAAGGGCATAAATGGATGCCAGAGACGCAAGAGTTTATCTAAAACATAGCCGAGAACTTTTTGGTTTTTTTCAATTTTGTTAATTTCCACGTACCAATCAGCAAATTCATTCCAAGTAAAGGATTTTAAAATATCCGCAGCCACGGCAATTTGTTTAGCTTCAAAGAGTTTCGTAACTTGGGTAGTTGTTTCTTCTAGCTTAGCAACAATCCAATGATCGGTCGCGGATTTTAAGTCATCGCTTGAAATTATTTCTTCTAGTCTAAAATTTTCTTGGGTTAGGCAGTAACGGGAAATGTTCCAGAGCTTGTTGGCGAAGTTGCGGAAGGTTTCGATTTTTTCTTCGTATAGGCGCGAGTCTTGACCAGGCGCGCTGTCCATAATGAGGCTCATTCGAAGCGCATCAGCTCCAAATTTGTCAATCATTGTCAATGGGTCAATGCCATTGCCTCGGGATTTGGAAAATTTGTGTCCATCCTTGTCACGAACAAGGCCCGTAAAAAAAAGATTTTTGAAAGGAACCTGGCCAGTGACATAAAGGCTCATCATAATCATTCTGGAGGCCCAAAAAAACAAAAGGTCGCGTCCCATCACCATCATATTTGAAGGATAAAATTTTTCAAAATCTCCATCTTTTGATTGCAAAGTTGTGTGAGCCCATTGCCCAGAAGTAAACCAGGTGTCAAAAGTGTTTTCATCTTGGATCCAACCTGCTCCTTCTGGAGGCTTTATTCCTACATACATTTCCATATTGTCATCTTTGCAGCCAGCCCTAGGCTGGTCGGCCTTGGGCCGATACCAAACAGGGAATTGGGGTCCCCACCAAATTTGGCGGCTGATGCACCAGTCTCGCATATTGCCAAACCAATCAATCAAAATCTTCTTGAAATTGTTTGGAAAAATTTCAATTTCTCCATTTTCAATTGCAACAATTGCTTTCTTTTTCAGTGATTCAACATTAATGAACCATTGTTCGGAGGTCAGTGGCTCGATGATTGTTTTGCAACGCTCACAAATGGAAACTGAATGCGTAAGTTCTTCGATTTTTTCCAAAAGGTTTAATTTTTCCAAATCTTTAATAATTGCCTGGCGAGCTTCGTGAACTGTCATGCCAACATATTTTCCGCCAAGCTCGGTGATCAAGGCTTTTTCATTGATGATTTGAATTTCTGGGAGGCTGTGGTCTTTACCGATTTCCCAGTCCAATGGATCGTGGGAAGGTGTGATTTTCACGGCGCCGGTTCCAAATGACAAATCAATGCGTTGATCGCCAAAAATCGGAATGACTTTGTTTTGAAGTGGCAAGATGGCATTTTTTCCAACCAGCTTTTTGAAACGTTTATCTTTTGGATTGACTGCAATTCCGCTGTCGCCGAGCATCGTTTCAGGGCGGGTGGTGGCTACGGTGATGAAATTTGCTTGCAATCCGCCTTGGGAGGACGTCGAATTTTCAAGAGGATATTTGATGAAATACAATTTGCCAGGAGTGTCTTTGTGCAAAACTTCCACGTCAGAAAGGGCAGTGGCGCAACGCGGACACCAGTTGATGATGCGTTTGCCTTTGTAGATCAAACCTTCTTTGTGCATTTGCACGAAAGTTTCAAGGGCATTGGAAAGCACGTCCGGATCAAGGGTGAATTTTTCACGTGACCAGTCGGCGCTGATGCCAATCTTTTTTTCTTGGCTCCGCATATAACCGGCACGGTCCATACAAAAATCATAGGTTTTTTTGTAAAATTCTTCGCGTCCGATTTCTTGGCGAGTTTTTCCCGTTTCAGCTTGCAATTTCTTTTCAAAAACCACTTGGGTCTGAATTCCAGCGTGGTCTTTGCCAGGGAGTAGTAAAGTTTTTTTGCCGTTCATCCGGTTGTAGCGACCGAAAATGTCCATCACGGTGTAGCCACTAGCATGTCCGATGTGCAGTTCGCCGTTGGCGTTTGGAGGTGGCAAAATGTCACAGTAGGTTTCTCTTGTGTCAGGATTATCAGCCCCAGGCTGACCAGCCTCGGGCTGGAAAAAACCGCTTTTTTCCCAGCGGACATAAATTTCATCCTCGACCTTCTGCGGTTCGTATATTTTTGGAAGTTCTTTTGGCATAAATATGATGCTAATCCACGAATAAATGCCAATCCGCGAATTGCGAATAGCCTTTAATTTTTTTGATTATATCCTTATCCTAGCAAAGAAAAAGACATTTTTCAATGCTATTTCATTTTCAAATTCGCGTCGGGTTGGAGTTTTTTCCAACTGTCAGACGCGGATTTTTTTTGCTTGTCGGTCATTTTCTGCCAACGAAAAGCTCCTGCGGCACCAATCATCGCAGCGTTGTCGCCGGTCAGGGATAACTCTGGGACATAATAGGACGTATGAGAAAGATTTTGGTTGATAGCCTCTCCAAGTTGCTGGCGAAGCTCGGAGTTGGCGCTGACGCCACCGGCCAAGAGGATGGTTTTGGGTTGATATTTCTCAGTTGCCCTGATGGTCTTGGCAACCAAAACATCGACGCAAGCTTGTTGGAATTCGTGGCAAACTTCGGCAAGATATTTTTTATCTTTCAATAGTTTAGGATGCTTCTTAGTTTCATATAACACCGCGGTTTTGAGTCCGGAAAAAGAAAAATTAAAACCTTGTTTGTTGAGCATCGGGCGAGGGAAGATTAGCCCTGATCGCATTCGCAACAGGGTAAACTTTTTAGGCGTTAGCTTCTTAGCTTCTTCGTAAGAAATGTTTTTTTTGTCATTTGAAATTTGGGCTTGGGATTTTATTGGAAATTTGACATTTGGATTTTGAAATTTTGCTGCATGTTCCATGTTCCATGTTTTGTGTTTTGCTGCCCAAGCAGCAACGGCTGGTCCTCCGGGATAGCCGATGCCGAGAATGCGGGCGACTTTGTCAAAAGCTTCACCGACCGCGTCATCAACAGTTTGTCCGATGATTTCATATTGCAGATGATCCTTCATCAAAACCAATTGCGTGTGCCCACCGGAAACCACTAGCGCCAAGGCAGGGAAGATGGCCTTGGAATTTTCAATTTTCAATTTACAATTTTCAATTATGGAAAGGGTATCTTTTTTTATTTCTTCTGAAATTTGAGTTTTTTGAATTTGTTTGGAAATTGAAAATTGGAAATTGGAAATTCCAACGAAGTTGGCATAAATGTGTCCCTCAATGTGATGAATCCCAAGCAGAGGTTTTCCCCAAAGATAGGAAAGGGTTTTGGCATAGCTAACCCCCACCAGGAGCGCTGGGATGAGCCCAGGGCCTTGGGTGGTCGAAATGACATCAATATCCGCTGGCAAAATTCTGGCCTCCTGGAGAGCCGATTCGAGCATCAAATCAAGGTTCTTCACATGCTCGCGGGCAGCCAAATTAGGCACAACTCCACCCCATTTGGCATGAAGTTTGACTTGAGAAGACACTTGATTTGAAAGGATTTTAAGGGAACTTCTTTGGCGGCAAACAACTGCCACCGCGGTTTCATCGCAGGAAGTTTCAATTGCCAAAATCAGGAGTTTGCTTTCACCCCGATTTTTGCTAGTAGAAATGGCTTGTTGCGTTGACATAAATGTGATATTATTATACTATATAGTTTCCTCAAAAAACGACATTTCTTGCTTGAAGGTAGGGATATTTAATGGATACTATCATATGAAAGCAAAAATGAAAAGCGTCGCAGTTGAGCCGAAAAAGGAAACTGCGAAGTATGATCGAGAAAAAGGCAACATAATTCTGAGTAGTGAAATATGTTTTCTTCGCCGTAGGAATAATTTTTCTGAAAACCTGCTAAATCTCAAAAAAACTCCCAACTATGAAGTCTTTTCAGTTGGCAAAAAAAGATTCTATCGAGAAAAAAATTTCAATGAAAATTGTCAGGAGCTGGATGATATTCAACTGATTCAGATCGCTCAAAACCAAAACCGCGATGCCTATAGCGATCTTTTCAGGAGATATCAAAAAAAACTTTTCGCCTATATTTATCGTCTGACAAGAGACAAGGACGAAGCAGAGGATATTTTGCAAAACGTTTTCATCAAGACTTATAAAAACATTCATCATTTTGATCTCAGTCGCAAGTTCTCATCTTGGATATATCGCATCGCCCACAACGAAGCCGTCAACTATCTTAAACACAAAAGCAAGCGATATTCAATTTCTTGGGAAGATGTTTCCACTAGCAAAGACAAATTGGAAATGGCCAGCAATGATGAACCGATGGAAGACCGCTGGTTTCACCAAGAAATTACCAAAGAAATCGATGAGGCGCTCGAAAAACTTCCCAAGCAATATCGCGAAATCCTGGATATGCGATATTTCAAAGAATATTCCTATCAGCAAATAGGCAAGATTCTAGACAAACCAGTCAACACCGTCGGCACCATCATCAACCGCGCAAAGAAAAAGCTATACGAAGTCGTGAAAGCGGATATGGAGAAATGAAAAAAAGACTTCGGAAATCCAAGTCTTTTTGATATTAAACAAGGGGGCCGATTTCTCAGTCCCCTTGGCGTGCAGTTTTTGCACAAACTTACTTCAAACCCAGGACATCGTTCATTGAATAGATGCCGGGTGGTTTTCCCACGATCCATTCTACAGCCTTCAAAGCACCTTGAGCGAAAACCTCTCTGGATATGGCAGTGTGTGAGAATTCAATTATCTCACCAGGGGAGGCAAAGAAGATCGAATGCTTACCGACAACACCCATCATGCGTAAAGCCTGGATGCCTATTTCATCCTCCGTTCTTTTTCCAGTTCTTCCGTGTCTTACATAGACAGCAACGTCTTCCAGATTTCTGCCACGACTTTTTGCTGCAGCTTCAGCCATTTTGATTGCTGTTCCGGATGGAGAATCCGCTTTCTCATTATGATGAGTTTCAACAATCTCAATTTGGTATCCCTGATCTGCAGCGTACTGAGATATTGTATTCAGTAGTCGAGTGACGCCGATGCTGAAATTGGAGGACGGAAGGATTGGAATGATTTTTGCATATTCCAGGATTTGTTCCAGATGCTCAGCTGTGAAGCCGGTAGTGCCAGTTACGACAGCCGTGCTACTCTTGCAAGCACGTTTAATAATTGTCATAGCCACAGTAGGTTCTGTGAAATCGATAATCACGTTTGAAAGAGCAAAAGTGACGAATTCATGTTCTTTTGTGTCAACAAAGTCAAAAATTGCTGAGCTTCCAGGTACACTTAGTCCTATTTTCGGATGACCTTGTTTTTCCAATGCCCGACAGAGAGTCATTTCTTCGTTGGCCAAAACTCCGCTGATGATTTGCCGGCCCATTCTCCCGTCAGCTCCCGTTACTGAAACATTGATTTTTGTCATAGCTTTCCTTATCGTTTTTTTTTTGAAAATAAACCACCTTTTTAAGAAAAATTCCGCTAAAATTTTGCACCCAGAAAATGGCTCGATGTATTTTTTAAAGGTGCAATACTTCTGAAAAAGAAGTTCTTCATACTAGCATACAGTGGAATTTATGCAATATGGGAAAGTTTTGTAATGTTTTTTTAGAAAAAAAATCCTCCGAGGACCGTCCTTGGAAAAGTTTAACTTTTAGCTTCTTTTGTTTTTTTCTGAGCCAAAGTTATCATTTTGGCGGCACCGACAAAATGATTTTAAATGCCTGTTTAGAGTATTTTTTGTATCTTGGTTTGACAAAAATATCTCAGGTGCTAAACTTTTCTGAAGTTCTTTGGTAGTAAATTTGTATAAAGTTTTTATCATAAATTCAAACCCGGGAGAGTTATGCAATTAACAGATGAGCAGGCGAAGGTTTTCAAGGGTGGAAAAATCAGTGTTACACTAAGAGGAGTACCTGAATTTTCCAATAAAAAAATTGAAGATATTTTTGTTGAGAGAGGTTTTCTCAGGGTTCGCTTTGAGGGTTCAAACGGACTCAACTATGAAGCTTTCCTCCAACTTTTTGTGATAATTGAGGAAAAAAAAGGAAAACTTTCCATGGAATGTAGCATCATGGGAGAAAAAAGGGTCATACGCAATATAGGGTTCTAACTAAAAATGAGCTACAATAGAATTATTAAATTCTTAACGATTTTGTTTGTATGGAAATCCAACAAAAAGCCTTGGAACTCATTTTTCCAAAAGGA
>Ga0265593_1000399_pt1 | contig 24811 bp, 15 predicted proteins | sample saktaG_8_FD_190136 | JGI IMG/M metagenome (GOLD analysis project Ga0265593, IMG submission 190136) | Saline water microbial communities from Sakinaw Lake, British Columbia, Canada - sak_2011_5_24_36m | ecosystem: Environmental > Aquatic > Non-marine Saline and Alkaline > Saline ...
GGAAGCATGTTAAGAGTCCGGGCGGGAATACGGAAAAGCATGAAAAAGAAAAGTACCAGAAAAATTATTGTCTTGAGCGCAGTGCTGGTTGTCCTGTTCGCTGTTTTATTTTTGGTCAGTGACTGGTTCTGGACCGCGCTTTCCCCGGTAACGCATAAAGTATTATTGGAAAAATATTCCCGCGAGTATAAACTCGACCCGCTCCTGGTGGCGGCTATTATTAAAGCTGAAAGCGCTTTTAATCCTATTGCTGTTTCCGAAAAGGGCGCCGTGGGACTCATGCAACTTATGCCGGCAACTGCGGAAGAATTGGCGCACGAATTGAATGTGGATTATGTTAATGTCGAGGACTTGTATAATCCGGAGATAAACATACATCTTGGTTATTATTACATGGTAAAACTCCTGAAACGCTACAACGGTAACCTGGTTTTTGCTCTGGCGGCTTATAATGCCGGCACCAAAAATGCGGATGACTGGATAAAAAATTATAAGGGCGATCCGGACCGGGCGGCGGGGGTGATTGAGTTTCCGGAAACCAGAAAATTTGTAAAGGAAGTACAGAACACCTATGAACTCTATAAATATATGCGCAAGCTTAAAAGAGCTTTGCAGTTAAAGGATATTTAATGGAAAAGACAGATTCGCTGACCCCGATGATGCGGCAATACCGGGAAATTAAAAAAAAGTACCCTGACGCCATACTGTTTTTCCGGCTGGGGGATTTCTATGAGATGTTTTTTGAAGATGCCAAACTTGCTTCCTCCCTCCTGCAGATAGTCCTTACCAAAAGAGGGGGCGGCAGAAAACCGCAGAACGGCGGCGAAACTACTGCCGGCGAGGCCGTACCTATGTGCGGTATTCCGTTCCACTCTGCCCTGAATTATATTACGAAACTCATAAAAAGCGGCTTAAAAGTGGCGATCTGCGAGCAGGTGGAAGACCCGAAACTCGCGAAAGGTCTTGTGAAAAGAGAAGTGGTAAAATTAATCACCCCCGGCACCGTGCTGGAAGACGGGCTTCTGGAACAAAAATCAAATAATTTTCTGGCGGCGCTCGGGATAAACGGGGACGAGGCCGGACTGGCCTTTTTGGATATTTCCACGGGTGAGCTCCTGGCTACGGAAGTGGAGATTAAAGCCGGCCCGGACAAACTATATGATGAACTGAATAAATATAAACCCCGCGAGATAATCCTGCCGGCCTCTTTTGAAACGGGCAGGGCGGGCCTTGTAAAATATCTTGAAGACAACGGTATTCTGGTCGGGTATGAAGAAGATTATTATTTTGATCCTGAGGTAGCCAAAGAGTATTTGCTCAAACATTTCAAGCTGACGTCGCTGGACGGCTTTGGACTGAGTGAATACAAGACTGCGGTCACCGCTTGCGGTGCGGCCGTTAAATATGCCGCAGAAACCCAGAAAGGTTCGGTGGCGCATTTAAGTAAAATAAGCGTATATAATCCGGGGTCCTATATGCTGGTGGACGGCGCGACCAGAAAGAACCTGGAACTCTTTGAACGCATGGCGGATAAAAGTCAGGAAGGCACGCTTTTTTCCGTGCTGGATAAAACCACCGGGGCGATGGGCGGGCGGGCTTTGAAGAGATGGCTCCTGGAGCCGCTGGTTGAGGTCAAGGAAATAGAAAGCCGGCAGGAAGGCGTGGGGGAACTCCTTGAGGATTATATTTTACGGCAGGAACTCAGAAAAGTTATCGGGCAGCTCTCAGACTTTGAAAGAGTTTGCGGGAAAATCGGCTGTAAGACGGTCAACGCCCGGGAACTTAATGCCCTGAAAAATTCGCTGAAAGAACTGCCGAAACTAAAAGAACTGCTGGCCGGTTCGGATTCAGGTATTTTAATGAGAATAAAAGAGGACCTTGCTCTTTTAAAACAGGAAGCGGAACTGCTGGAGGAAAATATCAGCGAAGAGCCGCCGCTTTCCGTAAAAGAAGGCAATATCATAAAGGACGGTGTTAATAAAGAGCTTGATAATTTAAGGAATATCAGCCGGGGCGGTAAAGACTGGATAACCAAATTTCAGGAAGATGAAAGAAAGCGCACCGGAATAAATTCCCTTAAAGTCGGTTACAACTCCGTTTTTGGTTATTATATAGAAGTGAGCAAGGCCAACCAGGGCAGTGTTCCGAAAGATTACATCAGAAAGCAGACCCTGTCCAATGCCGAGAGATTTATAACCTCGGACCTGAAAGAATATGAATCCTTGGTCCTCTCAAGCGAGGAAAAGATAGGCCTACTGGAATACGAACTCTTTTGCGGGGTACGGGAAGAACTCGCCAAGAGCATACCGGAACTGCAGGCGAATGCCGGGCTGGTCGGCGCGCTGGATGTTATCTGCAGTTTTGCCGAAGCTGCGGCTGTTAATAAATATGTAAAACCCGAAATAAACACTACGGATGTAATAGAGATAAAAGGCGGGCGGCATCCGGTCATTGAGCTAATAGTGAAGGACGGTTTTGTTCCCAACGATACGGTCCTGAATAATACCGAGACACAGGTGGTTATCATAACGGGTCCCAACATGGCGGGCAAGTCAACTTATTTGAGACAGACCGCTCTCATAGTTTTGATGGCGCAAACCGGTTCTTATGTGCCGGCAGATTCTGCAAAAATAGGCGTGGTGGACCGCATCTTTACCCGGGTCGGCGCGTCGGATAATCTTGCGCTGGGCCAGTCAACTTTTATGGTGGAAATGCTGGAGACGGCGAATATTTTGAATAACGCAACCAATAAATCCCTGATTATACTTGATGAGATCGGGCGGGGCACGGCGACGTTCGACGGCATCAGTATTGCCTGGGCGGTGGCGGAATTCCTGCATGATGATAAAAAACTCGGCGCCAAAACACTTTTTGCCACCCATTTTTATGAGCTCACCGAATTGGCGTTGACTTTACCGCGGGTGAAAAATTATAATATTATGGTAAAAGAATGGAATGACGAAATAATATTTATTAGAAAGATCGTGGAAGGGGCGGCGGACCGGAGTTATGGTATTCAGGTGGCGCGTTTGGCCGGGCTGCCCAAAGAAGTGCTCAAAAGGTCCAAAGAAATACTCCACAATCTGGAAGAGGCCAATTACGATAAAGAAGGCAAATCCAAACTGGCCGGCGGCGCGGGTGTAATTTCCCAGCTTTCTATTTTTGACGCCAAGAAAAACGAGAAAGAAGATAAAAGCGGAAGACTGCTTAAGAAACTGCAGGAAGTTGACATAAATTCTTTAAGCCCGCTCGAAGCTATAAACTTCTTAAACGAATTAAAGAACTCCGAAGAGCTTTAAAAGAAGGAACTATTTTCAGGAAAAGAGTGTCTATATTGTTTGACTGTTTTCGCAGTTAAATCTTTTAGTGGTTATAAAATAAGGTGTTTTTGACGCCTGGGTTTAAAAGGCCGTCAAAACAGCGCAAGGAGGAGTAAATTGATAGAAGTTAAAAATCTTTCCAAATACTACGGCCCGACCAAAGCGGTGGAAGGCGTTTCTTTCACTGTGGAGAAAGGGGAGATACTCGGCTTGCTCGGTCCGAACGGCGCCGGGAAAACCACAATTATGAGAATTCTTACGGGGTTTTTCCAACCGAGCGGGGGCAGCGCGAAAATAGCGGGCTTTGATGTGGTCGAAGAGCCGCTGGAAGTTAAAAAAAGAATCGGCTATATGCAGGAAGGCCAGCAGGGCCCGGCGCTCTATTACGAGATGACGGTCCGCTCCTTTCTGGATTTTGCGGCAGAGTTAAAAGGCGCCCCGAAAAAAGAACGTAACCAAAATGTTTATAAAGCCATGGAACTTGCCGGTATCAAGGATGTAAAAGACCGTATAATAGGCCGGCTTTCCAGCGGGTACAAACAGAGAGTGGGTTTGGCGCAGGCGCTTTTAAACGATCCCGAGGTGCTTATCCTGGACGAACCGACGCGCGGTCTGGACCCGAAACAAATTATAGAGATCCGGCAGTTGATTAAAAACATGGCGGGCGAGCGCACGATTATTCTTTCCAGCCATATACTCCCCGAAGTTTCTATGACTTGTAACAAGATAGTTATCATTGACCGGGGCGAAAAAGTTGCGGAAGACACACAGGAAGAATTATCCAGAAAAGCGGAAGGCGGCGATAAAGTCGTCGTAAAACTAAAAGGCAAACAGGAAATTCCGGCCGTAGCCAAAGAATTTGAAAAAGTAAAAGGGCTCGGAGAGCTAAAGATCACGGAAGAAGGCGGTTTGACCGTAGTCAGTGTGGTGCGTAATGGCAGCAAGGATATCCGGGAAGACTTGTTTAAGACGGCCGTAAACAATGGCTGGATAATTCTGGAGATGAAGAGTTCAATCTTAAGCCTGGAAGAAGTTTTCTTAAGACTGACCACGAAGGAGGACGCGTAAATGAACAAGGCGCTTATTATCGCAAAAAGGGAGCTCAAATCCTATTTTGTTTCTCCCGTGGCCTACGTTATTATAGGCCTGTTTTTATTGATCTCAGGCTTTATGTATTACTCCATACTTTTTTCCTCCCGGGTAGCGGAGATTAGAGGCTTTCTTATGAATATGTGTTTTGTGTTTATGCTGATGGCTCCTATTCTTTCCATGCGGCTTTTGTCGGAAGAAAAAAAGCTCGGAACCCTTGAGTTCCTGTTTACTTCGCCGATAACAGTTATGGATATAGTACTGGGAAAATATCTGGGCGTGATTCTTTTATACCTTATAACCACAGCGTTTTTCCTGCAATATCCTTTATACCTGGTGCTTTTTGCCAGGCCGGATCTGGGACCTATTCTTACCTCGGTACTGGGTTTTGTTTTGAACGGGGCGGCCTGTCTGGCTATCGGGCTGTTCGCCTCTTCCTTATCTGAAAACCAGCTTATCTCGGCGGTGGTGGGCATGATAACGCTTATCTTTTTCTGGATCATCGGCTGGGTGGGGGATCTGCTCCCCGGAGGCGCCGGTAACTTTTTGGCTTCGCTTTCGCTTATTAAACCGCTGGAGAATCTTTCAAAAGGACTAATAATTGCGAGTGATCTGTTTTACTATGCCGCGCTGATCTTTTTCTTTCTTTTTATTACCGTCAAGCGGCTTGAATGGAAGAGGTGGTAATTATGAAAAAACTTATAAACAAAATAAAAACCAGTCTGAAAAAACTCTTTAAAAAAAGAAATTTTAAATACGGCTCGGCTGCCATTCTGATGGTGGTCATCACGCTGGGTTGCTTCTGGTTTGTTACCAAGATCCTGAGTAATTTTAATCTGCAGTACGATGTGACGGCGAGCAAGCAGTACAGTCTTTCCCCGCAGACCGTAAAAATAATAAAGGAACTGAAAGAAGAATTACGGATCACGGCGATAGTTAAAAAAGGCATGGGTTATGACCGCTATATGGGTGAGCTGCTCAAAGATGTTCAGAAACAAAACTCGAAAGTGAAAGTGAAAATTATAGATTTGGACTTTGACCGCGCCGCGGCTGCTGCTTACAAGGTAAATGATTACAATGTTACCGTGGTGGAAATGGGAGATAAGAGAAAAGATATATTTGAAAAAGATGTTGTGAGCGGTTATGAGTCCAACCGGGAGTTTAAAGGAGAGCAGGCGATAGTAAACGCAGTCCTTTCCGTTTCCGAAGCAAAGAAAAAAATTATTTACTTCACGGAAGGGCACAAAGAAAAAAATATTGACGATGTGCAGAATGTTGCAGGTTACGGGTTTCTGAAGCAGCTCTTGCTCAATGATAATTATGAGGTAAAAAGTCTTAACCTGCTGAAAGAAGGCAAAATACCTGCAGATTGCACCGTGCTGGTAGTGGGCGGTCCGCAATTTTCTTTCTCAGGTAAGGAAGTGGACCTGGTTTCGAGCTATCTGGATAACGGCGGAAAAGCAATACTGCTTTTTGATCCTTTTGTGGCAACGGGTTTTGATAACATGCTCATGAACTGGGGGCTAAAAGCGAATAATGACTTTATTATAGACCCTAAATACTATTTAAATATGGTAGTGCGTTCCGATCCGGGGGCGCCTATTCCCGAATGGCAGGCCCATCAGATTACCGCACCGCTGATAAGTAACAAGATTCCGGTATTTTTCCCGGGGAGCCGCTCTATTTCCGATATGGGAAGAAAACCCGGTCGTTCTTATTCCAAGGAAAAACTGATGACTACCTCGTCTATAAGCTGGGGGGAAACAAATTTAGAAAGCCTGCGCGTTCAGCCGGGCCCCAAAAAAGAAGACCGGGATTTTAGCGGACCGCTTGCGCTCGGTTGGGCCGTGGCGGAATACAGCAAGGAACCGAAGGGCGAAAACCAAGAAACCCGGGAGATGAAATTTGTGCTCATCGGGGATTCTGATTTTGCGGTCAATGCGCCTGCCGGTATAGGCGGGCTGCAGGGGAACCTGGATCTTTTCGTTAATTCCATTAATTGGCTGATAGACGAAGGGGGCAAGATCTCCATCAGGCCTAAAATCATTGAAATGCGTTCTTTGCAATCTCTTACAAGCACGCAATGGACAATAATGTTTCTTATGACTATTATTGTAACCCCGCTTATCGTGATCGCCGGCGGAGTACTGGTTTTCTTGAAAAGACGGAAGAAATAATAAAAAAAGCAAAAAAAGGGGGAGCTGATATGAGCCCTAAAAAAAAGAAAAGTTTTTTGTCCACCTGGATAGTTCTCGGAATCTTTATAGTTCTCGGTTTCGTCGCGGTTTATTTGGACCGGGGAGATAAGCTGGATAGAAATAAAATAAAAATATTTGAGCTTGAAAAAGAGGATATAAGATCTTTTGAAATAGTTAACAGCCTGAACGGGGAAACGGTGCTTTGCGAGAAAAACGGAAATGACTGGGCAATGGTAACGCCAAAAGCGTATGAAATTGAAAAAACAGAAACGGATGCAGTGGTTACGAACCTGGCCGCCCTGTCGATAGACAGAAAACTGGAAAAACCCGGGCCTCTTGCGGATTATGGGCTGGAAAAACCTGCGGTTACGGTGAATTTTACACTAAAGAACGGGAAGAAAAAAGCCCTGCTGGTAGGCGACAAAAATCCTACCGGTACTTTTTATTATGTTAAAGATAAAGACTCGGCGGAGCTCTATGTCGGGTACAGCTTTTCCATTGAGACAGTCCTCAAGAGCGCCGGGGACCTCAGGAGAAAAACTCTTTTTAAAATTGATACGGAGAAAGTCGACAGAGTTGACCTGAAATATGAGCTGAAAGAATTCTCCCTGGCTAAAACTGAAGACAAGAAATGGCTTATAGAGCCTTACGGCTTTAGAGCAAACAGCGGGGAAGTAGAGAGTTTCCTTGCCGGCATTAAGGAGCTAAAAGCTAAAAGTATTATAGAGGACAGCGGAACGGAACTAAAAAAATACGGTTTGAATGCGCCCCGGCTGACCCTCACCACAAGCATTACGGGTCAAAACAGCGTAAAAGTCCTGATTGGCAAGAAACATCTGGCCAAAGAAGAAGATTATGCGAAAATAGATGACTCGGCGATTATCTATTCCATAGACAGTGCCTTTTTAAAGGGCGCCGATAAAAAATACAATGACTTCAGGGATAAAAAGCTTCTGTTCCTGACCGAAAAAGATATTAACGAAGTAGAACTGGTTAAAGGCAAGAAGAAAATAGTTGCTAAAAAAGGCGCAAATGGAAAATATGCAATCACGGAACCCGCAGGCGTAAAAGATGCTGAAGCTGTTTATGCCGCATTAATAAAAAGCGTGCTGGCTCTGGAAACAAAAAGTTTTGTTGATGATTCCGGAAAAAAGTTGGAGAATTACGGCCTCACTAATCCGCGCGCGGTCCTCACTCTGTACAATACGGAAAATAACGGAAAGAAAATAAAAGCAAAAATAGAGCTCGGAGATTTTGTAAACAGCGAATATTATGTTAAAATAGACAATAATGATTCTGTTTTTCTTGTTACCGGTACTTTGGCGGAAGGGATCAAAGAAATTGAGAAAGCGGCCGAAACTAAAAAGTAGAAACTTCTGGAGGAACTCATGAAAAGATTATTTGCTGTTGTTCTCGCCGGCGCCTTTTTATTGGCGGGCTGCGGGGCCAACAAAGAGCTGCTGATGAAAGAGGAAAAAGCCTCTAAAGACGCGCAGATGCTTATTGCTGAAGCAAAAACAGCAATAGCGGATGCCCGGAAGACTGGCGCAGAAAAATATGCAAAAGAGCTCCTGGATTCCGCTGAATCCAAATTGGTAATAGCGGAAGACGGGTTTGCCAAGAAAGATATGCAAATTGCGGCTTCTTTTGCCGAAAGATCTCTGGAAGATGCCAAAGCTGCCAAAGCAAAGACGCTGGGGGCGCTGGCGCTGGAAAAAGCGGATGTGCAAATAAAAATCGCGCAGGCCGCAGGAGCCGAAACGCTCGCACCGGAACAACTTGCGCTCGCAAATAAAGATTTGGCTGTGGCTGCGAAAAAGCAGGCTGAAAAAGATTTTGCGGGAGTTTTAGAGCCGGCCAAGAGGTCCTATGAAGAAGCCGTGGAAGCGGGGAGATTGTGTGAACTGGTAAAACAGGCTCAGGCGCTTCTTGCAGCAGCGAAAACAGATATAGACGAAGCGGAAAAAGCCGGCGCAAAAAGATATGCGCCAGAACTTTTTAGATCTGCGGAAGACAATCTGGCGAAAGCTAAAGCCGCTTATGCGGAAAAAGATTATATTAAAGCTATAGATTATGCCGGGAAAGCCTCGGATGACGCGAAAGCCGCCAAATCCACCAGTGTAGCGGCGGCGGTGGGAAGGTACACCGTTAAAAGCGGGGATAACCTCTGGAATATTGCCAAGGACGGCAGGATTCTGAATGACCCCTTCTTATGGCCTATTATCTACAAAACCAATAAAGAAAAAATTAAAGATCCTGACCTGATTTTCCCTGCACAGGAATTTGAACTCCCTATCACTTTTGATGATATTATGAAAAATAAAGCTGTAGACGACGCAATCAAATACAAATAAAGAAGTATTGGTAACAAATTTAAGGGTTGTCCGCGAGGGCAGCCCTTTTTTGTTTGTTTAGCGGGCTGCTACCCGAAAACATTTGCAAAATATTTTCCGGTAAGGTATCATTAGAAAAGCAGAGAATAACTTTTATAAGGGAGAAATAAAATAAATGCAGGATATATTGCTGAAAAATTGCAGGGTTTGCGCGCCGGAAAGGCTCCCTTGGAAAAAGGATATTTTAGTGCGGGCCGGAAAAATAAAAGTGATTGCCGGAAATATCAAGGCGAAAGGAATTCCGGTTCTTGACTGCAAGGGCAGGTTTGCCGTGCCCGGTTTTATTGACGTGCACATTCAGGGGGCGGGCGGGGCTGATATTTTTGACGCTACCCCTGCGGCTTTTATAAAAATAGCAAAAACACTTGCTGCCACCGGTACGACCTCTTTTCTGGCGACTACCGCGCTGGCTCCGGATAATAAACAAGCGCACCTGCGGGCTATTGCAGACTTTATGAAATCAGGAAACACTGAAGGCGCGAAAATGCTGGGTACCCATCTTGAAGGTCCGTTCATAAACATAAAAAAGAAAGGTATGATACGCCCTGACGGCATACTACGGCCTTCGGTAAAGATAATGAAGATGATAGAAAAGGCCTCACAAGGCACTCTGAAAATGATGACCATTGCGCCGGAATTAAAAGGTACTCTACCTCTTGTAAAAAGGTTTAAAAAAGCAGGGATAGTTGCTGCGGTAGGGCATACTTATGCCTCCTATGAAGAGACAAAAGCCGGGCTTAAAGCGGGGATAACGCATGCGACCCACCTGTTTAATGCGATGCCGCCTTTGCATCACCGGGAGCCGGGCGTGCTGGGCGCGCTGGCCGCGGACAAGACCGCCACGGTACAGGTTATTGCCGACGGAGTCCACCTGCATCCCGCCGTGCTTAAAATTATCTATAAAATATTCGGCGCAGACAGGATTTGCCTCATTACCGACGGGCTTTCCCCTCTGGGACTCGGGGACGGCGAGTATACTTACCACGGAATTAAATATTCAAACAGAAAAGGCACCTGTTATTATTACAACGGTACCTTAATAGGGACGGCCCTGCCTCTTAATCAGGCAGCGAAGAGAATGCAGAGTTACACAGGCGCGAGTTTTGAAGAAATTATCAGAATGTTGAGCACTACCCCTGCGAAAACCCTGGGAAACAAAAGTAAAGGTGTTTTAAAAACGGGCAAAGACGCCGATATTGCGGTCATAGACGGTAATTTCAAGGTTTATGCGGCGCTGTCCGGCGGTAAAGTTGTTTTCAACGGCTAAATTATTCCGGTAAAGGAAAATTATTTTATGCTCAAGATCTACAGTTGCCCATTTTCTCCGGTTAAAGGCAAAACCCCATCCGAAGAAGTCCTAAACCGGCTTAAAGCGGAGCAACCGGGAAAAAGCGTGCTCTATATTTCGCCTTCCGGCAGAAAGGCCGAAGAGGTCAAGAGCAGTTTTGCAGGCGGGCAAAAAAACTGGGCCTTTTATTCCCTGGACCGGTTTGTTAATAAAGTTCTGGAAGGCAAAAACACCGGCAGGTATGCGGACGACAAATTAAAACTCATCCTGATAACCGAAATACTCTCCTCGGAAGAAAAATACGCCTCGCTTTTTAACAGTTCGCCCGGGACGGTAAACGTGCTGGTGGAACTTCTGACGGATCTGAAAAACTACGGCTATGGCGAGGATATTCCGGAGCTAAAAAAGAAACTGGAAACACTCCTGGACACTTTTGACAGAGTGGCGGAAAGGGCTGTTTTTGCCGCGGAGATCCTCGGAAAATACCAGCAGACCATGAAAGCGCTTGGTTTTACGGATGATGTGGACCGGCTGGCTCTGGCGGGAAAATTGCTCGCAAAGAACAAGACGGGTTATGAGCTTCTGGTTCTGGACGGTTTCTTTGATATTACCGCCCGGCAAAAAGAATTTTTCACCGCGCTTATAAACAGCAGTCCGGAGACGGTCCTCCTTTACTATCAGGAAGAGGGGCTGGAAGAAACTGCAGAAATAAAAAGCGACTTTCCGGAGCTGGCAGAAATTTCCGCTAAGACCGCCGTGGTAAAAATTGAAAGCGGAAAAAAACTGCGGCATTTGGCTGCGCAAAATATCGTTAAAGCCCTTTCCATGGAAGCCGAGGTCAGCGGCATAGCCCGCCGGATAGTGCAACTTAAGAAGAACAAAAGCGAGTACCGTAATATTATCGTAACTTTTCCTTCTATGTTCGGCTACCTGCCGTATGTGGAGAGAATATTCCCAAAATATAAAATACCTTTTTCAACTTCGGTGGACCGGCCGTTCCTTTCCCTGCCGCAAATTGTGCCCGTAACCTTGCTTTTGAAATGCGTTCTGGAAGGTCTCCCGCGGCGGACTCTCGTGGATCTGTTAAGCTCTCCCGGACTGAAAGTGTTTAAACAAATTTCCCGGGAAATAGTTTCTCCGGTTTCAAGAAAGGCGGGCATAACAGGAGGTCTATTGCAATGGCAGGAGCTGGGTGACCGGCTGAAAAATGAGGCTCCGGATTATTATGAAGAAAACGCGGAAAACATAAAAACTCTTGAGGAAGATCTGAAGAAGGTCTTTCTTTCTCTGAGGGTGCTTGAGAAAGATATGAATTTACCGGAATTTACCGGGGGCTTAAGAAAGGCCCTGCAAATCCTTAAATATTCCCTCCCGGAAAAAGACATAAGCAAACGTTTTTATGAATTACTCGGCAGTATGGAAAAGCTCCTCACTGTTTTTAAAGGAAAAAACAATACACCCGGGGAAAACGCGCGGCTGTTTCTGAATATTCTTTCACGGGCGCATTATCAGGAAGAGAAGCGCGAACCTGAGGCGGTCCGGGTCCTCGGCGTGCTTGATACCCGCGGGCTTTACTGCGAGCATCTTTTTTTTGGCGGCCTTTCCGACGGGGAGTTTCCGCTAAAGCCGAAACAAGAGATGATAATACCTGATAAAACCAGGAAAGAGCTCGGGTTGGTGCACTTTTTAAGAAGAATAGAACTGCAGCGCCTGCATTTTTACCGGCTGCTCCAGGCCCCCGCTGTGGAAATCTATCTTTCCTATCCCGTGCAGAAAGACGACAAACTTGTTATTGCTTCCAATTTTCTTCCTGAAGCAGGTAAGGGCAGTGGGGAAGCGGTTGATACGGCGGCTGTTACAACGGAAGAACTCCAACTCGAAGCGGGCCGCAAAGCAGGTACAAGCGGGGCTTTTTTTACCACCTCTGAATTTAAAGACAAAAAAGCTGCGGCAAAATATATAGGTTCGCTCTTTTCCGGAGGCACAGAACTCAGCGTTACGGCGCTGGACCGGTATCTGGACTGTCCTTTCATATTTTATCTTGAGAAAATACTGTGCCTGGAAGTTCTTGAGGAACCAAAATTCGAAATAGAAAGCGCCAGAATAGGGACCATACTCCACAATGTAATGGAGGGCGCTTTTACGCCGGGAAAAAAAGTTCCCGCCTTGCTTGAAAAGAAAATAACCCGCTCCGTGGAAACAGAGCTTACAAAGACCGCCCTGCATGACTTCTGGAAGGAACATATCCGTCAGCGCGTAGCGGCGCTCTTAAAAAGAATCCTGGCGCAGGAAGAGGTTATCTTTAAGTCCTATCCGGAGGTCTATTGCGTAGAAAAAAAGGGACGCTTTAAACTTGCAGGCGTAAACGCAGTGATAAAAGGCCGGATAGACCGGGTGGACTGCAGTGAAAAAGAATACGCCGTTTTGGATTATAAATCCGGCAGCAGCGCAAAAAAGTATTTTGATAAGACTGTTAAAGGCGAGAGCCTACAATTGGCTTTATATGCCCGGATGGTTGCGCAGGAAACCGGCCGTATCCCCGGGGACTTTTGTGTATATGACTTGAAGGAAGGTAAAGCGCGTTTTGTAAAAAAAGATAAAGTAAGTGAACTTTACGAGGCCTCCCTGCCTGCCGCCGAAAAAGCGGTACGCGCTATTCTGAACGGGGATTTTCCGAAGAAAGACCTTCAACAGAAAGCTCCCGCTTGCTATTTTTGTCCTTACTCTGCCATCTGTAAAAAATCATAACAGTAATAAGCGTTTGCCTGCCGGAAGAATTACCTGCTGAGGAAATTACCTTCTAATTTCATAGGGAAGGGCATTCACATAGAGCGGAAGAGCTTTATCTTTAAGGGTTTTGTTGCTGAAGAAAACCAGCTCTCCGTACCGGGCTATTTTTTCCGGACTGCCTAGCTCCTTATAGGTTTCCTCATAGGTCAGACCGTAAACTTGCTCTTTCCCGTTCAGGAGATTAAGCATCTTTTCTTTTTCGGTTTCCGGATAATGCGCGGACCGGTCTGAATAAAAAATCAAAGGGAGCTGGACGGTGAAGTATTCCTCGGTTTTATACAGAAGCAGGCGCTGGCCCTCCGGTACGGTTTCCTTTATGTAAGGCGCCAGAGCTTTTATATCCGCATTCCTGTTCCAGTCCAATCTTACGGGTGTAAAAATAATTACGCCGGCAAGGATAGCGCCTGCGCCAAAGAAAGAAAAGAGGACGGCAAGTTTAACTTTCTCGCTTCTCAGGATATATTCATTTAAAAACAGGGAAGCCATTATGGCAAAAGCGGGGAAAATCGGCATAAGATACCATATTTTTCTCGCATTAGCGGCTGAGAGTACCAGTAAAGACAGTGTAACGTGCAATAAAAGGATTCCGGAAGCGCGGTCTTTTCCTTTTATACGGTTTATGAGCATCAGCACAAAGCCCGCCAGAGCGGGAAAAAGCCAGGGCTGATAAAATTTCAAAAGCGCTGCGCCGTAAGAAGTATAACTTTTAAAATCCTGCCGCGCCGCATTTTCTTTAAGCGCCCGGTCGAAAATAATGTAGCCAAAATGTACTTTGAAAAACTCCGGCCCGCTCACCAGGTAACTGTAAAAGTACCAGAGCGCAGGCAGGAGGAGCGCAGCAGCCGTCCCGGCCAAAAGCTTTAAAGAAAAACTTTTTGAAAAACCTTTATTGAACAATGTGTAAAGGATTGCGGTCACCAGCGGAAAAACACCGAGGAGATTTTTAGTGAGAATGGCGAGACCTGTGGAAAAACCAAACAGCAAAAAGTAAAGCAGCCGGCCTTGCCCCTTGTTTTGTTCCTCTTCTTTAACTGCTTTTACAAAGAAAAAGAGGGAGAGGAGGACAAAGAAAGTAAGCGTCACATCCAGCATCGCATGCCGGGCGTATTTTGTGAAAATCTGAGTTGTTAAAAGGACCAAAGAAGAAAAAATACCGACCCAGTGGCCGTAAAGCAGGCGCCCGAGAAAGTAAAGGAGTAGTATGGAGAGAACACCGAAGAAAGCGGAGTGGAAACGGGCAGAAAACTCGGAGATGCCGAAAGTTTTAAACATCAGCGCCATGGACCAGATGCACACCGGGTCATTTTCGTGCATTGGCGTGCCCTGGTAATGCATCGTCAGCCAATCGCCTGTCTGCAAAATCTCTTTTGCCTGTTCAGCATAATAGCAGTCATCCAGAGCGGCCAGACCGCCGGCGCCAAGTTTTGTGAAAAGAACAATAACCGCGAAAACCCCGATTATTGCAAGCTGAAGCCGTTGGTTTTTAAACATTACCTGTCGAGTACGTATTTCTGCAGGTTTTCAAATTTATCAAACGGTTTTTTGTCCGTAGAAACCCTGCCGAAAGTTTTTGCTATCTTTGCTTCCTCGGGTGTCGGTTCCAGGAGGTAACTGGAAGGGGTGAACTGCTCCAAAACATGCCCCTGCGTTTTAAGGTTTTTCAGATTTTTAACAATTCTCTTTTGGGAGAGAGATTCTTTTGAAGCCATTCTGTACGTCCAGCCCATGGCAAAACAGGGCATATCTATTCTGGCCGTGAAGATGTGGGGGAATACGCTGTTGACCGTCTTATATATAGTAGCGAAGGACTCGGGGAAGAGCACAAAATTGTCCGTATGGATGGAAAGTATCCCGCCTTTGTTCATCCTGGCCGCGCAAATCTTGTAGAATTCTTTGGTGTAGAGCATCTTGGAAGGTCCGTGCGGTTCCGTCAGGTCAATAATCATCACATCGAATTTTTCTTTTGTGTTTTCCAGGTAAGCTCTTGCATCCTGATAAACTATTTCAATTCTTTTATCCTTAACGACTTTTTGTATGACCGGATAATATTTAATGCAGAAATCCACCACGCCCTTATCCAGCTCCACCATCAGGATTCTTTTCAGACCCTTGAATTTTATCGCTTCTTCCAGGGAAAAACAATCGCCGCCGCCCACGATGCAGACGGATTTTGCGTTCTTATGCGCCAGGATAGGCGCGGAAACCAGATACTGGTGATAACGGTTCTCGTCTCTTTCCGAAATCTGGATTTTACCGTCCAGGAAAAGCAGGGTCCCGAAGGTTTTATTTTTAAACAACTGCATCGCTTGAAAAGGCGTTTTGCCTTTCCAGAGCGCTTTGCCTTTGTAAATATGCCCGAATTCGTTTGTAGTCCATTCCTGTTTGTTCTGCATGTGCTCTCCTGTTTTGAAAAAATATTAAATAACGAAATACCTTAAGGAGATTATACAGACAGCCGTGTAAATATTCAAGAGTATACTATCTCCGGCTTACGGGCGTTGAAAGCTCTGGAAGAAAATAAAAATACAATTATGCTGTTTTTTGAAGATAGTATCTGCTATAATTTTAAAATATTGTTCCTAAAAAAGAGCGTCAGAGATAAGCAAATGCCCCTCAGAAAAGATATTTGAAATATTCAGCAGGAGGATCCCTGGAATGAACAATCTTAATTTTCTTTCTGAAATAATTTTAGAAGTAATCAATGCCGAGGATTCCGATATTCGAATTAATGCTATGCTAAAAAAAATAGCAGAGCACACACAAGTTTCAAGAATTTATATTTTCTGGGATAGCAAAGAAGGTGCGACTACCAGCAATGTATTTGAGTGGTGCGCCACCGGTATAACCCCCCAGATGGACAAATTACAAAATATCCCTTACGCCGTCATTCCCTCCTGGAAAAAAATTCTAAACAAAGAAGGCCGTATTTATTCTGAAAGTATCCGTGAATTACCCGCCGACCTGGTCAGCATACTGGAACCGCAGGGCATTCTCTCGCTTCTTGTTTACCCTCTTACTCTTGACAGCAAAATCTGTGGTTTCATCGGCTTTGATGAGTGCAAGAATAATCGCAAGTGGCAGGAAACGGAAATTAATCTTTTAAAAATATTATCCGGGATAATTTCGGCTATTTGTGAGCGCCGGATAATGAAAAAGCAATTTAAACAGGAACAAATAAATTATGAGACTTTTCTGAATACGATAGATGATTTGTTGGTGATAGGGAATAAAGAAGGCGAAATTATACATGTGAATAATTCTGTTCTCCACAAAACGGGGTATTCGCTGGAAGAGTTGAAAAAGATGAAAGTCATTGAACTGCATCCTGAGGATAAAAGGGAAGAGGCCCTGGTAATTCTCAATCAAATGTTTACCGGAGAGAGGGATTCTTGTCCTTTGGAACTCGGCAGGAAGGATAAGAGCAGATTTCCGGTGGAGACCCGGGTTTGGTTCGGGAAATGGGATGAGCAAGATTGTATCTTTGGGTTGTCAAAGGATCTTGGCAAGGAACAGGAAACCTTACAGCTTTTTACCAAGTTTTTTGAACACAACCCTGCCAGCATGGCAATTACGAGTGTTCCGGAACGCAAGTTTATTAGAGTTAATTCCGCCTTTGTTGAGAAAACGGGTTATTCTGCTAAGGAAATACTGGGGAAAACGAGTATTGAACTCGGGTTATTTGTTAATCCGGGGCAAAAGGAAACTCTAACCAATGAAGTTAATAAAACTTTAAGCGTGAAAGATAAAGAAATTCAAATAAGACGCAAAGATGGCAGTATCCTTGACGGTGTTTTTTCCGGGGAAATAATAGAGAATCAAGGAAGAAAAGAATTATTAACCATTTTGCTTGATGTTACGGAAAAAAAGCGGAGTGAAGAAAAACTCAAAAAAGAAGTAAAAATCTTTACTGATGCCCTGCTGGAAAGCTCTGACGCAATAGCCATATGCAGGCTAAAAGACGGTGTTTACACAGACGTCAATAAAGCGTTTTCTTTGCTCACGGGTTATACGCCTGAAGAAGCTTATTCTGCCTCTGAAAAGATTAATGTAAATATGTGGAAAGACCCTTTAGGTCTCAAGCACCTTATGTCTGACTTAGATAAGGGATTTGAAAAGAAAAACATGAAAATGGAGATGTTGGACAAAGATGGTGAAAGTAAGAAAGTTGAAGTCTCAGTGCGGCGTATAGAACTAAACGATGAAAGCAATCTTCTGATTATGATAAAGGATAACACCAAACTCCTGAGTGTTGAGGAACAATTGCTTCATAACGTAAAAATGCAGGCAGTAGGAACCCTGACGGCAGGCATTGCGCATGATTTTAATAATATGCTGGGAATAATAATCGGTTATTCAGAGATTTCTTTAAAAATAGTCGGAGAAGATGAAAGACTGGCTAATAATATCAAACAAATAAATCAGGCCGCCGCAAAGGCCGCTAATTTAACAGCGCAATTGCTGGCTTTCAGCCGAAAACAGCCCGTAAAATATGAAATTCTGTCTGTAAATGATTCGGTCTCCGGTATTAAAAAAATGCTGGAGCGGATTATCGGAGAAAATATAGTATTAGAAACTTTTTTAATACCCGGACTTCAAACCATATACAGCGACAAAGGCCGGCTGGACCAGATATTGATAAATTTAGTGACAAATGCGGTACATGCCATGCCGAATGGCGGGAAAATAAGCATAAAAACAGAAAACATAAAGCTGGACGAGAAAACCTCAAAGAATATCGACCATTCGAGACCAGGGGAGTTCGTTTGTCTCTCTGTTTTGGATACAGGTGTTGGCATTAGTCCGGAACAGTTTAAACATTTGTTTGAACCTTTTTATACAACGAAACCTGCCGGTAAAGGCACTGGACTCGGACTGCCTGTAATCTATGATATAGTAAATAAGCAGAAGGGTTGGATAAATATTGATAGTACTGCAGGAAAAGGTGCGGAATTTAAGTTATATTTTCCGGCTACTAATGTAAAACCGGGTGCAGTTTCGCAAGAGAAAATATTGGAAACAAGTAAGGTTATAAAGTGCAACAAAATACTAATGGTTGAAGATGAGAAAGAACTATGCGAACTGATAAGAGTGTTTTTAGAAGGAACAGGCTTTAAAGTTTTTTCTGTGGCAAATGCTGAAGAAGCGCTAAAGATACTTGAAGAGGAAAAAGGAAAAATAGATCTTCTTTTTACTGATTCTGTTTTGCCCGGTTTGAGCGGTCTTGCTTTGGCTGAAAAAGTGAAAGCTTTGACCCCGGGAATTAAGGTTCTTATAAGCAGCGGGTTTCATGACGACAAAACCGATATGGCTAAAATAAAAAAGCAGGGGTGGTCTTTTCTTCCCAAACCCTATGGGACAGAAAAGCTTTTATCAGAAATTATTAAGGTACTTGGAAAGTAGAGGAATAGCTCCGGTCCAAGAATTTCCGCTTTGAGATTGCTTCGTCATGAGAAGCGGCTATCGCCGCATTCCTCGCAAGGACAACCGAAATAAAGTGTTGCCTGAAAAAGTATTTCGTCTCACCGCAGAAAAATTGTCCGTGCTAAGGTCTACCTGCCTCATGAAAAACTTTATCTTAAATACTTTGACAAACAAAATGATTAGTGGTAATATTTTCTTAATGTTTCATACTCCGGGAGGGTAAAATTATGGCAATTATAATACGGGAAGCGGATAATGTAGCGGCTGTAGAAGAATTTATAGATCTCCCCTGGTCCATCTATAAGGATAATCCGTACTGGATACCTAATCTTAAAAGCGAATATAGAAAAATGCTTGATGTTAATATTTATCCGTTTTGGCAGCATGCAAAAAGGAAACTCTTCCTGGCGGTTAAAGATGGTAAAAACGTCGGGAGAATCGCGGCCATTACTGATGAAATGCACAACAAGGTACATGAGGAAAAGGCCGGTTTCTTCGGGTATTTTGAATGTATAAATGACACCGAGGTTTCAAAAGCGCTTTTTGATGCCGCCAAGGCCTGGTTGAAAGAGCAGGGCGCTTCCTATATGAGAGGTCCCGCCTCGCCTTCTTCAAATGATGAGTATGGCTTTCTCCTGGAAGGTTTTAACTTTGACCCGGCTATCATGATGCCCTACAATCCCAAATACTATCTTAAACTCTCGGAAGATTACGGGATGAAAAAAGCGAAAGACCTGTACGCTTTCTTAAAGAGTAAATATACCGGAGTGCCGGAAAGAATTGAAAAAATGATGCAGAGGATCAAGAAAACCTCGCAGTTTAATCTCCGGCCGTTCTCCATTAAGCACAAAGAAAGGGACATCCAGATAATAAAGGATGTTTACAATCAGGCGTGGGAGAAAAACTGGGGCTTTGTGCCGATGACCGAGGCCGAGATGGATTGCGCCGCGGAAGGTATGCTGCAGTTTATGGATCCGAATGTTGTGATAATTGCCGAAACCAAGGACGGTAACAAACCCGCAGGTATTGCGATAACTCTCCCGAACCTTAATGAAACCTTAAAGCATCTTAAAGGCGCGGACGGAATAATGGGTATGGGTATCTGGGGTCTCCTTAAATTTTTATGGTACAAACCCAAAATCAAAGGCTGCCGTTCACTTATCGGTGGTTGCCTTAAGGAATATAGAAAGACCGGACTTATTGCGGAGATCTTCTACGAAACCGCCATACGCGCCAACGGCAGGTATGACTGGTGCGAGATGAGCTGGAATCTTGAAGATAATGACATGGTCAATAAATTTGATGCGGATATCGGCGGTTTCCTTTACAAGAAGTACCGGTTGTATCAGATAGATTTCTAGAAAAAAATAATTAACGATTTAATGCGGGCGGGTTGAGAGATCCCGCCTTCATTATTTTCCCCGGGGTCAGATCAAAGGAGAACATATGTCAAAGGTGCGCGTGGTCGTTTGGAATGAGTTCCGGCATGAAAAGAAAAACCCTGTTGTGAAAAAGGTCTATCCTAAAGGCATGCATGATGTCATTGCGAAAGGCCTCAATAAAGACAAGAATATCAAGGCGACCCTGGCGGAGCTGGATGAGCCGGAGCACGGTTTGACGGAAGAAGTTCTTAAAAATACGGATGTACTTATCTGGTGGGGCCACGGGGCGCATAAAGAAGTAAACGACGAGATCGTGGACCGCGTGCAAAAATATATTTTAAACGGCATGGGCCTTATTGTACTTCACTCCGGGCATTTTTCAAAAATTTTCAGAAAGATGATGGGCACCTCCTGCATACTGACCTGGAGAGAAGCGGGTGAAAAAGAAAGATTATGGGTCACCCAGCCCGGTCATCCCATTGCGGAAGGTTTGCCGGAATACTTTGAACTGAAACACGAAGAAATGTACGGGGAGTTCTTTGACGTCCCGCACCCAGAAGCGCTTGTCTTTGTAAGCTGGTTTAAAGGCGGAGAAGTTTTCCGGTCCGGCTGCTGCTACACAAGAGGCAAGGGCAAAATATTCTATTTCCGCCCCGGCCATGAAACCCATCCCACCTACTATGACAAAAATATCCAGCAAGTCCTGAAAAACGCAGTCAAATGGGCAGCCCCGGTAAAAAACTCACCAAAGATTCCCGGTGGGGATGCGGTGAAATCGCTTGAAAAGCTTTAGACGATAGTTTATAAGGTTGGTAAAGTTTGTAAGGTTGGCAGAAAGACAGTTTATAAGGTTTTTAAGGTTCATAAGCAAAGCTTTTCTCGATAGGTAGGATATCTAATTGCCAACTTTCGTTGACAAAGCGAGATAAAGTTTGTAAGCAAAGCTTTTCTCGATAGGTAAGATATTTAATTGCCAACATTCGTTGACAAAGCGAGATAAGGTTGGGAAGGAAGCAGGTAAAAATTTATAGATTGTGAAGCTAAAATAAAAACAGGGGCTATGCCCCCGGAGAGGTAATCTATGGTGATGCCGTATGAGAGCCGTCCAAGAATGAAGATACCCTATTCAAAAAAACATAAGGTTATTGATATTTTTTCCTTGGCTGGGATAGTTTTGCTGATAGTTTTTCCATATGTAACTTCTCGTTACCTGCAGGAAAGAGTTCCTTTACATTTTGATGGCGCTGGAAATCCCAATAGGTTTGGTTCTCCGGAAGATTTTGTTAAAATCTGGTTTGTTTTGATTGGTGCGGCAATAGTAACCTGGGTTGTGCTTTCACTTCTTAGATTTATCCCCCATTATTTCAATCTTCCTGTAAGAATTACAAATGAGAATGCGGAAAAACAGTATTCTCTCGGGATTGACCTGATTTACACAATGAAGATAGGTGTTGTCATTCTATTTCTTTCAATTCAAATAATGGCTGTTATTTCGGCCTTTAGGGGAAAACTTACTTATGAGATCCTTCTTATCTTTGTACCCCTGGCCTTCTTATTCTATTCCCTGGGCTCATTTATCCGCAATTCATTAAAATTCAAATAACGCCTTTCTAGTTCTTATAAATAATTCTCGAGATTGTAGACCTTATGAACCTTACAAACCTTATAAACTTTATGAACCCACATCGCCTTATGACCCATTATTTGTTTTTATCGAAAATAATATATTCCGCGAGCATATTTACCGGATGGTAGTGCCGTTTATTCGCTTTCAGCGAGGTTATCCCTTCATCACCCATCGTGTTGAAATATTTGTACTTGGAGAATTCTCCGGCCATTTTCATGAAGATGTACTGGGCGGCGCCTTTGATATCGGGGTCGGCGACTTCCAGCATCACACAAAAAGTATCCGAGCCGAGCGGCGCGCCAAAGGTGTAGGCGGCGGCTTTCCCGTTTACTAGGAGCACGCGGCCTTCCAGTCCGAGAGCTTTAAAATTTAACAGGGCCCGCTTGTGCGACTTGTCCGTATTTTTCAGGAGGAAACTTTCATTATCCGTTACGGCTTTTTTCTTTTTTTCCGCCAGCCATTTAAAGAGCAGGTCGGCGCAGCCGTTCAGGTGTTTCGGGGTGTAGCGGACGAAACTGTAATCATTTTCTTTCTTAAATTTATTTACTAGACCCCGGCTATGCCTGTATTTATCGCCGGTCAAAGTTTCTAACTTTTTGGTTTCGTAAAGGTATTCTTCGTCTTTTTTAACTATCCGGAAACCCGCCTGTTCAAGTTCCTTTGCAGCAGCTTCTGGAATATTTTCTATTCTGGATTCCGTCCGGCCTTTATTCTGCATGTCCATAAGTTCAAAACACCTTTCATAAACCGCCGACGCAACTTTCTTGCCGGCGAGGGGCGGGACGGGCATAAAGGTATTGTCCGTATCCCGGGCAAAGACGCAGAGCGCGCCGTCCAGCAGTTTCCAGGAGAAGGTAAAGAAATCCTCCCATAAGAAATGATAAGCAAAAGAAAAGGCAGACAGAGAGGAAGTTTCCGGAACAAAGGACTCAAAGAAAAGCAGGTCGGAAAGATGCAGAGGGTTCATAACTTCGGTGACCGCTTCTGTTTTTTTGAGCAATTTAAGAGGAGTGAAAGTTTCCTCCCATTCAATGTATTTATTTGCGGGGAGCCGGGTGCCTAGAATCTCTTTTTTAGTGTTGAAGGTCTTTGCCGCCGGGCAGAGTTCATCCAGAACCAGCATGATATTTTCCTGGTCCGGGCTCTTGGCCACGGCAAAAGGGTATATTTTGCAGTCAAAAGGTCTTTTTGAGTATTTAAGACACTTGCCGGTCTTAAGTTCAAAGGCTTCACAGACAAAAAGTTCCCCGCTTTTTTTCAGTTTAAAGCCCGTTGGTTTCAGGTTCGGATTCTCTTCCGGAAAGCGGCAGCAGATATCGCATTTCGCACAGAGCGCCTGCTTGGTGAGTCTTATCAGTTTTTCCATAGATTAAATTTAACATATTGAGAGAGTATATTCAACGTGATATAATTTAGCGTATTATACGGATTTAAAGGAGAAAACAATGCAGAGCGAAAAAATGGCCGAAGGGAAATACGGGTATTTTGACAGCGCAAACCGGGAATATGTTATTACCCGGCCGGATACCCCGCGGCCCTGGTTTAATTATCTGATGAACGATACCACCGTCTCCATGATTTCCAACACTTCCGGCGGGGTTTGCTACGATAAAGATCCCACCACGATGCGGCTCCTCAGATACCGTTACCAGAATGTCCCCTACGACCGGCCGGGCAGGTATATATATGTAAGGGATAATGAAAAAAATAAATTCTGGTCTGCTTGCTGGGCGCCCGTGCATCCCCCGGTGAACAAATGCGAGTACCGGTGCAGGGTGGGGGCGGGATATTCCATTATTACCTTCCTTTATGACGGGATAGAAACCGAAGTGACTTATTTTGTGCCGCGGGACCGCGCGCTTGAACTCTGGGACCTGAAAATTACCAACAAGGGAAAAAAGGCCAGGAAACTTTCCACCTTTAGTTATGCAGAGTTTGCCTTCTGGGGCGCGCTCCGGGATCTCATGAATATTGACAACTGTCCTAATATCTCCCTGCAGGAGGAAAAGAACGGAGCCATAATCCATCATTCCTATAATGATGTGGGTACCGGCCTGCACGATATGAATTTTGTCCAGCTTTACGGTTTTCATACTTCCAATGTAAAACCTTCAGGTTTCAACGGCGACCGTGATCTCTTTATCGGGCGTTACCGGGATGAAAAAAATCCTCTGGTCGTGGAAAAAGGCGTTTCTACAAATTACTGCAAGAACGGCGGTTATCCTATCGGTTGTTTTGAACACAAATTTACTCTGCGGCCCGGACAGAGCAAAAGAATAGTTTATCAGACGGGCGTGGCGAAAGATCAAAAGGATGTTTTTAAGGTTTCAAAGAAATATAAAAATAACAAGGAAGTGGACCGGGCTTTTGAGGCGGCGCAGCTGTACTGGAAAGATAAATTTGACCTCTTTAAAATTTCAACTCCGGACAAAGAATTTGATGCCCTGGCTAACGGTTTTATCCAGTACCAGGCGGCGGTCACTATGCGGCTCTCCAGAAGTATCTCCAGTTATGAATGGGGAATTGCCCGCGCGGGTTATGGTTTCAGGGACAGCTGCCAGGACCAGCTCGGTATGATGCATGCTCTTCCGGAAAAGTCCAGGATAGTCATAAATCACCTGGTTAGAGCAGTGTATATTGACGGCGGCGCGGCTCACAGCCTTCATCCGGCGAAAAAGAAATATGACGTTAATACTTTTTATGATGACAACTGCTGGCTGGCGCTTGCCATTTCGCAATATGTGAGAGAAACCGGTGACCTGGCCTTCTTAAAGAGCAAAGCCGGATATGTTGACAGCAAAAAGGAAGACAGCGTTCTTGACCATCTACTCAGGATGAATGCTTTTACCTGGAAAGTCAGAGGGAAGCACGGGTTGATACAGACCGGGTCTGCGGACTGGAATGATTCTTTGAATCCTCTGGATAAAAGGGCCGAGAGTATTTTTACTTCCGCGCTGTATTGCGCTTCGACCCGCGAATTAATTAAGCTGCTTGAGGCCGCCGGCAATAAAAAAATGCAGGTTGTCCTGCAGAAAAGATATGACACAATAAAGAAACTTATCAACACCGCCGGCTGGGACGGCGAGTGGCTCAAGAGAATGATTTTTACCGACGGAACCGTTCTGGGCGCAAAAAAGAATAAAACCCTGCCCAAAATATTCCTGGAACCGCATCCCTGGGCCGTTCTCGGCGGAAGTGTGGAGGGCAAAAGAGCGCTTTCCATGATGGATGCCGTGGAAAAATATCTGGGCTGTGAAGACGGGCATAAAATAATGGACCATGGCTTTAAAAAGTTTGATATTA
>Ga0265593_1000401_pt1 | contig 24633 bp, 26 predicted proteins | sample saktaG_8_FD_190136 | JGI IMG/M metagenome (GOLD analysis project Ga0265593, IMG submission 190136) | Saline water microbial communities from Sakinaw Lake, British Columbia, Canada - sak_2011_5_24_36m | ecosystem: Environmental > Aquatic > Non-marine Saline and Alkaline > Saline ...
CGAACAGGCAGGAAACCCGCAGGCCCTCCCTCGGCGCAAAGAATCCCAGCAAGTCGAAAGTACGCGGCTCGACAATGATACTGCCGTCCCATCTTAGATCCTTTGAAATTATCCCGCTCATAACCCCACCCCTTGCAGTGCGCATTTTTCAATCGTTCAATAGTATAGACTGACGGGAGAAAGCCATCTGAAATTAGCGGGTTTTTTGGTGAACGGCGGATGTTGCGCGACACCGGTTGCGGGCAGTTGTAGGGCTGCCTCCGGGCGGCCGGCCGAGGCCTGTGCCACCTTCGCCGCCGCCGCCTGATGGCCAACCGTCCACGGTGGCTGTTTTTTAGTCAATCCCAGAAGCCCGCAAACGGCGCGGGTTTGCCCGGATTGTCCAAGGAGTTTTCCACAGAAACTGTGGATAAAAACCCGTTGAACTGAGGGCAGTACCTCACTTTAGCGGGCTTTTTACGATTGTTTTAAAAGCGTTTTTTTTACAACCATCACGCCTATAATCCATCAATCTTTTGGCAATCAAAAAACAATCCCATCAATCCGCGCGTGGGAAAAATCAAATTCTACAACCTGCGGAGCCTGCGGTCATTATTGCTGCGGCTTCCACTTGTGGGGCACAGCGATGGCGATAGCTTGATGGAAGCTGTCGTGTTTTGAGAGGGTGCTTCAACAAGGGGAAAAGCCTTGTCCGCTATCGCTTCGAACAAATGCCGAAGGCGTTCACCCCCTAGGGCGTGAAACCCTGCCTCTACGAAAAGGACAAGGACGGCAATCGCAGCATACATCCCGACAAATACGAGTTCCTCGCCTAGAGGCTGTAAAAGAATTCCCAACCCCCTTCCATGACCCAAAAATACCCCCTGTAGATCAAGCAGAAGCCCGTGGGGACCAGAGTGGTTTACGGCGGCATGGACCGAAATCAATCACCGCAAAGCCAACAAGACCCAAATGGCGCATGCAAACACTGGCTCAGGCCCCATTTCGGGATTTTATGCGCAACAGGCCGCATTTTGGGCGCAGTAATCCCTGAACGCCTGCCGCCGGGGCAGGTTCGGCTTCGGCACTGGCACCAGGGGCCGTCTCCGCCGGGGCATCCTCGGCAACGGTTTCTTCCGGGTCTTCGCCCCGTTCCGTCTCGGCATCCGCCGCGCGGGTTTTATCCCACGGCGCTTCCCGGCTCGGCGGCAGCAAACTGTTCCGGCTGGTTTGGTTCAACCGTTCCCGTGCTTCTTTCAGATCCAGCAGCAGCTTGGACGACAACGAGCGCAGCGCCCCGTCTTCCAACCGTTCCAGGTAGGCTTCGTCGATCTGCCGTAGGCTGTGGTCGCTCCGTTGCATGGAGGGGCGAAAAGGTGGAAAGGTTTAGAATGTTGGGATCATTGCGTACCAATCAATCGAAATTGGCGATAGGGAGGTGATTGTTTACGATCCATACGGCCAAGGCGATGACCGGGAAGCTCGACGACTGGGCAAAGAAAGGGTTGCATTTGTATTTCCTGCCGACCTACTCCCCCGAACTCAATCTGATTGAAATCGTCTGGCGGAAAGTCAAGTACGAATGGATTCACCGTAGTGCCTATACCTCATTTGAAAGTTTGTGGGATTCACTTTCACATATCTTTCCTGAAATTGGCAGAACATATAATATTAATTTTGCATAACTACTTAAACGAGACTGGCTTTTCCGAAGGCATGATAAACCTTGGCATCCTGACGAATGGCTAAACAACCCTAGAGATTATCTTGATGGTGTTGATGAAGGCATATTTGGAAAAGCCAGCGCACTGGATAGATGGCTATATCATTACGATAAGGGTAATTTGCAAACTATTACATGCCGTCCCGGCAACCGCCCGGCGTTTGCGGCACTATTAGACAAGTACAAACAAGCTCTTTAAAATGTATGGGCGCGACGGGTTTTGTAAACCCGTCGCTTACGTTTTGTGCATGCCCCATTGCCCCGACAATGCACAAGACTTTGTTGTTGGGCACGATAAAGGGCCATGGATGCCCTGAGGAACGAAGCGCACCATCCGAACTCGGTAGGGTGCGCACCGCGCACTAACCCATGCCGAAGCGGGACGGGGTATGTACCGGAGCGGGACGGGGTACGGATGGGGAGCCGGACGGGGCATTTGCCCCATCCGCAGGGTTTGAAGGTGGCGATAATACCCGGACGTTTGAAATGTGGAGGGAAAGCCCAACGGGCATCCGTAACACCGCCGCCCCACCGCAAACGTTACGGACGGGATGAATATCCCGTCCGGCATATAAAAGGATGCCAACGGCGGCATCAGGGAGCCGGGGGACATGGTGGTTTATGTCGCCGGATACCCGGCGATCTACGGTCGCCAGCCGCTGTATTTCCAAGACCCGGTTTTCCAGGCCCGCGCCGCCGTGCCAGCGCCCGAGAAAAGCGACAAGCTGACGGCAACGCCAGTGAAAAAGCCACCCGTCACGATTACATTGGATTGGAGAAACTAAACATCACCCGTTGCCTGTTGACCGCCACCATCGCAGCCTTCGCCACGGCAGCACTGGCCGGCCTATTGGGGGCGAGGGTCAACACCACGGGCAGCTATCCCCCCGGCCTGTATTGGATGACCGGCGAGGCGGCACACAAGGGCGCATTGGTCATCGCTTGCCCGCCCGATGTGGAGCCGGTTGCCGAGGGGTTCCGGCGCGGTTACATCGGTGCCGGGTTCTGCCCAGGCGGATACGGCTATGTCATCAAGAAAATTGTAGCCATCCCCGGCGACCGCGTGACCGTCACCGGGCAGGGTGTCAGCGTAAACGGGGAGATGGTTCCCAACAGTGCGCCACGCAGAACCGACACGGAGGGAAAGTGCTTGCCTTTCCGCGAGACTGCTTACACACTTGGCGCAACGCAAGTGCTGTTGATGTCTGATTACAGCCAAAAATCGTTCGACGGGCGTTACTTCGGGCCAATCGAGCAAACCGCCATTAAGGGCGTGTTGCGACCGGTGTTGCGGCACTAATCCAGTAAAATTTGTGGAAAACGACCATGGGCAATAAGTTGGAAAAAAAACTGGCGCGATGGGGACGGTGGACGCATTGGTGGCGACCGTGGCGGAGCTTGGCGATGCGCGGCCTGTGCAAGCACAAAGACCATCCTTTGGCAGTGCCAGGTTTGGTCTCCGCGCTGCTAACACGCCGAAAGAAAACCGGCAATCGCGCCGATGACGCGCTGCGTTCGCTGACAAGTCCAGGGGCCGTTGATGCGCTGTGCGCTTTGTGGACGAAAGACCGCAACCCGGCTCTAGGCCGCATCGTCAAGGAGTCCGCCTACCTTGCCCGCGCCCCGTTGGAGGTGCGGGTGTTGACCCTGCTGCACACGGGCAATGCCGAAGCCCTAGCGAAAGAAGCCAAGGCCGATGCCGTGCCGTTGTTGTTGAAATTCCTGGCCGATGCAGACGCAAACATCCAAGGCAGTGCAGAACAGGCTTTTCGCAAGCTGGAAACCCCCGAGGCTGTGAACGCGCTCTGCGCGGCGTGGGCTAAAGACCGCAACCCGGCTCTAGGCCGCATCGTCAAGGAATGCGCCTACCTTGCCCGCTCGCCGTTGGAGGTGCGGGTGTTGACGGCATTATTGACAGGCCGACAGGCGGAATTGGATGGAATGGAATCCCTGCCGGTGTTGCTTTCGACCTTGACCGACCCTGACAAGAGCTTGCAAGCCGCCGCCACGCAAAAGTTGCGCTCGCTCAAGCAACGGGAAGCGGTGGACGCACTATGCGAGACGGTGTTGCAAAACCCGGACGGTGCGGCAACGAAAATTTGCATGGAGCAGGGCTACCGGCCCCACGACGAGGAACGGGCCGCGCTGTTCCTGTTTGTGACCCGGCAACTGGATGCCTATTTCCATGAAGATGTCGATTTTGAGATTCTACGCCGGGAGTATGAACGCGCCATGCCATTAATCCGGGCAAGAGCAATGGAAATTGTCCGTTCTGGCGACCGCCGCTGCCTGGGTTTCTTTGGGGCGCGCAAGCCTTTTGCCGATTGCTCTCCCGAGGAAATTACTGCTGAATTGGAATCTCGTCGCAGGCATGGCAATTGGGCAAGCCTATGGCAGGCATTTTTGGAGTTGCCGTTGTGCTACGGAGCCGATCTGCTGCCGATTCTGGCCGAGGCCAAATTTGAACCGGAGGACGAACGCGGGCAACTGCTTTATCGGCAAATCCGCGAACTCGGTGCCAAGCCGTCCACCGAGGATAAGGGCGCGGCCCAACCTGGCAGCCCGCTGTTCGAGCGTTGGTTGCAGGCAGGGCGAGAACCCGGACTGGCCCGCCTGGGTGAGGCGGAATTGCGCCAAAAGCTGTCGAATGCCGACCCGCAGGAAGGCGTGGGTCTGGTGGCGGCACTGGCGGCGAAGCCCAATCTGCAACAAGCTTCATTGGATGCCGTGCTGAAACACCCGCATTGGCTGGTGCGTTTGGCGGGCCATAGCGCCGGTTTGGCGCGGGTGATTGGCAAAGTTGAAGACACGGTCCACTGGGTCTGGGAATTGGCCGGGGTGAATGTGCTGAATTTCTGGCCGAACCAAGCCACGGAGGACGATCTTCGTGCCTTGGACAAACTCCCCGCCGAAGCCTGGGCTGGCGCACCCGGACAGACGCGGGGCTTGTTCCGCTTGCTGCTGGCGTATCACCTAGTTGGCGGCGAGTGGGAAGAGCGGGTGATTGAGGCCGGGGCCGAGGATGGGGAGTTTGAGTTTTCAACCTAGGCTCCAGGGATGGCGCGGCTTAGGGGCATCCCTTATATCTGCAATCTGGATACCGGCGATCCCAGCCGGTATGACGGCTTAACTTAATGGCATTGACGCTGGAGCGTGGGAACGAGATTAACAATATGAAATCAATAAAAACCTCATGGCTACCCAACCCGATTGGCTGATTGAAAACGAAAAGGACGGCTCGCTGCTGGCGTACATCCCGCCGGGTTCGTTTCTGGCGGGCGATGACAAATTTCCGGTGACACTGCCGGGGTATTATTTGGGGCTGCACCTGGTCACCAACGCGCAATACCTTTTGTTTGTCGAAGCGACGGGGCATCGTCCGCCTGATAAGTCAGACTACTCCGGTTATAAGCCAGTCTGGAACGGCAAGAATTTCCCGAAGGACAAGGCCAGCCATCCGGTGACGAATGTGTCTTGGGACGATGCCCAGGCGTATTGCCAATGGGCAGGGCTTAGGTTGCCGAGCGAACTGGAATGGGAGAAGGGCGCGAGGGGCGAGGACTGGTACGACAGCGCGGCCTATGCCCGTTACAAGCAGGGCCAGATGACGCAGCCGGGTTCCGGCACGGGCCGGGTGCTGCGCGGCGGGTCGTGGTACAGCTATTATCCCGACTACTTCCGCTGCGCCTACCGCCTCGACTACCGACCGGACCGCCGTTACAGCCGCAGCGGCTTCCGTGTCTCCATGACTTTATTACCCCTTTTTTGTAGGCCGGAATAAGACCGCTTGCGGGCGTTTCCGGCATCCGGTCTCCGGCGTTTGGGCGGTGTTGCCCTGTTGCCGGGAACGGTCGCTTGCGCGACCTTATCCCGGCCTACGTTTGGTTTGTTTGCTTTGAAAAAGGTGAGGGCATTCTATGGGTGATTATCGACGCTTGTACGTCCCCGGCGGAACCTACTTTTTCACCGTGTTGACCTATGACCGCCAACCACTCTTCGCCGACCCATCGAAGGTCGGACAACTGAGACTGGCCTTGCGTAAGGTGAAATCAAAACGCCCATTTGTCGTGCTTGCCGGTGTGGTGTTGCCCAATCATCTGCATTGCTTATGGCGGTTGCCGGAAGGCGATGCGGACTTTTCCACGCGCTGGCAAATGATAAAAACCGAATTTTCGCGGCATGTTCCCGCTGCAATCCAAAAGGACGGCGCAAAGATGGTTTGGCAACTCCGCTTTTACGAACATCTCATCCGCGACGAAGAGGATTTTCGCAAACATCTGGATTACATCCATTACAGCCCGGTCAAACACGGCTTGGTTGCCACACCCGGCGAATGGACGCAGAGTTCTTTCAAGCGTTTCGTTGCCGTCAATTGGTACACAAGCGATTGGGGCAATGTTGTGCCTCCCGATGCGGAAGACATGGATCATGAGTAAAGTAGGCCGGAATAAGACCGCTTGCGGGCGTTTCCGGCGTTTGGCGGTGTTGCCCTGTTGCCGGAAACGGTCGCTGCGCGACCTTATTCCGGCCTACAACCATATAACCTAAAGAGAAATCCATCATGAACACGTCTGACCATACTAAATCCGACGACCCCGCCGTCCTGCATAGCGAACTGGCGACTTTGCGCTTGGAATTGGAACGGCGCGACAAGCGCATTGCGTCTATGGAGGCCGAATACGCCGCCTTGCAATTGGACAAGGAACGGGCCGAGCGCGGCGGCGACGAGGCCACCCTGGCCCGAGCCTTCAAGCCGCTGGTCAATACGCTGTCCAATTGGGCGATGCTGGAACACTGGGCGGCACAGGGCCAGGCGGTGGAAACCGCCGACTTGCTACGCAGCTTGCGCGACTTGGAGAAGCAATTGGGCAAATCCGGCTTGGAGCGCATCGGGCAGGTCGGCGAAACCTGCCCGTTCGACCCGGTTTTGCACCAGCGCATGAGCGGCGGCTCGGTCGCCCCCAATGCGCTGGTCAGCTTGGAAATGCCGGGGTATCGCTTGGGTGGTCGGGTGTTGCTGAAGGCCATGGTCAGCGCGGGCAACGGGGACTGACGCCATGGGCAAGATCGCCATTGACTTCGGCACCGGCAACACCCTGATTGCCCGCCATCATGAGACCGAAAACCGCTTGGAAACGCTGGCATTGCCCGGCATCAGCACCCCGCTGCGCTACCGGCTGGCACCCGGCCAGCCGGAACATCAGGTCGCCGTGATCCCGTCGATGATCCACTACACCGAGACGGAAATCCTCATCGGCGACCAAGTGCTCTCAAGGGGCTTGGCCGAACAGCGCGAGACCTTCCGCTGGATCAAACGATCCTTGGCGCAAGCGTCCAACAAATCGAAAAAGACCGCCGTCGGCCACAAGACCTACCGCGAGGCGGGCACGGATTTTCTTACGATTCTGCTGAACTACATCTCCGACCAAGTGGATTTTGCCGAGGACGAATTCACCTTCACCCTGCCGGTGGAAGCCTTCGAGAATTTCCAGTCTTGGCTGGAAGAAGTGGCCGACGGGCTGGGCTTGCGCCGGGTGCGCTTCCTCGACGAGCCGACCGCCTGTGTGCTGGGCTATCACGGCATCGCCCGCCACGACGAGCGGTTTTTGGTGTTCGACTTCGGCTGCGGCACCTTGGACGTGTCGGCGGTGCGCATCGACCTGTCCTCCGGCGGGGCGGACATCAAGGCCGTGCAACTGGGCAAGGCGGCACTGCCATTAAGTTAAGCCGTCATACCGGCATGGACCGCCGGTATCCAGATTGCAGGGACGCCCCCAAGCCCGCGCCATCCCTGGAGCCTGGGTTCCGGCGGTCCATGCCGGAACGACGATGTTTTGTTAACTTAATGGCAGTGGGGCAAGGCGGGCGAAGACTTGGGCGGCATGGACATCGACCGCTGGCTTGCGGACGATTTCTGCGCCCGCCACGGCATCGAAGGCCAGGAGCGCCGCGATTTGGAAGCAGTGGTCGAACGCCGAGCCGAGCAGGTGAAAATCGCCCTGTCCGACCCCGACGAAACCGATGCGGAACTGTCCGTGCCGGTCAAGCGCGGTGCGTTCGCAAGGCTGTGTGCGACCAACTACCGGCGCGTCTGCCGTGCTTGCGCGGGCGCGGCCTACTCAACCCTAGGTGAGGATGAAGCCTGCTTGGGCTGTTTGTTGCTGGCCCGCCGCCCGCCCGACGGGCATTTTTTGGAGCGGGTTGGCGTGGCGTTGGACCGCGCCTTGGAAAACGCCGCCATCAACACAGGAATGCGCCGGGGCGACATCACCCGCGTACTGGCGACCGGCGGCACCAGCCTGGTCCCGGCGGTGGTGGAGTTATTGCAGCAGCGTTTTGGCGAGCGGCTGGAATATGCCCATCCGTTCGACGCGGTGGCGCAAGGGGCTTGCCAAGGCATCGTGCTGCCGATCTTGCAGCATGATTACGCCATCGAAAGCCGCGACCCGAAATCCAAACGGCCCGTGTTCAAGCCGTTCCTGCGGCAAGGCACGGAATACCCCACTTCGCCGGACGAGTCCATCCATTTTACGGCGCGGGGCAGTTACGGCGGGCAAGAGACCATCGGCGTGAAAGTCTACGAGGTCTCGCAACTGCGGCGGCGGAGCTTGGATACGTCCATCGTCGGTGCGGATGGCGTGTTACGCAGCGACAGCGGGGTCAACACCGACCGGGAATATATTTTGTTGAATGCCAAATCCGCCACCTACATCAAGGCGGACCCGAAAATACTCTTGGCCCGCGACCGCGACCGCTTCCAATGTCGATTTTGCGTGGACGGCAACCGCAGACTGTTGATTACCGTCGAGGATTATTACCACAACCCGCCGAAATTGCTGATGAAGGATTATCCTGTGGTGAGGTTGTAGCCAAAATAGACCGTGATATAGTAAACCGATGAACCACGACAACGGTTACAAACTCCTTTTTTCCCATGCCGAGATGGTGGCTGACTTGCTGCGCGGCTTTGTCCATGAAAACTGGGTGGCGCAGTTGGATTTCACCACCTTGGAACGGGTCAACGCCAGTTATGTCAGCGACAGCCTGCGCGGGCGTTGCGACGACGTGGTGTGGCGGGTGCGGTTTGGCGACCGCTGGCTGTATGTCTATTTGTTGCTGGAATTCCAATCCACCGACGACCCTTGGATGGCGTTGCGTATGTGGGCTTATGTGGCCCTGCTTTACCAAGACTTGGTGCGAGGAAGGCAACTCACTGCCTCTGGCCGCTTACCGCCAGTGTTGCCCATCGTACTCTACAATGGCGAGCGGCCTTGGCGGTCGGTGGTGGATATTGGCGATTTGGTCGAAGAGATACCGGGCGGGATGGACCATTACCGGCCCAGGATGCGCTACTTCCTGCTTGACGAGGGGCGGATTGCGCAAGGCGAATTGCATGAGTTGAAGAATCTGGCGGTGGCGCTGTTCCGGCTTGAGCAAAGCCGGGAGCCGGGGGACATCTTGCAGGTTGTGCGGTCCTTGCTGGCTTGGCTGACGGCCCCGGAACAGGCCAGCCTCAACCGTGCGTTCACGGTCTGGGTTGAAACGGTGCTGATGCCGGCGCGATTGCCCGGTGTCGAGATACCCCATTTACACGATTTGACGGAGGCGGAAACCATGTTGGCGGAACGAGTGAAGAAGTGGACGGAAGACTGGAAGGCCCAAGGGCTGCAAGAGGGTCGGCAGGAGGGTCGCAAGGAAGGCGAATTATCTGCAAGGAAGGCGATTGCGAGGTCTTTGCTCGACGTAATTGCAGATGACGGATTGCTGGCCGAGCGCACGGGCCTTGCCGTGGAGGAAATCAAAGCGATGCGCAACGAGATCGACAGTGCAAAGATGAATATAGAACACTGACTATCTCATGACTGCCCCACAGGATTTGCTGATCGAAAACGACAAAGACGGCTCGCTGTTGGTGCTGATCCCGCTGGGGGAGTTTCTGGCGGGCGGGAACAAAAATGACAACGAAGGCGGCGGGCCGTTTACGCTGACATTGCCGGGGTATTATTTAGGGCTGCACCCGGTCACCAATGCGCAATACCTTTTGTTTATCGAAGCGACGGGCCACCGCCCGCCCGATGAGGCCTATTGTGGAACGCCCATCTGGACGGGAAAGAATTTCCCGCAGGAGAAGGCCGGCCATCCGGTGGTGTGCGTGAGTTGGGACGATGCGCAAACCTATTGCCAATGGGCGGGGCTGAGATTGCCTGGCGAACTGGAATGGGAGAAGGGCGCGAGGGGCGAGGACGGGCGGGAATACCCACGGGGTAAGGAGTGGGATGCCAAACTCTGCCGCAATGATGGCAACAAAGGCAACGAAACCACCTGCGGGGTGTGGGCATACCCGGAGGGCTGCTCGCCGTGGGGGCAGTACCAGATGGCGGGGAACGTGTGGGAGTGGTGCGAGGACTGGTACGACAGCGGGGCCTATGCCCGTTACAAGCAGGGCCAGTTGACGCCGCCAGGTTCCGGCCAATACCGGGTGCGGCGCGGCGGGTCGTGGAACATCAATTTTCCCGGCTATTTCCGCTGCGCCCTCCGCAACGACTTCCGACCGGGCAACCGTAACAGCTACAACGGCTTCCGTGTCTCAAGGACTTTATAACCGTTGAATTAAGCTCTATAGTTCCCTCCCCCAACGGGGGATGGGATTAATTCAACAGCATTGCGACCTTATCCCGGCCTACGGCAAAACGGGTATGGTGTATTATGGTGTCATTGGTGATACCATTCTGACATGGCAATCGTACTGGATACCAATATTTTCGTAGGCGCTTGCATGGGTGCCGAGGCTCCTCGGCAGGTCGTGGCGGCTTGTTTGCGGGGTGTGCATCAGTCTTTGATGGGAGCGGCCCTGTTTGCCGAATACGAGGATGTGCTTGGTCGCGAGGTTTTGTTCCGAAATTGCCGTTTGACGGTCATCGAGCGGGATGAGTTGCTCGATATTTTTCTGAGCCGTTGCCAGTGGACGCGGATATATTTCGGCTGGCGGCCCAATTTGCGCGACGAAGCCGACAACCATGTTGTCGAGCTGGCTATTGCTGGCGGGGCAAGCCATATTGTGACCCGCAATCTTAGGGATTTTAACAACATGGAACTCAAGTTCCCTTCGCTCTCTATCATCTCCCCCGAAGATTTTCTCAAGGAGTACCCCACATGACCGCATTGACTTTGCGTTTACCCGATGAAAAACATCGCCGCCTAAAATCCCTTGCCGAACGGCGGGGCGTGAGCGTGAATCGCCTGATGGAAGAAATGGCAACCTTGATGCTGGCGGAATTCGACGCTGAAACCCGGTTTGAACTTCGCGCTGCCAGAGGCATAGGCAAAGAAGCAAGGGGTTTGGCGTTGCTGGATAAAGCCAGTGATGGAGAAATGCCGGTATCGTAGGCCGGAATAAGCCTGCTTGCGGGCTTTTCCGGCGCGGGCTGCGGGGTTGCCGGGAACGTTGCGCTTATCCCGGCCTACTAACGAGGACTTTAAACATGAATTTATAAGACGAACTGAACGCCTTGCTCTCGGCCAATGTGCCGCCGATTTATCTGGTGACTTAGAAGAGGAACGGGTGATCCGCGCCTTGGACGAGATTGCCACGGTCAACCGCTTAGGTCTGGTGGCCTGGGATGTGGCCGACGGCTTTTCGGTGCTGCGGCAGGGACAAAAGAACTTCCCGGTCAAGGACCTGACTTCCGACACGCTGCTGCCCCATCTTGCCAAAGGAATGCCAGAGTCCTGCGTGGTGGTGTTGAAGGATTTTCACCTGCTCTGGGGCGGTGGGAAACAGGCGCTTGCCACCCGCCGCCTGCGCAACATGGCCCCAGTGTTGCGGAAAAAAGCCCAATACTTGGTCATCACCGCGCCGGAACGGTCTATCCCACTGGAACTGAAGGATGCCATTGTCGCCTTGGACGTGCCGTTGCCCGACGCGGAGGAAATGGCCGCGCTGTTCGAGGAGCCGCATCCACCTGGAGCGGGCCGGTGAAACCTTCCCCGAGCGGCGTTTCGACTTTGCCGAACTGGTGGAGAAAAGCCGAGGCTTCGTCGGGCGCGAGATCGAGCGAGTGGTGCGCGAGGCGCAATTCACCGCCTTTGCCGACGGCCAGCGCGAAATCGAGCAGGACGACCTGCTGCTGGGTTTGAAGGAGGTCGTGCCATTGAGCAAGTCCCACGCCGAGGCCATTGAGGTGTTGCGGCGATGGAAGACCGAGGGCCGCGCCTTCCCCGCATCCAGCCCGGAGGTGATGACGGCCAGTTCGGGCGGGAGGAGGATCGAGATTTGATGCAGATCAGCATGAATAACGGGGTAGGCCGGAATAAGCCCGCTCGCGGGTGTTTCCGGCATTCACGCTGGCAAAATGGGCGGCATTTGCCGGAAACGGTCGCTGGCGCGACCTTATTCCGGCCTACTTCTGGCATTTGTGCTACCACTGTGATAGCTTTCAAATTCAACAAGCGTTTGAGGAGATGAACATGGCAACCCTCCTTGTCCGGGGCGTACCTGACGATTTGTACACGCAACTAAAACACATGGCAGGACTACACCGCCGTTCCCTGAACCAGGAAGCGGTCCAGTGCTTAAAAGCAGGCTTGGCGGTTGAAACCTCTCCGGGCGAAAAACCGGACTGGGAAGAATTCACCGCTTTCATGCAAGATGCCTGGTCCATCCCGGTTGTGGATAACCGCACCCCGGACGAGATCATCGGCTATAAATCCAATGGACTGTTCGACTGAGCCACTCGTCCTTGACACCAGCGCGGTGATAGCCATTCTGTTCAACGAGCCGGAAGCGCGGGCGTTGTTTGAACGAATCAGGGCGGCGGATGCCGTCTGGTTGTCCAGTGTCTCGAAAGTCGAGGCCATGATGGTGTTGGCGGGGCGATTCAATGCCTTGGCCGCGCCAAAGTTTGCCGGGTTTTGCAAAATGCTGTCCGTCGGCATTGCACCCATTGACGACGATATTGCCGATTTGGCGATTGCGGCGTTTTTCCGTTTCGGCAAAGGCCGGCATCCCGCAGGGCTTAATTTCGGCGACTGCTTTTCCTATGCGCTGGCAAAAAAACTGGAAGCCCCCCTTTTGTTCAAAGGCAACGACTTTTCCCGCACCGACATTCCGGGCGCGATCTGATGGCGGGCATTGACAGTGCAAAAATGAACCCGGAACACTGACAACCCCATGACTCCCATTGCCCCACCCGATTGGCTGATTGAAAACGAAAAGGACGGCTCGCTGCTGGCGTACATCCCGCCGGGTGAGTTTCTGGCGGGCGAGAGTAAAAGTGACAATGAAGGCGGCGGGCCGCTTACGGTGGTTTTGCCGGGGTATTATTTGGGGCTGCACCCGGTCACCAACGCGCCGAAGAAGATCGAACCCCAGGACTTTTATCTGCAGAAGCTTAACTATATCCATGAGAACCCGGTAAGGAAGGGCTATGTGGCAAAGGTGGAACACTGGATTTGGTCTTCGGCGAATCCTACGTCGCCACTGATCGTAAAGTTTCTATGAGAATGGCCAAAGTGGGTAAGGTATCTTAAACGTTACAGACGGGATAAATACCCCGTCCTGCTCGGGAAAATCGTCGGCATTCCCGGCGACCAAATAACCATCACAGGGCAGGGTGTCAGTGTGAACGGGGAAGCGGTCCCCAACAGTGCGCCACGCAGAACCGACACGGAGGGAAAGCCCTTGCATTTTCGCGAAACCGCTTACACACTTGGCACGGCACAAGTGCTGTTGATGTCCGACTACAGCCCCAAATCGTTCGACGGGCGTTACTTCGGGCCGGTGGATCAAACCGGCATCAAGGGGGTGTTGCGACCGGTGTTCACGAAGGGGTCTCTTGTCAAAGGTTCTGGTTAATCGCCGCTTGCCGAACTTCGATTTTATCCACAGTTGCTGTGGAAAACTGTGTGACTCAACCGTCAAACCCCGCCAATTATGCGGCCTGCGGTCAATGGATGAAAAATGACCAATCCGTAACATCACAGATTTTAAGTTAAATGGAACGAAAAATAGCAACGGCCAAAAGTATGATCTTATCGGCATAGATGCCATGCTTTTTAACCATAAATATTTAGTAGTATTTATCAAAAACCTCAATGTACGTATTTATACGTATTTACAGGGCGAATGAAGAGCGTAGACTTCTTCCGATATTTAGGTAGATTTCAATTTTTTTACGCGTTGGTGCATAAATCGGAGCAACATGCTGATTGATAAGGGTTTTAGTGAAACAGCTTAAATTTTCAACTCATTGATTACAGAGCAATATTTCGATTTATGCACCAACGCCTTTTTTTTATGCCAATTTACAAAAAATAACAAAGCTAAACCTACCGTAAGGTAGGGGCAGAAAGTCACGGTTCCTGAACAAAGGAAAGCCGGACTGCCGAGTGTCACCCACGTCATGGTCATGCGAGGCAGTCTGGCTTTTTATTTTTTGGACTGTCAAAGAAAAGCTAATTTCTATCCGAGAATACAAAAATGTCAATGCAAGACCTGACCTCATTTTTCCAATAAGGAATACTATGAATAGCTTACCAACAATATCAGAGTACAAAAAATCAGTATTTATCAGCTATCGGCGGGATGCGACGGGTAATTACTTTGCCCGTGCAATAAAGCAAGCACTTACCAATTACGGCTATGATGTGTTTTTGGACGTGGACAACTTGAAGGGGGGGGCTTGGCCGAAACAGATACGAGACGAGATTAAGCGGCGAGCGCATTTCCTTTTACTATTGACCCCCAATGCGCTTAGAAACTGTGTCGAGAATGGTAATGATTGGGTGCTACGAGAGTGCAAAAATGCTGACATGCATCGCCTGAACATCGTTCCAATTTGGTATGAGTCAAATGGTTTTCGCGAGTTACCCAATGAAATAAAAGAAATCGCTAATAGACCCCAAACAAGTTCTAGCCATGATAACGAACAATCAGTGGGAGACGCTACTGAACGGGGCATAATTGATGGGGTGTCTGAACGATTACAAAAAAATCATATAGAAATTTTTAAAAAAGTCTTTGATAACACAGATGCGTGCATCGCACATCGCAGTTTTGATAACGATATCAAAGAACTGGTTAACAAAAATATTCCACCAGAAAATGCTCCAAAAGAAAAAGAAATACCACAGGATAAAGAAGACGAGTTATCTCCAACACTAAAAAAGTCTGTTGAAGGAATAGTTAATTTATTCAATAAACAAAAAAAACTAGTATTCTTTCTTGGTCCAGGAATTAATTTTAATCCTAATGACTCAAATAATAAAGTTGATCCGCCACCAACACCAAATGCTATCGACTTGGCTGATTGTCTAAAAAAAGGGTATGGGTTTAAACCTCGTGACCTTATAGGACTACCCTGCGAAGCTTGTCCTGAGAAATATGATGATAGGCCAGAGGATAAAAATTATTCTGATAAAACATGTCCTATAAAACGCAAAATTGGCGAGATAGTCAGAGAGAAATATTTGACTAAGTCAGAAAAATATAAATCTATATTACAGAATGAACAGGAGTTATTGTTTGCCCAGTTTGAGTTGCAGTGCTTTAGTCAATTCATTATAAAAGATCAGGGCGGAAATGATTCAAATGTTTTTAAAAAACTAGGTTTTAAATTGAGAGAACAATATTCTCCAAACAAAATTCAGGAGTTTTTGGCGACACTTGCTAAAGATATTGATAACAAGAATAATATTAACAACGATTTTTCTCAGTTAATTATTGTAACAACTAACTACGATACTGGATTGGAACAAGCTTTTGAAAAAGTAGAATTGCCAATACATGTTGTTTATTATTCTCTAGGAAACAACAAGATAACTGGTTTTTGTTATAAATATTACGATATTAAAGAAAACAAGAAATACCAATTTGATTATAATGAAGCATCAAATAATATAGTAATGGCAAGTTCAATATTTAATAATTCAAATATCGATAATGCAACACCAATTATTATAAAACTGCATGGAGGGGTTATTTATAAAAACCAGCCAGTTTTTGACGCTTTTGTGATTTCAGAAACGCATAAAAATGATTTCTTCAGCAATGCCATAGGGGCATTTCCTAAATACCTTAAATTCTACCTGGAAGCAAGTAACTTTGTATTTTTAGGTTACACTGCAAATGATGTTTATTTGAAACCTTTACTCCATTATTTTTTTGAAAATAAAGATAATGCTTATGCTTTTAGGTGGCATGACCCCATCCCTGATCTAAATAATGAATGTATATTTAGGGGGTATTTAGTAAGTAACTTACCTATTATGGCCGCCGGAGAAATGAGTAATATAGAGTATTGGAAGCATTGGGGTGTAGAAATCATTGAGTGTAGTAATAATGATTTCATAGATTTATTTAGAAAATATTTAGGAAATAATTCAATTTAGAATCGGTTGGTATTTTAATTGTAGGAGTTATTATGACAATATCACATATCTTGAATATCCATCAAGAAATAGACGGACCCTATATAGGCTTAAGCCCGTACAAAGAAAATGATGCGTTATTCTTTTTTGGACGGGAGGAATTGTGCCAAGATATTATGCTTCTTTTAAGAGGACACAATCCTATCGTTCTCTATGGAGAAAGTGGGGTTGGCAAAAGCTCTCTCCTTGAGGCTGGTGTCATGAGTCGCTTTCGTCGGTTGACAGATGACAATCGAGAAAAACTGGGTATACCTAAATACTTTACTGTTGTCATAAATGATTGGTCTAACACATCCGGTAATTGGCTAGACAACCTGATGGATAAGGTAAAAGAATGCGTTGCCGATGTTGAGAGAGTTCAATCGGACGATTCCACACTTATACATGATATAAAATCTATAACTAATGAAATAATAAAAGAAGCTAAAGAGCATCAATACCCGCAACCCTCCCAATTTGTTCTGTTTTTATGGGCATGTGTAAAAATTCTCAGAAATAAATGTAAAGACGATAGATGTAGGTTATTAATTATTCTAGATCAGTTTGAAGGGTATTTTCAGATAGACCAAAAAAAAACTGATTTATCCATAAAAGAATTTTCAGAGGCTGTCAATGCTGTTAATCTACCTGTCAGCTTTATCTTTGCAATCCAGTCAGATGAATTCTATAGGTTAGAGCAACGGCTTAAACAGCATATTCCGACAATTCTTAATAATTGCCTAGAACTCAAACACTTCAAAAATGATAAGGCTAAAAAAGCCATAGTAAATCCCATTGAGCGATATAATTTAATTAAATACCTAGAAAACTCACCTTTGACAATACTTTCTGGAACGAGCAATGTAGGAAAAAGTTTACTGCTTCGGGTTGGCATTATTCCTTACTGGAGCAGATTTAGCAAGAGTGCCAAAGATGATGAAATATATCTACATGCGCATAATTATTATTATAATAATAATTGGACAGGCGAACCACTAGCTATTCTTGAAAAAGCAATCGAAGTATTCGATGCTTGGCAAAAGCATTGCGTATCTTTAAATAATAAATTCCTTATCTTATTTGACCAATTTGAAGACTACCTTACAAAACCTCAAGTATCAGAAAGTGGGTGTTTTAAATCAAAATTGATTGATGTCTTATCAAATAAATCTATAAGACTGTTAGTATCTATTCGTAATATAAGCTATCTTCATAATGAGCTAAAGCCATTTATATATAATATGTATGATTGGCCAAATATCTATTTATGTCTATCAATAGACAAAAATATTACTATTCATAAATATGAAGATGATCAACCATGTAATTTCAAATTTATATCTCTTGAAGATAATAATAATTTTGTTGATAAGGTTATAAACAGTTTAGGTCAAATGGATGAGATAAATGGAGAAATTATGACACCATATCTACAACTGGTGATGGAATATATATGGGAGAAATGGTCACTAAATAATACAAATGAAAATAATTTTTTCTCGTTTGCGCTAACTAAAATAGAAGAAATGGGAAATGATGAAAATGATAAACTTAATTCTGGTATTAAAAATATCGTCAAGGAATGTGTTGTAGAGAAAGTAGAAGATTTTGAAAGAATACCTTGTTCTAAACAATTATCTGCCAATGACGCAGCGCAAAATAATAATATAGAAAGTAATTCTGATGGAACTAATAAATTTATAAATACACAATCTGTTTATCGCATCCTGTCTTATCTTGTTACTCCATCAGGAAGTAAAAACTCTCTGTCAGTCGAAGATATGGTAAAATATATGCAAGAAGAACCCCATATTATCGGGCTAACACTACCGGTAGTGAATGAAAATTATATTCGAGATGTTGTTAATTATCTAAATAAACACCGAATCCTGCGACCAACTGGCGTAGAGCAAAAAAAGTGTTACGAGATTTATTTTAGTGGTCTAAGTGAAGCTATACGATCTTGTCGAGAAGTGTATTTACTCCAAATTAGAACTCTTAAAGATAATGAGAGCCTACCGACTAAGGCTTTGGCCGATTTAAGACGTGGTTCTATTGATAAAGCCGCTGTTTCAGCACTTACAGCATATTATTTCCATAATCAGATAGGATATCCAACCAATATCGTTTTAGTCTACGAAGCCCTGCACGAGGTTCTGAAATCCGATTACATTAATTGTTGTTTTGCACAGTGCGACATTTCAGAACGAGAATTTTGGAAGGTGGCATTAAATCCAACAAAGCCAATGATGATGGTTGCCAGCAGACATGATGGAACTTTATGGCTATGGGATGATATAGACAATTATCCTGATAAACACAAATCCATTGTAGCCCATAATAAAGATGTTAAAATGAGCGGTTCATTAGATATTGCATTGGCATTTAATAAGGACGGTACAATTCTAGCTTCTACCAGTCGAGATAAACACATCAAGTTATGGGATGTAGAAGAACTAATAAAACTATCTGACGGAAAATCCATTGATCCTATCTATGATATTTCCCATGATTGTCTTGAATATTCCGTAGAAGAAAATACAAAAAACCGAAAGAAACCGGCAGTCCCAGATGATTTTATCTCTTTAATATTTACACCAACTGATGAAGAATTGCTGGCGGTAGGAGATTGGAAAGGGAATATTTGGCTATTTGACGTAAGAAAGCGGAAAAAACCAATGGTTCTAAGCCACTTAAAAGCAAGATCATTAAATAAAAAAGAATGGGACTTTTCACCTGGTAAAAACTGGGTCTGGTCACTTGCTTTCAGTCAAAACGGGAAAATTCTGGCCGCAGGTGCCAGAGATGGCTTTATCCATTGTTGGGATATTAGTGATCCTACCAATCCAAAACACTTAAAAAATCTTCCTAGATATGTTAAAAGCATGAAAGATAAGGATAATAGAAATAGAGAAATTTATTCTATCGCATTTAGCCCTGACGGTCAGTGGCTTGCTTCAGGAAGTACAAATGAAAATATTTCATTGTGGAGGTTTAAAGCTGGCGATGATTTAATGAAATCTCCTGTGTCCATTAAGTCATTGATTTCACATAAGAAAAGCGTTAGGGCAGTTACCTTTAGCCAAGAAAAGCCTACCGACACGACAAAATACTTAGTGTCAGCAAGCGAAGACCAAACCATTAGAATATGGGATCTTCAGAAGCTTGGTGATAAACCAAAGGTTTTGCGTGGTCATCGGCATTGCGTTAACTCAGTTTTTTGCTTACCAAAAAATCCGTTGCAGATTATTTCCTGTGGATGGGATAGAACCATATGGTCTTGGATAATAACAGAGACGGAACCAGAAAATAAAAATAAAGGTGATAATAATAATAATGTTGTCGCAGTGGCATTTAACGAGGAAACATCAGTTATCGTTCATTCAGATGGAACTGTGAAAGGTTTAGACAAATTGACTGTGCTTGAAAATGATGATTGTGTCGTTGCTGTAGCTTTCTTCAGTCAGGATTGTAAGATTGTAAAACTAGCATGGGTTAATTCTGGAAAAGAAGGAATTATTCGTGTTTGTGATTACCAGGGTTTTAGTAAACCCATTGAAATTCGAGCTAAACATCAAGTTAGTTCACTCGCATTTAGCCCGGACGGGAGATATATTGTCTCCGGGAGTCGAGAAAGAAACGACTCAGTGAAGCTTTGGGATCTTAGCCAGTCTAATCCGCCTTCAATCTCCATTTCCTTTTATAAGGATAAAGAAGTTACCTCAGTGGCCTTTCACCCAAAAGGTAATACGCAAAATGAATACATATTTGCTGTAGCTAATATAGGCCTAGAAAATGGTGAAATAAAACTATGGAAATGGCGAGGGAATGATGAAGAACCCATTAGTGATGATGAGGTTTATAAACATCCAAGATACTTTGGAATAACACCTCCATTTATCTTGACTTTCAGTTCACAAGGGAATTGGCTAGCATCTGGAAGCGACAGTCGCACCATCCGAATATGGGAGGTATGCTGTGATGAACCAACTCAACTAAAGAAAAAAGGTGATGATTTAAAAGTATCTAATTTCTGGGTGAGTTCACTGGCATTTAGCCAAGACGAAAAGTGGTTGGCTTCAGGTTTTTCCGATGGAAGCATTGAATTGTGGGACTTTAACAATTTACATAATGGTGATAATCAAAAAAATGATAAAAATGATGCATCTTTCCTACTTAAAAAACATGATGAGCAAGTGTGTGCCCTATCTTTTAGACATGATGGTAAAAAGCTGTTATCAGGCGATGACGATGGAAAAGTTTACCTATGGACTATAGATATTACAGAACTGGTCAATAAATTTGGCAGCGAATTGTGCGCTATTGCTCAACAGGAAACGAATCGAATGAAGTCTCACCTCGGGATTGTCAGATGACTGCAACTGCCTGTAACACTACCAGTGACCGCTCCGTTACTATTACCGGTTCACTGCCTTGATAAAATAGTCCATCTTCAAAAAACCGTGGCTCAGTGGTATCAATTATAACCCTCCATTGCTTATCCTCTAGCTTGGCAGGAATGCGGAATTCAGTGTTTTTATCGCGAGCATTGAAGCACAACAGAAAACCATCTTCAAAACGGCTTTCCCCTTGCGCTTTGGATGAGGAAACTCCTTCACCGCTTAGGAAAAGGCTCATCGCACTGGTGGCCTCCTGCCACTGCCCTTCGGGTATTTCACTGCCATCCGGGTCAAACCAGTAAATGCCACCTTGGGCGGAGCCTTGCCTGATCCAGTCACGCTGCCGAAACAGCGGATGCTGGCGACGGAGCTGAATCAGTTGGCGGGCAAAGCCCAACAGGGCCGCATTATCCGCCGTCAAATCCCAGTCAAACCAGGAAATTTCATTGTCCTGGCAGTACGGGTTGCTGTTGCCCCCCTGCGACCGCCCCATCTCATCGCCCCCCAACAGCATCGGAACCCCCTGCGACAGCAGCAAAGTCGCCAGGAAATTGCGCTTCTGCCTCTCCCGCAGACGCATCACAGCCGGGTCATCGGTTTCCCCTTCCACGCCACAATTCCATGAGTGGTTGTGATTGCTTCCGCTGTCCTCCCCGTTGTCTTCATTGTGTTTCTGGTCGTAGCTGACCACATCATGCAGCGTGAAGCCATCATGGCAGGTGATGAGGTTGACGCTGGCATAGGGAAGCCGACCTGTGTCCTTGTACACATCCGGGCTACCTGTAAGGCGGTTGGCAAACTCACCGAGCGTGATGCCTTCGCCCCGCCAGAAATCCCGCGCCGTGTTCCGAAATTTGTCATTCCACTCCGACCACAACAGCGGGAAGCGCCCCACCTGATAACCGCCTTCGCCGCAATCCCAGGGTTCGGCGATCAGTTTCACTTGGGATAGCACAGGGTCTTGGTGGAGGATGGTGAAGAACGATTCCAACGGACTGAATTCCCGGTCCGACACCTTGACGGTGCGACGCTTGGAACCCCTCCAGATGTCAACCTCGATTAGCCCGCCCCGCGCCAGGGTCGGTGCCACATCAAACCGGAACCCGTCCACATGCATATCCAGCACCCAATGGCGCAGGCTGTCCATAATCAATTTCAACACCTGCGGGTGAAGCGTATTGAGGCAGTTGCCGCACCCCGTGTAACCCCCGATGTTATGGCGGGGATTGTCCTCAAGCAGCCGATAGTAAACCGCATTGTCAATCCCCCGAAACGAGAGCGTCGGGCCTAAATGATTGCCTTCCCCGGTGTGGTTGTAGACCACATCTAAAATCACTTCGATGCCAGCAGCATGGAGGCGTTTCACCATCTGCTTGAACTCTGTGACCTGCCCGCCCTGAATGCCGCTTGCGCTATAGCCGGAATAGGGCGCGAAATAGCCGATGGGGTCATACCCCCAATAGTTCCGCAAACCCTTTTCCTCCAAATGCCCCGGATGGGCGTGGAAGTGATGGACGGGGAGCAGTTCGACTGCGGTGATTCCAAGCGATTGAAGATGGCCGATTGCCACGGGATGGGCAAGCCCGGCATAAGTGCCGCGCAGGTTTTCTGGAATGTCCGGGTGTGACTGGGTAAAGCCTTTGACATGGACTTCGTAAATCACCGTGTCACACCAAGGCAGTCGCAACAGGCTATCACCCTCCCAATCGAAGGAATCTCCCACAATAACCGCTTTAGGCATCAGATGGGCGTTGTCCGTGTCAGACTGGCTCAAGTCTTTTTCATCCTCCGGGGCGTCCCACAGATAGCCAAAAAGCTCCGGTGCATGGCCGAAATCACCCGCAATCGCCTTGGCGTAGGGATCGACCAAGAGTTTGTACGGGTTGAAGCGATGCCCCTGTTCAGGCTCGTAGGCCCCATGAACCCGGAACCCATAGTGCTGCCCTGGTTTAATCCCCTGCACATAGCCATGCCAGACATGGTTTTCCACCCGAGTTAGAGGCAGGCGGGTTTCCCGTCCATCTCCATCAAACAGGCACAGTTCAACTCCGGTCGCATGTTCTGAAAATAACGCAAAGTTTGCCCCCTTGCCATCCCAAGTAGCGCCGAGGGGATAAGGTTTCCCATTTCCGACAATCATTTTGATAGACAAAAAAAGATGAAAATACCCTGATTGCACAGAATTATCAACTTGCCGAAACAAGTTTGAGCAAGATGACGCAATCTGCCTACTCAAACGCGGAAGTTTGAAGTCCAACGGTACAAAAAGCGAATAGCCAGGCAAGGCTTGTAATCTGGCCCTGTCTGGTTTTTGGGTTCAGGCTATCAGTCACAGACTGAAAAAATTCACCCTTCCCCATCGGCCCCGCCCTCAAAAATCCATGGGGTCGAACCCGTCGTCCGGCTCGACCGGGGCGGTCACCGGCTTGCTTGGCGTTTCCCCTGTGCTTCCCCGCCGCTTTTTCACGTCGTAGGGGCTTAGCGCGGCTTGCACGGTGATGTCCAGCCGTGCCGCTCCTCCCCGGTGGCCTTGTCCGCCCAGGTTGTGGGCTTCATGGGGCCGACGACCGCAACGGCATCGCCTTTTTTCAGGTTGGCGATCTTCTGCGCCATGTCGGCAAAGGCAATGCCCGACACGACAACCGGGCCTTCATCGCCCGTGTGGACCGACAGCAGGAAATTGCAAAACGGCTTCCCGCTCGGGCCGGTCTTCAAGGCAGGGTCGCGGATCAGCTTGCCGCTTATCAAGGCGTCGATCATGAAATTACATCCTTCATGCTACCGCGTAGGCCGGCCGATTGCACCGGCAATGGATTATTGGGTTTACCGGGGCGCGTTCATACGCGGCTTCCGGGCGGTTTTGCCGCTTCAATGGATTCCTTCAATTTATGGCTGGCCTTGAAGGTCACGACGCGCCTGGCCGTGATGAGAAAATCATCGCCCGTTTTCGGGTTGCGCCCCGGCCTTGGTTTTTTGTCGCGCAGTTCAAAGTTTCCGAAGCCCGCCAGCTTCACGGCTTCCCCATTTTCCAGCGAACCTCTGATTTCCTCAAACATCTGGTTCACCAGTTGCTTTGCGTCGGGCCTGTCCAAGCCCGATTGCCCAACGAGTTGGCCAACCAGATCGGCCTTGGTCAAAGTCATGCGCCCGCACCCTACAAAAATTACCTATTTTATCAGTAAATTGGTAAAAACCGGCCCGTTAAATCGCCAGCCGGTCGGATTTTACCATTCGCGCTGCCCATTAATGCCAGCACATTCAATCGCGTCGGCAATGGGTTTTAGCGGTGAAGCCGCGAAAAGACGCAAGGCGGCATGTAAAAATACCCCTGTCATAAGGCAGGCCGTCAGGTGGGCGGCCAATTCATACTCGGAGGCCTTCTTACGGCAATCGTCCACTTCCCGCATCCAGCCGAACAGTTCGGGGAAGTGAAGGCGAATAGTGCGGTACATCTCAAGCACAAGCTCCTTTTTCTTCCCTTGCTGGCTGGCGACCGTCTGTTTCCGGGCTGCCGCTTTGCGTAGTTTAGTTTTTCTTGCTTGGCGTTGTTGAGCGCGCGAGTGCGTTTTAGTTTGGGTGTTTTTTCATTGGGAGTATCATTATTAAGGGGAGCGAAATTGATGGAAAAATAGCCCATTATTCACTAAAACAGCCGGAAAAATTAAATTTTAATGCTCATTAAACGATTGATTTGTACCGAGTACGGCTATGCTCTGAATTGCTGTCCATTTCAAGTTGTTGGTGCTAGGGTCACGCCCTTAAGCCCTTTCTCTTTGCGCTCGGCTATCGGGTCGCCGCCGCTGGCAAACTGCCAGGATAGTTTGACGGCCTGTTTCCGCGCTTCCTCGGCGGTGAGTTCGCCGTAGCCGCCAATCATAAGCCGCCTGGACTTGCCGTTGTTCTTCTTTTCGAGGAAAAGGATCGTGCCGCTGGTGAAGACCTACACCTGGCGCAGCACCGGCCATTTGCGCGGCGATTTCATTGCCTGACAATCGTGCGTCAATCAACTGGAAATATCGCGAATGTCTCAGAACCATCCAATAATCAGCAGCAGCGCACCGGGAAAGAACATCGCGGGGCCCCACCACACGCCGCTGGCCGACATGATGACACCGACGGCAACGA
>Ga0265593_1000402_pt1 | contig 24628 bp, 20 predicted proteins | sample saktaG_8_FD_190136 | JGI IMG/M metagenome (GOLD analysis project Ga0265593, IMG submission 190136) | Saline water microbial communities from Sakinaw Lake, British Columbia, Canada - sak_2011_5_24_36m | ecosystem: Environmental > Aquatic > Non-marine Saline and Alkaline > Saline ...
CCTGATGTTTCCGGTGTAGCCCTGAGCGGCTCTGTTGTTTCGACCTTAAGTAATTATTCTGTGTTGAGTGACACCCGTTTGTGGGCTGAAGTTCCGGCAGGTATTACTCCGGGTCTCTTTGATTTCCAGGTTACCAATACCGGCGGGACAAATGCGACCAGCGCAGAGAAGTATGAGGTCCTTTCGTCGGGCCCACCGGTAATAACCACAATAGCTCCGAACACCGGTGTAAATACCGGTTCACGTACCGTAACCATAACCGGACTTAATTTCCACTAAGCCACAAGTTTATTAAATCAGTTCACCACAGATCCGCGGACCTAAAACCCCCGCGGATCTTTTTTTGCGCAGCAACCCCCGAACCATCCAATTCTTTCAGGTACGGGGGGGAATGGTACAGGGGATCCATTGCTTTTTCGTTTAATAAATATTCTCTTGGTAGCCGCCGGCTTTAGCCTGCGCTGCGCGCCTGCACGCACCCTAAAGGGATGCGCCTACCCTTAACCCTCCAAACATCCAACCCTCAGACCATCAGCCCTATCTTTATACCTCGTACTTTTACCCTGACCCCCGACCCCGGGCCCCTGATCCCTGTTGTTATCTAAATTGACTTTCCCCTGTCTCTATGGTAAAATGTTTAAGATTTCAACGCTTGTTATTGTTTTTTAAGGGTATTTATGAAATATGAGCTTCAATTAAAAAACATAAAAGAGGGCTTCCGCAAGGATGTCGAAAGGCTAAGTAAACAAAAGATATCCAACTGTTATCAGTGCGGGAAATGTTCTGCGGGCTGTCCGGTTGCTTATGCTATGGACTATCCGCCCAGTATGGCAATGCGTATGATACAGCTCGGTATGCACGATCAATTAATGTCCGCAAATACATCCTGGTTTTGCGTTTCCTGTGAGACCTGCACTACCCGTTGCCCCAGAGAGATAGATATTGCCAAAGTGATGGACACTCTAAAGATTATGGCGCAGGCGGGCAAATACAAAATGTCCGACAATGAAATACCAATATTTGACTGGATCTTCCTTAAATCCATAGAACTTACCGGCAAGATATATGAATTGGGGATGATAGGCGCCTATAATGTGCTCTCCCTGAATCCTTTTAAGGATGTCTTCCCGATGGGTGTCAAGATGATTCTTAAAGGCAAGATTAGTTTTATTCCCCATATGATTTACAATCCCTTTGAATTGATAAAAAATATTCGGATGTTTAGAAAAATTAAGAAAAAAGACAGGGAAAGGATATACGAAAAAAATGCTTAAAGTCGCTTACTTCCCGGGTTGTTCGCTCTCGTCCACGGCCAAAGAATATGATGTGGCCACACGGCTCGTTTGCGAAGACCTGGAAATAGAGCTGGTTGATATTCCGGAGTGGGTCTGCTGCGGCGCTACTACCGCGCATATTACTTCCGAGCTTACCGCTGCGGTCTTGCCCGCAAAATCGCTTATTTGGGCGGAGAAACATAATTTACCGATAACTTCTCCCTGTTCCGCCTGTTTTTCGCGTTTGAAAATGGGGCAATTAAACCTTAAAAATAATCCTGCGCTAAAAAAAGAAGTGGAAGAGGTGACGGGCGAAACTTTTGAAGCCAAAGCTGAAGTTCTGCACCTTACCCGCGTTCTCCTGGAAAAATACGGTCTGGAAAATATTCAAGCAAAAGTTAAAAAACAGTTAAAAGGTTTAAAGATTGCCTCCTATTATGGATGTCTAATGACCCGCCCGCCTGAAGTTTCAGAAAATGACCGGGTAGAAAACCCGATGCTTATGGATAAAATGGTGTCCGCGCTCGGCGCCGAGCCCGTAAAGTGGGCTTATAAAACTGAATGCTGCGGCGCAGCTTTTTCCCTTACAAAAACTGAAATAGTCCGGAAACTTTCCGCGGACATTTTAAAAGATGCCAAAGCCTGCGGCGCAGATGTAATTATGGTGGCCTGCCCGCTTTGCCACAGTAATCTTGATGCCCGCCAGCCGGAAATCTCTAAACTTTTAAAAACCAACTTGGACCTCCCGGTGCTGTATTTTACACAGGTTCTCGGGCTGGCTTTGGGTTATGAGTATATGGATCTTATGTTAAACAAACATTTTATTGACCCGAAACCGCTTCTTAAAGCGAAAGGAATATTATAATGGCCCGGATAGGCGTTTTTGTCTGCCATTGCGGCACAAACATAGCGGGAGTTGTGGATGTAACCCGCGTTGCGAAATACGCAGAATCCCTGCCCGGCGTCCGGGTAGCCGTTGATTATAAATATATGTGCTCGGACCCGGGGCAAAACACTGTTATTGACGCTATAAAAAAATACAATCTTGACCGCATAGTTGTTTCCGCCTGCTCTCCCAGAATGCACGAAGGCACCTTCAGAAAGACGATGGAACGCGCGGGTTTAAATCCGTACCTGATGGAAATGGCTAATATCCGCGAACACGTTTCATGGGTGCACAGTGATGATAAAGAGTTAGCCACGCAGAAAGCGATGAAAGTAATGGAAATGGCGGTGGCGAAAGTAAGACGCAGTGAATCGCTTGCCAAGATGTTTGCTTCCGTGGAAAAAAGGGCGCTGGTTATCGGCGGCGGCATTGCCGGTATTCAGGCCGCACTGGATATCTCTGCGGCAGGTTACCAGGTAGTGTTGGTGGAGAAAGAACCTTCTATCGGCGGCCGTATGGCCCAACTGGACAAAACCTTCCCTACGCTGGATTGTTCCGCCTGTATACTGACCCCCAAGATGGTGTCCGTTTCGCAGGACCCGAACATAAAGCTTATGACCTACGCTGAAGTAACAGAAGTCTGCGGCTTCATCGGTCAGTTTGAGGTGAAGATAAAACAAAAAGCAAAATCCGTAAATTCAAAATGTATCGGCTGCGGCGTTTGTGTTTCCAAATGTCCTAATAAAAAATCCTTATCCGAATTTGATGAAAAGCTGGCGCCGCGCAAAGCCATCTATACGCCTTTTCCGCAGGCCGTGCCCAATGTGCCGGTCATAGACCGGGAAAACTGCACCTTCTTTAAAACCGGAAAATGTAAAATCTGCGAAAAAGTCTGCCCGACAGGGGCTATTGATTACGCCCAGCAGGATGAAACCATAAAAGAAAAATTCGGCGCAGTAGTAGTGGCCACGGGTTTCAATATTTATGATCATTCCAACTACGGCGAATACGGTTATGGGGAATATAAAGATGTTATCTCCAGTTTGCAGTTTGAAAGATTGATAAACTCTTCGGGCCCGACCGGCGGTCATGTGACGCGTCCTTCGGACCATAAAGAAGTTAAAAATGTTGTCTTTATCCAGTGTGTCGGCTCCCGGGATGAAGCCAAAGGCCGCCCTTATTGTTCACGGGTCTGCTGTATGTACACCGCCAAACAGGCGATGCTCTTGAAAGATCATTATCCCGAGACCCAGTCCTATGTTTTTTATATTGATATCCGGTCTGCCGGTAAAAATTATGAAGAATTTGTCCAGCGCGCGCAAAATGATTACGGCGTGCTTTATTTGAGAGGTCGTGTTTCTAAAATTTATGAACGCGGTGAAAAACTCGTGGTCAAAGGCGCGGACACCTTATCCGGCGCGCAGGTGGAAGTGGAAGCGGATTTGGTGGTCCTGGCAAACGGTCTGGAACCGAGAACACATGCGAAAGAACTCGCCCAGCTTTTCCATATGTCTTACGACCAGTACGGTTTCTATAACGAACTGCATCCGAAACTGGCTCCGGTAGAGACCGCAATTTCCGGTGTTTTTGTCGCCGGTTGTTGTATCTCCCCGAAAGATATTCCGGACACCGTAGCGCAGGCCTCAGCTACTGCCGCAAAAGTTTGCGCTCTCTTTGCCCGTGAAAAACTGGAAGTAGAACCGTTAATTGCAACTGTTAATCAACTGACCTGCTCGGGCTGTGAAACCTGCTACAATGTCTGCCCGTACAGCGCCATAGAGATGGAAGACAAAGAAGTTCGCCGCGGCGATACACGTCACGTCGCCAAAGTACTGGAAAGCGTCTGCAAAGGCTGCGGTGCCTGTGTCGGCTCCTGTTACAGCAAAGCAGTAGACCTGAAGGGTTTCTCCGACCGTCAAGTAATGGACCAGATAGAAACAGCTACTACGGAACTACAAAAAGAAATTGACAATTGACGATTTACGATTGACAATTTAAGGAGTCTTTATTTATATACAGCGGTGCTTCACCCGCTTACAATAAATTGTCAATTGTAAATCGTAAATCGTCAATATTTTAAAGAAATCGTTAATCTTTGAGGAATATATGTCAGACAACAAAATTACGAAAACAAATATTGTAGGTTTTCTCTGCAACTGGTGTTCTTACGCCGGTGCGGATATGACCGGTTTGGGGAGGAATATTTATCCTTCCAATATTAAAATTATCCGTATTCCCTGTACGGGGAGAATGGATCCTATGATGATTATTGAGGCGTTTCATAACGGGGCGGATGGGGTACTGGTTTCGGGCTGTCATCCGGGCGATTGCCACTACAGCGAGGGGAATTTTTACTGGCGCCGGCGTTACCCGCATCTAAAGAGTTTGCTGGAGCATTTTGGGATTGATAAAAGAAGGTTTCACGCGAGCTGGGTTTCCGCTTCTGAAGGCAAAAAATTCGCAGAAGTCGTTAAAAAAGTAACGGCAGAAGTAAAGGACTGGCAGGAAAATGGATAAAGAATTACAGGAATTAATAAAGAAACTTTTAACCGAGAAAAAAGCGGAGTGGGCTGTTGGCTATGAAAAGTCCTACGACGAATTTTCCACCTCCCCGGCGTTTGTAAATGACCCAGCGGCTGCGGGCCGTTTACTTTTTAACAAATACTGTATAAATAATCTGGGCTCTTACCTTAATAAGCTTAAAAAGAATAAGGTGGCCGTGGTTTGCAAGGGTTGTGATATTGCGACCGTCTTTGAACTTATCAGGGAAAAACAGTTTAAAAGGGAAAATGTAACAATAATTGGGGTGGCCTGTGAAGGCGTTGTTGATAAACGTACCGGCAAACTCCTTGAAAAATGTGAAAATTGTGCGGTAAAACAGCCCGTGGGCGCAGATTTTACCCTGGGGACCGCCAAGAATTCACCTAAACCTAAGAGTTTTGAAGATGTGGCACTTTTTGAGAAGAAGAGCTCCAAAGAAAAAGCGGAATTCTGGGAACGGCAGTTCGAAAAGTGTATCCGGTGTTATGCCTGCCGTAATGTTTGTCCGGTCTGTTACTGCCCGGATTGTTTTGCACAAAGAAGCATGCCTGAATATTTAAGCAAGCATGTGGAAGCCGGCGAGAATAAACTTTTCCATATGGTCAGGATGCAGCATGTTTTCGGGCGCTGTACGGATTGCAAGGCCTGTGATACGGCCTGTCCGGTAAATATACCGTTAAGTTTGCTGACTAAAAAACTTGCGAAAGATGCCAAGGAATTATTTAATTACGAAAGCGGCGCCGATACGGATGCGCGGCCGCCTCTTTCTACTTACGATGAAGGCGATTCAGAATCGGATATAATGTAACGGGAGAATATGACTTATTTAATTTCTAAAGAAAACATAAACGCTCTTTTAACTTCGCTGCTGGCGGCAAAAACTGTTTATGCGCCTAAAAAAGACGCGGAAGAGACGGTTTTATTTGGCAAGCTTGGTTCGGCCGCGGAATGGCACGGGGCTTCTTTGCTTACGCACACTACAGCAAAAGATAAAGTATATCTGCAGTCCGAAAGCTTGTTTAAAATAAAAAAAGGCAAAGATGGGGTGCAAATAGAAGAGCCGGCGGAACCTGAAGAAATAGTTATCTTCGGCTGTCGTCCCTGTGACGCCCGTGGTTTTGATGTTATAAACAAACTCTTTAATTGGAGTAATTTTGTTGACGAATATTACACCAAAAGAATGGAAAAGACCACGGTAATAACTATTTCCTGTGAAAAACCGGAGAGCACCTGTTTCTGTACTTCTTTTGCGAAAGGCGGTCCTGTGAATGAGACCGGCAGTGATTTGTTATTAACGCCCCAAAAAGACGGGAACTATTTCGCAGAAGCGGTTTCGGAAAAAGGTAAAAAAGTTGTCAGCGAAAACTCTAAATTGTTCTCTGAAGCTCCGGTAAATGCGCTTCAGGAAAAAGCGGACTTTAAAACTGCCGCCGAAACAAAAATCGTTAAAAAACTTGACCTGGCTGCCATAAAAAAACTTATGGAGCCGGCGTTTGAAGCAGCTTACTGGGATACCGTGCATTTACCCTGCGTCAAATGCGGCGCTTGTACTTATGTCTGCCCTACCTGTTACTGCTTTGATATTACAGAAAAGGCGTTTGACAACCTGAATTCAGAAAGAGTGAGAAACTGGGACACCTGCATGAGCGAAATATTTACGCGTATGGCCGGCGGGGTGAACCCGCGTACGGATACCAAAAAACGATTTAGACAGCGGTTTATGCATAAATTCAATTACCACGTGGATAATTTTAAAGAAGAACTTTGCACGGGCTGCGGCCGCTGTATCAAGGCCTGCCCGGTGAGCATAGATATTAGAAAAGTAATAGAGGGAATAAAATGACCAATATTTATAAACCTCATATTGCCAAAGTAGTAGAGATAAAGGTGGAAACCGGCGACATTAAAAGTTTTAAATTCCAATTTGTCGATCCGGCGGCGCAAAAAGCGTTCACCTGGAAAGCCGGACAATTCTTGATCCTCAACATCTTTGGCGTGGGTGAAGCCGTCTTTACTTTTGCCAACCCGCAGACCCGCAATGAATATATTGAGTGTTCCATCAGGAAAGTGGGGCTGGTGAGCGAAGCGATACATGAACTTGAAGTCGGCGACAGCGTGGGCATCCGGGGGCCTTATGGCAACTGGTTCCCTTTTGAAAAATGGCACGGGAAGAATCTCCTTTATGTAGCGGGCGGCGTAGGCTTGGCAGCGTTAAGGTCTCCTATTGAATTTGCGTTGGACAACAAACAGGACTTTAAAAATATTACCATTCTTTACGGCGCAAGAAGCCCGTTGGATCTTTGCTATAAAGATAAATTCTCCGATTGGGAGACGATAAAAGACACGCAAATGATACTCACTGCGGATAAAGGCTCTGAGGGGTGGAAACATAAAGTCGGTTTTGTGCCGGCAGTTTTGAAAGAAGTGCATCCTTCACCGAAAGACACGGTCGCTATAATTTGCGGGCCTCCAATTATGATAAAATTTGTTCTTAAAGAACTTTTGGACCTGGGCTTTACCCCTGAACAGATTGTCACAACTCTGGAAATGAAAATGAAATGCGGGTTGGGTAAATGCGGCCGTTGCAATGTAAAGCATCTCTATATTTGCAAAGACGGCCCGGTCTTCACCTATGCCGAATTAAAAGATCTGCCTGACGAATATTAAAACCGGATATAATATTATCTGAGAGAAAGCTATTAGGAGGATTGTTAAATGAAAGTCAAAAATTCTAATGTACCTTCGGATATTGCTATAGCACAAAGTATAAAACTAAAACCCGTTACCGAAATTGCCGCAAAGTTGGGCATAAAACGGGAAGAGCTTGAACTCTACGGGGATTATAAGGCAAAAGTAAAACTTGAGATTTTGGGCCGTCTGAAAACCCGGCCTGCAGGTAAATATATAGATGTCACCGCTATCACACCGACTCCTCTCGGCGAAGGCAAAACTGTAACCACTATCGGGCTCTCTCTGGGTCTGGCAAAAATTGGCAAAAAAGTTATTACCGCGATAAGACAGCCCTCGCTGGGTCCGGTTTTTGGTATTAAGGGCGGCGCGGCGGGCGGCGGGTACTCTCAGGTTCTCCCTATGGAAGATTTCAACCTGCATCTGACCGGTGATGTCCACGCTGTTTCTATAGCGCACAATCTTTGCGCAGCCTTTCTGGATAATCACCTGCACAAAGGGAATAAATATAATGTCGATTTGAATCAGATACTCTGGCGCCGGGTGGTGGATATCTCAGACCGGGCTCTCAGAAATGTAATTATTGGTTTGGGCGGGAAAGATGACGGTATAGCAAGACAGAGTGGCTTTGATATCTCGGTGGCTTCAGAGGTTATGGCAATACTTGCTTTGACCACAAGTTTGAAAGATTTAAGACAGCGTTTAGGCCGCATTGTCGTGGCTTTTACCAAGGAAGGCAAACCTATTACTGCCGAAGATATCGGTGTTGCCGGTTCTATGACTGTGTTAATGCGGGATGCTATTAAACCCACTTTACTGCAGACCACCGAATATACGCCTTGTTTCGTACATGCGGGTCCTTTTGCAAACATAGCGCACGGTAATAATTCCATACTTGCCGACCAGATGGCCGTGAAGCTGGCGGATTATGTCGTCACAGAATCAGGTTTTGCCGCGGATATGGGTATGGAAAAATTCATGAATATCAAATGCCGCGCCAGCAAACTAGTGCCTAACTGTGTAGTGCTGGTTTGTACGGTAAGAGCGCTAAAAATGCACTCAGGAAAATATAACATAATCCCGGGTAAACCTATTCCCGAGGATCTTTTGAAAGAGAACTTGCCGGCCATTGAAGAGGGTATCTGTAATATGGAAAAACAGATAGAAAACGCGAAGTTGTTCGGCGTTCCTGTCGTGGTCGCAATAAATAAATTTACCAACGATACTGATAAAGAAATAGAATATATCAGGCAGAAAGCCATACAGGCGGGCGCTGAAGATGCGGTACTCTCTGAGGTCTGGGAAAAAGGCGGTGAGGGCGGCAAAGATCTCGCGCTCGCAGTCGTTAAGGCCTGTGAAAAGAAAACGAAATTCAGTTTCCTTTACCCGTTGGAAGCTTCCATTAAAGAAAAAATTGAAACCATCGCCCTTAAAATCTACGGCGCCAAGAATGTTTCCTATTCCTCGGCCGCCGAAGATAAGATACGGCTTTATACAGGTCTGGGCTGGGATAAACTCCCGATTTGTATGGCTAAAACACACCTTTCACTTTCTCATGATCCTTTGTTGAAAGGCCGCCCCACCGGCTTTACCCTGCCCGTCAGGGATATCAGGGCTTCTATCGGTGCCGGTTTCCTGTATCCGCTTTGCGGTGATATGAGAACAATGCCCGGCTTGCCTTCCGTCCCGGCAGGAACAAAAGTAGACATAGACAAAGATGGAAAGGTGGTAGGACTGTTTTAAGCCAAAGGCTTAAAACAAAGTACAAGGTACGAGGTACGAAGTCTGAAGTACAAAGTTACACAAAAAATATTCCCCTGCCTGTCCGCCTCAGGCGGAAGGTTTAAATCGGCGATCCAGTGTCTTTATGAAATTAGTTTCAAGGAGTCATTTTATGTTTATAAAGAAATTTAAAAAAGGGATTTTACTTGATAGAAAAACTTCTATCAATCTTGAACTCGGCCTGGTCAAGAAGAAAAAAGGGGAACTGACCGCTCTCGGACTCCATTTAGACGAAGAAGAGGCCTATATTGTCTTAAAAGGTAAAGGCCGTCTGCTCCTAGGGACTAAATATAAAATAGTCGGCCCCGGCACAGTAGTTTATGTCCCCGCCGGTGTCCCCCATCAATTCAAAGCCCTGACAAATGATTTTGAATATATTTACACAGCAACATGGCCGGAAAAACTAAGAAAACAAGTACGAGGTGCGAAGTCTGAAGTACGAAGTAAAAAATAAGAGTATTTATTTTAATTACACCAAAATAATGTAAAACCTTAAACGTCTTTTTAAAGGAGCATTCCATGTCCATCTTTGATCTGGAGATAATAAAGGCCGAACTGGAAGGGAAAGAGAACGCTAAAAAACTTCTTTTGAAAGCGGAAGAGAAAAAGATAATAAATTTGAACATCTGGGTGGATAACAAAACGCTGGTGGTTGCGGATGCTTATGTTGTTTATCATAACACGGCAAGAGGTCCTGCCAAGGGCGGTATAAGGATTGATAAAAACGTAACGCTCGAAGAAACTACAGACCTGGCCGAACGTATGACCTTGAAAACGGCTCTGGCTGGTATTCCTTTCGGCGGCGGCAAAACAGGCATCTGTCTTGACAGTCTAAAACTTGATTCCTATATGAAAAAAGAGTTAATGAAAGAACTTGTGCATATCATAAGAGGAGATCTTGCCTCGGGTTATTATATTCCTGCGCCGGATATGGGTACGGGTCCGAAAGAAATGGCAGCTATCTACGGGGAACTTCATATCTCGGAATGCGTAACAGGTAAACCGATAGGTATAGGCGGTCTTCCCGGTAGGAAAGAAGCTACAGGCAGGGGCGTCGCTTTCTCCGCTGCTTACGGTGCCACAAAACTCCTGAAGCGCAATATTAAAGGCTTGAAAGTTGCCATTCAGGGTTTCGGCAATGTCGGCAGCTGGACCGCTTTTTTCCTTGAGAAGATGGGAGCCAAAGTGGTGGCTGTTTCTGATGTTAACGGCGGTCTCTACAATGCGAAAGGGCTGGACATAATAAAGCTTATGGAGTACACGGGTAAAAATAGATTTGTTAAGGGCTTTCCCGGTGATTTTGTCTCCAACGAAGAACTCCTCGGTGTTGAGGCGGATATTCTTATACCTGCCGCCTGTGAAAATGTTCTCACAGAAAAAACCGCTCCAAAAGTCAAAGCAAGGTTAGTAGTGGAAGGAGCCAACGGGCCTACAACCCGTGAAGGCGACGAAATCCTTAATAGGAAAGGTATCGAAGTTGTGCCTGACTTTTTGGCGAATGCAGGCGGTGTTATTGCCTCTTATATGGAATGGCGGAGCGCGAAATCCGGGGCACTCACTTCTTCGGAAGAAGTATTTGAGTTTATTGACCAGACCATAGAAAAGAGTTTTGCGAAACTGCTTAAACTTGCCAAAGACAGAAAGCTGACCAATAAAGAAGCAGGATTAGTGCTGGCCGTCACGGAAGTCACGACTGCGATGGAAAACAGAGGGTGGATCTGAAGAAAGCACGAAGTGAGAAGTCTGAAGTACGAAGTTAAAACCTTTTGTCATTCCGGCCTCAGAGCCGGAATCCAGTGTCTTAAACTAGTGCTATCGCTCTGCCTTGAGTTTTTTCTTTAAGTGTGTTATAATCACTAAATTCATTAAACAACTGATTTGCAACAATTCTTCTTGGACTTAAATGTCCGGAACACAATGCTTGGAGGCATTATGGCGAAAGAGTTCTCAATGCAGGTAAAGAAAATTCAGAAAGTTAACACGCCTTTCCGTAAGATGGTTTCCGATAAATTTCCGGTGCCAAAATCTCTTGAAGTGATTAAAAAACTGAGAAAATATGAACCCCGTTCTATGTCCGGGCAGCCTCTGGCTGTTTGGGACCGGGCTTCGGGTATAAATGTCTTTGATAAGTACGGCAATAAATGGCTGGACTGGAGTTCAGGCGTTCTGGTCGCTAATGTGGGGCATTCCAATCCGCAGATAAAAAGCGCGATGATAAAGCAGATAAACCACGGGTTGCTTCATAATTACTGTTTCCCCTCGGAAGCCCGTGCGGATCTTACAGAAAAGATATCGAAACTTCTTCCCAAACCCCTGAAAAAAGTATTCCTCTTAACCACGGGTTCGGAAGCGGTAGAAGTTTGTCTTAAACTGGCAAGAACCTATGGGCAGAAGATAGCTGACAGAAAGAAGATAGGTATAGTTTCGTTCCAGGCGGCCTTTCACGGCAGAACGCTTGGTTCCCAGATGATCGGCGGTACGCCGGCGCTCAAAGAATGGATCGTAAATATGGATAAGGATATGTATAACATTCCTTTCCCTAATTGTTACCGCTGTCCCTGGGGCAAGCCGAATTATCAGGGCTGTGATACTGAATGTTTTCATAATTTTTCCAAACTTCTGAACAAAAAAATCGGCGGCAGACCCAAAGATAAAGTAGCGGGTATTATTCTGGAAAGTTTTCAGGGCGGCGGCGCCACGTTTGCGCCTAAAGGTTTTATGAAACTTCTAAGAAAATTCTGTACGGAGAACAAAATACTTTTGATTTGTGACGAAGTGCAGGCGGGTTTCGGCAGGAGCGGTAAGATGTTTTCCTTCCAACATTATAATATTGTTCCCGATCTGGCTACTTTTGGCAAAGGTATTACCAGCAGCATGCCGCTTTCCGCGGTGGTCGGTATACCGGAAGTCATGGATATTTATGAGCCCAATACGATGACCAGCACCCATACCGGCAATCCTGTTTGTGTGGCGGCGGCGATGGCGAATCTGGATTACCTGGTAAAGCATAAACTCGTGCAAAATGCCGCGAAAGTCGGTGCAGTCATGAAAGCAGAGCTTTTAAAAATAAAAGAAAGACACAGTGATATAATCGGTGAAGTTCAGGGAGAGGGGTTGGTTTACGGTATTCATATAGTAAAAGAAGGCAGTAAAGACCCGGATGGCGATCTGGCACACCTTATCTGCGGGAAATGTGTGGAAAAAGGTTTGATGGTTTTCTCGCCCGTAGGTCTGGGCGGCGGTACAGTGAAAATAGCTCCGCCTCTTATCATAACTGTTCCGGCTATTATGGACGGTATTAAATGCCTTGAAGAAGCTATAACCGAAGCCAAAAGAGAGATACTGGGAGAAGGTGACAATCTTTAACGAAGCTTCACGCAATATTTTCTATTCCATAACGGTTATTTTCGTTATGATAGGCATAGGTTTTCTTGCCGGTAAGCTGCGGATAATAAAACAGGAAATGATCACGGGGCTTACGAAAATACTTTTTAATGTTTCGATACCTTGTTTGATTATTGCGAATATGGTGACGACTTATAACCGGGAGATGCTGGTGTCTACAATGGCGCTTCCGGTTTTTGCTTTGATAACTATGTTGCTGATAGGACTGCCTCTCTCACATTTAGTCGCTAAAATATTTAAAATAAAAGAAAGCCGCAAAAAGCAATTTGTATTCCTGAATTTTATACCGAACTATTTCTATATTTCTTTACCTTTGGCGCTTCTTCTTTTCGGGGACAAGGGAGTGCTCTATGTTTTTCTTTACGGCTTTGCGGCTGATATCCTCATCTGGACCTTTGGCGTACGGCTTTATGATGACCGGGAAGGGCGGTTTTACTTGAAGCAACTACTCAACCCCGGAATAATAGCCCTCGTTGTCGGGTTTATACTTGCAATGCTGCAGGTTAAACTGCCTGGGCTGGTTATTTCTCCCCTTAAATCTATCGGCAGTATTACAACACCGGTAGCAATGCTTATTACCGGGGCAGTTATTTCAACTATCAAGATACATAACGCAAAAAAACTCCTGCTTAGCAAGGATATGCTGATGGTTGTAATGCTTAAACTTCTCCTGATTCCCGCAATTATAGTATTTTTAACCGGGTTGATAACGCTTGACCCGATAGTGAGGTCGGTTATAGTCCTGCAAGCGGCCATGCCTTCAGCTTTTATGGCTATTATCTTTGCCACCAAATACAAAAAAGATGTTGATTATGCCGCTGCCGGTTCACTTCTGACCACAATAATATCTCTCTTAACTATTCCCTTTTTCTTGTATCTGATAGGGTAAAAAAAGATGGCCTACGATATAAAATCCTTTATAAACCATCTCAGTAAAGACAGCGCCCATTCCAAATGTCTTGTCCACGCGCATTATATTCAGGCAAAAAAAGGCGTCTATGCGGATTTTCCGGACAGTATCTCGGAGCGCTTAAAAAACAATCTTCTTTTTCAAGGTTTAAAACAGCTGTATTCGCACCAGGCCGAGGCTTTGAAACTTATAGAAAAAAAGAAGAATGTATGCGTGGTTACTCCCACGGCGAGCGGAAAGACGCTTATCTATAATATTCCTGTAATAGATAGCATCCTGCAAGACCCTAACACCCGTGCGCTTTATCTTTATCCTATCAAGGCCCTGGCGCATGACCAGTTCAACACTGTAATGGATTTCCAAAAAGATCTTTTTCCTGAGGGTTTTCCTCTGGCTTCCATTTATGACGGTGATACTACACCCTACCAGCGGACCAAGATTAGAAAAAATCCGCCGAATATTATTCTTACGAATCCGGATATGCTCCATTTTGGCCTTTTACCTTTCCACGGCGCCTGGAAGGAATATTTTAAAAATTTAAAGTATGTAGTCATAGATGAAGTTCATTCTTACCGGGGTGTTTTTGGTTCCCATGTTGCGCACATTATCAGGCGTTTGAGACGTATCTGCCGGAATTACGGAAGTGATCCGGTGTTTATCTGCTCCAGTGCGACTATCGCCAACGCCGAAGAGTTTGTCACGGGTCTTACGGGTTTGGATTTTGAAATAGTTTCTGAGAACGGGGCACCGGCGTCTGCAAAATATTTTTTACTCTGGAATCCCTCGGAGAGTCCCTACACCGAAGCTGCACACCTGTTAAGGGAATGTGTCAGCAATGAACTTAAAACCATAGTGTTCACTAAAGCCAGAAAAGTAACGGAACTGGTTTACCAGTGGATTTCCTCGCTGGGTCTTAAATATACCAGCCGGATATCAGCCTATAGATCGGGTTACCTTCCTGAAGAAAGGCGGGAGATAGAAAGAAAATTATTTTCTGAAGAGCTGGTCGGTGTAATTTCCACCTCGGCGCTTGAAGTCGGTATTGATATTGGCGGGCTGGATGTTTGTATTCTCGTGGGTTATCCGGGGAGTATTATGAGCACCTGGCAGAGAAGCGGTCGGGTTGGCCGGTCCGGAGACGCTCTGGTTATTCTTATCGCCTTGCAGGATGCGCTGGATCAGTATTTTATGGCTAACCCCGTAAAGCTGTTTGAAAAACCGTGCGAGTCGGCAGTTGTGGACTTTCATAATCCCGTAATCTCCAAGTCCCATTTGGCTTGTGCTGCTGCGGAAATACCTCTTGACGCTATGGCGGATGAAAATATTTACGGCGGCTCTTTGTCTTATTTTCTGAGCGAACTGACCAAAGAAAATAAATTGCAAAAAAGTAATGACGATAAATATCACAGTTTTGAAAGACAACCTTCCCGTTTTATCTCGATAAGATCCATCGGCGATTCTTTTGTTGTGGTGGATGCAGTGAAAAACAGGATCATAGGCGAGGTGGATTATCCAAGGGTTCTCCGTGAATGCCATCAGAATGCGGTTTACCTGCATTCCGGAAGCCAGTACGAGGTTCTGGAACTTGATCTTGTAGCAAAAAAAGTAAAGGTGAAAGAAGCGGATATTGATTATTATACTGAAACCCGGGCCACGGAAGAAATAGATGTGATTGATACTTTTAAACAAAAACAACTCGGGGAAATAACGGTAAAACTCGGGCGGGTAAGGGTCACAGAAAAAGTGGTCGGGTATGTCAGAAAAAAGATCTATAACCAGGTTATTTTTGATGAACATGAACTTAACCTGCCGCCCCATATCTTTGAAACTGTTTCCATCTGGCTGGAAATACCTGATGCCCTGAAAGGACGGATAATTACCTGTGATATCGGAGATTTTGCTGGGGGTATTCACGCTATAGAACACGCCGTTATTTCCATGCTGCCCCTGCTCACGCTTTCCGACCGTCAGGATATAGGCGGGGTTTCAATGGAGTTTAACGGCAATTTAAAATGTCCGGCTATCTTTATTTATGATGCGCATCCCGGCGGTGTCGGTCTTTCGGAAAAAGCTTATGATTTAGCTCCCGAACTTATGCAAACTACGCTGGAAATGTTAAACAGTTGTCCTTGTGATTTCGGCTGTCCTTCCTGTATTCAATCCTCCAAGTGCGGGAGCGGTAATAAACCCCTGGATAAAAATGTCGCTATCTCCCTGCTAAACAGCTTTATTAGGGCTTCCGGCAAACCGGAGTGCGTGGAAGTTGTTCACAAAAACAAAACGGATCTCTTACAAATTGTGGAAGCCGGCATAAATGAGGCGGATGTTAAAAAACTGTTGGCAGGGAAAAATGTTCTGGTTTTTGACGCCGAGACTCAAAGAAGCGCGGCGGAAGTAGGCGGCTGGAACAATACGCACTTAATGGGTCTGGCGGTGGGCGTAGTTTACTCTTTCAGAGATGAAAAATATTACGCCTTTACTGAGGACAAAGTTAAAGATATGCTTAATATGTTTCTGCAGGCGGATCTGGTTGTGGGTTTTAATATTAAACGGTTTGACTGGGGTGTTTTGAAGGCCTATACCAATATTGATTTTACAAAAATACCAACACTGGATATGCTGGACCTGGTTTATGAGCAGATAGGTTTCCGGTTGTCCTTGAACCATCTTAGTTCTGTAAATTTAGATAAAGGAAAGTCATCGGATGGCCTGCAGTCCTTGCAATGGTTTAAAGAAGGTAAAATAGATCTTATAATTGAATATTGCAAACACGATGTGGAAATAACCAAAGAACTCTTTGAATATTTAATAGAAAAGAAACATTTTCTTTACAAGACTAAGGATGAGAGAATATTACAGATACCGCTTGATCTGTCCGTCTTAAATAATATACTGACAAAAAGATAAATATCTTTAAAAAATATTAGCCATGAGGTATAATAAAATATGAACGCAGAAATAATTACAATAGGAACAGAGCTTATTTTAGGGCAGATTACGGACACTAACTTTGCTTATATAGCGGAAAGGTTGGCTGAAGCAGGCATTAATCTGTATTATAAGACTTCCGTGGGAGACAATGAAAAACGCATCTTAGAAACGCTTAAACTTGCTTTGTCCCGCTCTGATGCGGTGATTATTACAGGCGGTTTGGGCCCTACCGTAGATGATGTGACCCGGACCGTTCTGGTTAAAGCCCTAAATCTCAAACTGGTTCTGAATGAACATGTCTTGAAATATTTGCAGAACTATTTTGAACAGCGGAAAATAAAGATGTCCCAGAACAATGTTTCTCAGGCGCTTGTTCCCAACGGTGCTACCATCGTAGAAAATAAGAATGGAACCGCCCCGGGTTTAATAATTCCCTATGGGAAAAAATATGTTATTGTCCTGCCCGGTGTACCGCGGGAAATGAAACCGATGCTGACCGAGACGGTGATACCTTTCTTGAAGACCACGTTTGTCGTGGAAGGCGTTATCAAATCAAGAGTGCTTAAAACTTTTGGTCTGGGTGAATCGCGGGTGGATGAACTTATTGGGGATTTGTTCCGTTTAAGTGAAAATCCAACTATTGCGCTTTTGGCTTCCAGCACGGAAGTTAAAGTGCGGCTTACGGCCCGGGCAAAGAATGAAAGTGAAGCCGAGACCCTGCTTTCAGGTCTGGAAATAAAAATTAGAGAACGTCTGGATATGAATATTTTTGCGGTGGATGACGAAACTATGGAAAAGAATGTCGGTATGCTTCTGACCATGCAGGGTTTAACCCTGGCTACCGCAGAATCCTGTACCGGCGGTCTAGTTGCGAGTAAAATAACGGATGTGCCCGGTTCTTCAAAATATTTTATTCACGGGGTAGTCTGTTACTCTAATGAGTCAAAAATTAATTCTCTAGGGGTAAAACAACTTACCCTTGATATGCACGGCGCCGTAAGCAAACAGGTGGCGGAAGAGATGGCTGAAGGTATTATGCGCAGGACCGGTGCGCATCTCGGTCTCGGTATTACCGGGATTGCAGGGCCGGGGGGCGCAACTGAAACCAAACCTGTAGGGCTGGTCTACATCGCACTTGCAGCCGACAGTGAACTGATTAGCCGGGAATATCTTTTTAGTGGGAGCCGGTTACAGATAAAAGAAAGAGCCTCGCAATCAGCTCTGGATCTAATCAGGCGTTTCCTTTTAAAAATATGAGACTGTTCCTCGCCGTACACCTTTCGGAAGAAATAAAAACAGAAATAGAAAAAACCCTGCAATTTCTTAAAACCCTCAAAGCAGATGTTAAATGGATTGAGCCGCAAGCTTTGCATATAACCTTAAAATTTCTCGGAGATACGGATAAAAGCCGGGTGAAAGGAATAATTCCAATGCTTGAAGAAATTGCCGCGGGTTCGGAGCCTTTCTCTTTTACTACCGGACGTCTCGGTGCTTTTCCTGACCTTAAAACCCCGAAAATTATATTTGAGGACCTCTCAGCAGGCAAGAACGAACTCATCGCTTTATCAAAAATAATAGATGAAACGCTGGTTAAAGCCGCGTTTAAACGCGAAGAAAAGCCCTTTAACCCGCACATAACTCTAGGAAGGTACAAAGGTGTAGAAAACCCTGAAAAGCTCTCAGAAGCCCTAATAAACCACAATTCCGCCCAAATAAAACAGCATGTAAATACTTACTTTTTAATGAAGAGTGAGTTAGTCGGAAATACGCCGGTGTACAAAGATATTGCGGAGTTTAGGTTGAAGGCGAAGAACAGTTTATAAAGTTTGTAAGCAAAGCTTTTCTCGACAGGTAAGATATATAGATGTCAACAATAGTTGACATAGCGAGATAAGGTTATTAAGGTTCATAAAATTAAAAATCTCGATGTTATATATAGAATGTAAGCAAAAAGGCGTCGAAAAATCTCAACGCCTTTTTTTAAAGTACTTGATATTTAAGCACTTATATAATATCTTCAAGATCGTAAACCTTAAGAACCGATTTTTTTATTTTTTTAGCACTTGCATTGCTAATTGCTTTGCCTTCGGCGCTGCTACATCCATACCTTTACCGCCTAGCTCACAGATTATAGCCACTGCAATTTCTGGGTTTTCAGAGGGGGCGAAGAATATAAACCATCCGTCCAGACCTTTCTTTGAAGAACGTGCTGTGCCGGTCTTTCCTGCCAGGGTAATTCCTTCTACTTTGGCTTTTTGTCCCAGACCGCGCGCGACCGCGTCCACCATTAGCGCTTTTACCGCGTCCGCAGTTTCTTTTTTAACGGTGTTACTTAGAACGGTCGGTTCGTTTTTGTAGATAACATCACCTTTAATATTTTTTATCTCTTTTACCAGATAAGGTTTCATACATATTCCGTTATTGGCAATAGTTGCGGCGAGCATTGCGGCCTCAAGAGGCGTAATTTTATAGTCATTGCCGAGTCCGTTGGCTTTCTCGGCAACTGCAAATTTGTCTTCAGCTTCCAGACCGATAGTGCTGGTAGCTAAGGGCAGCTGCATATCAATAGTTTTGTTAAAACCGAATTTCCCGGCAAGTTCCACTAATTTATCATTCCCGATACTGCTGCCGATAGCCGCAAAAGCGACATTGCAGGATTGGTTTATTGCCTGTTGTATGTCTTTCACGGTGCCATGTTTTTCCCAGCACCAGAACGTCTGCTTATCTATAACTACAGAACCTTTGCAGTTGACAGGAAAAATATTTTTCATATCGGCGTTAGACTCGAGGGCAGCGGCAGTGGTTACAATTTTGCAAATGGAGCCGGGTTCGTAAAGCATATCAAAAGCGCGGTTAAGAAAAACCTTATTAGAGTTATATTTATAACTGCGAAATTTTTTCTCTATCCCGGACGGACTGAACTTAGGATGGCTGACAGCCGCCAGAATCTCTCCGGTCTGGGGTTTTATAATAACAATAGAGCCCATCTGGTCGTATAAAACCGAGGTAGCGGCTTTCTGGAGATTTAAATCAAGTGTGAGCGTTATTTCATTGCCGGGAATATAATCCCTGAAGGCGTATTCAATTCCGAATTTCCCGAATTCTTCGGAATTAAGTCCGATAATTTTATCCGTTGCGCTGTCAGCGGGATATAAAGAATTTCCTTTTTTAAGCTCTTTTTTCAAGAGTGGTAGACCGTTCCTGTCTGTAACGCATAAAACAGTCCCGGCGTCTTTTTCTTTTTTTGCTTTTTCATAAAAACTTAAGATTTGAGTATTTTTGGGGCTCATATTTAAGGCGTTTTCGTAAGTATCAAGAGCTTCTTTCATTTTGCCCATTCCGTGATAAGCTAATGCCAAACCAAAAATCCCTTTTAAATCGTGTTCCTTTATTTTATTAAAGTGTTCAAACTCCGCAAAAGCGCGGGAATATTTTCCTTTAGCAATGTAATCAAAACCTGTGTTTTTATGATCAAACATTCTGGTGTTAGAAACCTTTTTCTCTTCAGCCTTTGTGTAGAATTCTTTTGCTTTATCAACTTCACCTTTATGTACATATAAATAGCCTAGCCCGTCGTAAATAAGTGCGTTTTCGGAGTCAATGGCGAGTGCTTTATTTAGCTCCCCTAAACCGGCATCATAATTGCCTTTTAATACGTTGCCTTTTGCAGCCTTTAAATGGCTAGAAATCTTAGCACTTTTAGAGAATATTGCTCTAACACCAAAGAAAAGCCCAATTAAAACAATGAGTATTACAAATATCTGCAAGGTATTGCTTCTTCTGGAATTGTGAGAAAATGAGAGTTTTTTCCTTACTATTGGCATTGTTTTTGCTCCTCTTTAGCCTGTGTAATACATACTACTAAAATGTGGATTTTTTGTCAAGCGCAATTTTTATTTGAAAATGCTATTGACAAATAAGGGTTTTATGTATATACTTTAGTAGATACTAAATCCTTGAAAAAGGATTAAAAAACGGAGGTGCCTAAATGGCAAAGACGGATATAGTACAGAAGATAGCGGATATAGCAAAGATCAACAAGGCAGAAGCAGGTAGGGCGCTGGATAGTTTGGTTGCGTATATCACAGCGGAAGTAAAGACTGGAAACAAAGTGAAAGTAGCAGGGCTTGGCACGTTTGTAATGAAGGAAAGAGCAGCGAGAAAAGCAAGGAATCCGAAAACCGGTGCAATGGTTGACGTTCCTGCGAAAAAAGCTGTACGCTTCAGAGCAAGCAAGTCTCTGAAACAGGCAGTAGCATAATATTAAATTCAAAAAAGAAACCCCTTGTAAAAGAGGGGTTTCTTTTTTTTCTAGTGGTAAAGAAAATATAAACCACAATATATAGTGTGCAAATGAAATATGATGTAATTATAACAGGTTCCGGACCTGCAGGTTCCACCGCAGCAAATCTCCTTTCAAGAAAAGGTTTTCAAGTATTGCTCCTGGATAAAACAAAATTCCCCAGAAAAAAAATATGTGCGGGAGGTCTTACTCCCAAGACCGTTAAATTATTAAATGACCTTAATATTCTTTCAGAAGAAGAACTTTTTCTAGATAAAGAGAACGTTAAAAAAATAAAAGGCGTAAAAGTTTATTTCGAAAAAAAAAGTTATACCGGAAAATTTGAAGGCGGTTTTGGTGCTGTGGTCAATAGAAAATATTTTGATTATTTACTGTTAAATAAAGCCGTAAAAGCCGGAGCAAAACTTATAGATCAGGCTTTTGTTTTTGAACCGCTTATGGAGAAAGGCGCGGTTTGCGGGGTGAAATATAAAACAGTTGAGAATTGCCTGACCGTTGTAAAAGAAGTCAGGGCTAAAATAGTTTTAATTGCTGAAGGCGCGGCTTCACCGTTGATTAGGATCTTGTCCGGTTTTAACAGCAAACATGCGGTTCGGGCGGTAAACACGCTTTGTCGTACGCAGGCAGGGGACGTGAGGGAATACTTTGAGTTCTATTTTGATAAAAATATTCTACCCGGCTATTTTTGGTATTTCCCTTCTGTTACCGGAAAGGAATACGGGTTTGCCGGTTTTGGCCTGGAAAAAAAGACAGACCTGAAAAAAGAGTATTATCAGCTGCATAAAAAATATTTGGAAGGCGTGGAAATTGTAACACCGCCTCAAACCTGGATAATTCCGGGGGACTACCCGAAAAAAATTGCGGGGGACGGCTGGCTCGCGATAGGGGGATGCTGCAGGTCTGTCCAATCCCATTACCGGTGAAGGTATCTATTATGCCGTCAAAAGCGCAGAATTTGCGGCACTATCCGCCGTAAAAGCCATAGAAAAAGGTGAGTTTGGCAAGACGCTGTATGAAAACTATAACAAATTGATTGATGATAGATTTAAAAAGGAATATAATCTTTCCAGAGTCATTAAATTCTTTCTTCCGCTGGGTTTTTATAAATTGTTTTTTTCCGCGGCAGCGAGAAAGAAGGGTGTTTTGGAAAGGTTTATGTCCGGAGATATGGATTTTAAAAGGCTTTCTATTAAAAGGATATTAAAGTATCTTTTTATACTGCCTCTTTTTTTGCTTTCCATTTCCGGCTGCGGTTTGACTCCTGAATTAAAAACAGAAAAGAAACCTGATTATCCTCCGTACGAGTCCTATCTCTATTACAGCCGCGGCGCTCTTTTATCACGTAACTGGCAATTTGAAGAGGCGATAGAAGAATACAAAAAGGCGCTAACATTGGATCCTGACTCCGAAATAATCAAACAAACTCTGGCCCGGGAATACACAAAAACAGGGAAGACAGGCGAAGCCGCTAAAATTTACGATAAATTATCAGCTTCAAGCGAAGATTTGCGGACGCTCCTGCAAAGTGTCTCTTTCTATATAGAACAGGACAAATTGGAGCAGGCAGCTGTTGTTTCTAATAGGATACTTGAAAAAGACCCGAAAAATCCGGATGCACTTTTTTATCTCGGGAATATTTATTATAAACTGGCTAAAACAGAAAAAGCGGTGGAAATGTTTAATAAAGTTATTGAACTGGACCCTAAAGCGGATACCACCTATTTCAATCTGGGTCTGGCCTATGGCAAGCTCGGGAAATTTGAGCTGGCTGAAATAAATTATAGAAAAGCCGCAGAAGTAAATCCTGACTACACCGCGCCGGTCTTTGCGCTTGGTTTATTGTTCCAAATCCAGGGCAAACCGGAAAAAGCTATAGAAGAATATCAAAAGCTTGTGGGTCTTCCTGAATTTACGGTGCGGGCCTATAAAAATATGGGTTTGGCCTACGGGCAGCTGAAAAAATATACTGAAGCCGTGGAGTGTTTAAAAAATGCTCTGGAAATAGAGCCTGGGGATCCGGAAAGTCTGCAGAGGCTGGCGCTCATGCTTTTTCAGGGAAAAGATTATAACGGCTCCCTGGAATACGCAAAGAAGCTTGTAGCCGCAGTTCCCTTAGACGCAGAAGTTTATCAGATACTCGGTTCCAATTATACCGAACTGGGTAATGAGGCGGAAGCTGAAAGAGCTTATGAGAAATTTGTGGAGTTAGACCCGAAAAATCCTTCAGGGTATATCTACCTTGCCTATCTTTATACTAAAAAAACCGCCTACCCTAAAATGATTGCATTATTGGAAAGAGGTGTTAAAGAGCTTCCAGAAAATACTGATATTTTGCTTTTTCTGGGCGGTGCCTATTTTGAAAATAAGGAATATGCTAAAGCAGAACCTCTTTACCGTTCCGTCCTGGTAAAAAAAGTGAATGATGAGCGGGCTCTATATTCACTGGGTGTTTTGCTGGAAAAAACCGGGAAATATGAGGATGCAGTTTCCTGTTTTAAACAAGTTATATCGCAGAATACTAAATATGCGGATGCCTATAACTATGCCGGTTATATTTATGCTGACCGGAATGAAAAACTTGAAGAAGCTTTCCGGCTTATCTCTGAAGCTGTAAAACTTGAACCCGAGAACGGGGCTTATGCCGATAGTTTGGGCTGGGTTTATTTCCGGCAGGGTAAATTTGACGAAGCATTGAAAGAAGTTGAGCGGGCAGTTTTATTGCTAAAAAAAATCGGTCACGAAGATCCGGTGGTTTTTGAGCATCTCGGGGATATCTACGCAAAAAAAGTTATGCCGGTAAAAGCCGCCGAGATGTATGAGAAATCTCTGAAATTGGCGGAGAACGTTGCGGTTAGGAGAAAACTTGAGGAACTTAAGAAAAATAGATCTAATTAGCATTTCCTTGTTAATTGGACTTTTTATTGCGGGTTGCGGGACTTCACAGATTAAAGAAACGGGTGTTTTAAAGATAAAAACGCTAAAATCGCAGGTTATATTGAATTATTCAGCGCCGGGAAGCAAAATTAAGAAGAAATCCCTGCTGGCGGTCAAGGACCCTGACTTGCTCCGCTTTGAAATAAAGGGTTTTTTTAATGAACCCTTTTTTATGCTGACCTCCAAAGGAAATAGTGTAAAGGCGTATTTTGTTCAGGATAACGCTTATTTTGAAGGTCAAATCTTTGATTCTTCCTCGGATTCTTTGGCTTCTCTAATTTTGAACCGTTCAGGAAAGCTTAGGATAAAAGATATAGAAATAACCCCGGTTCTTATAGAAAAAGAGGGGGGCACGGGAATTCTAGACTCGGCCGAGTTTAGTTCAGGCGATACGAAGGTTATATTCTCCTTGATGGAACAAGAATTAAATGTAGAACTCTCAGAAGAACTATTTGAGCTAACCCCTCCAAAAAACGCCCGCAGGATAGGTCTCGCGGAGCTTAACGGGTATATATCAAAATGGAAAAAATAACTCTCAACTCTTTTGCTAAAATAAACCTTTTTTTAGAGGTGCAGGGACGTCGTCCGGATGGTTTTCATAATATAAGAACTGTTTTTCAGACCATAGACCTTGCCGATGAAGTCACCGTTACAAAAGCTTCGGGAGCGATAACCCTTTTTTGCGATAGTCCTGAGGTTCCGCTGGATAAAACCAATATTGCCTTTAAAGCTGCCGAACTAATCTTACAAGAAAACAACATAAAGAGCGGGCTTAAAATAACAATAAAAAAAAATATACCCGTTACGGCGGGTTTGGCCGGCGGCAGTAGTAACGCAGCTGCGGTCTTAAACGCCTGTGTTAAGCTTTTTGACCTAAACTGCGGGTACGCCGAACTTTCCCGTTTTGCTTTAACCCTGGGCAGCGATGTGCCTTTTCTTTTAAAAGGAGGTACGGCTCTCGGTGAGGGCCGCGG
>Ga0265593_1000403_pt1 | contig 24627 bp, 24 predicted proteins | sample saktaG_8_FD_190136 | JGI IMG/M metagenome (GOLD analysis project Ga0265593, IMG submission 190136) | Saline water microbial communities from Sakinaw Lake, British Columbia, Canada - sak_2011_5_24_36m | ecosystem: Environmental > Aquatic > Non-marine Saline and Alkaline > Saline ...
GCAATAATTTCAGGTTTAATCGGTTCGATGTAGGTGCGATCGGCAAATTCTGGATCGGTCATAATGGTGGCGGGATTGGAGTTGATAAGTACAACACGGTACCCTAGCTCTTTAAGAGTTTTAACCGCTTGTGTCCCAGAGTAGTCAAATTCACACGCTTGACCGATGACGATTGGACCTGATCCAATGAGAAGTATCGTTTTAATGTCGTCGCGTTTTGGCATGCTTACCCTTTTGTCAGAAAAATTTGTCAATTATAGGGCAAAAGCACTTAAAACCTGATTATCTCACCTTGGTTATAACGTGAAAATAGGTGGGATTTTTAGCATAAAAATAGGGTTCAACAACCGCACTTTGATAGCCGCTTGCTTTGAATGTCGAGAGTACTTTACCTACTTTAAGTCCTGAGAAAAAAATCTGATCCAATCCTGAAGTAACGATTTCATCTCCTACTGAAATGGGTATCCATGTAGGGATAAATTCAACAACAAGTCGACGTTCATTATTCCCTCGAACAATCCCAGGAGCTTGTGAATTTCCTATTGAAACGGCATAGGAGCTTTTGATGTCACCATTGAGCAATGCCATTGGAGAATTATTTTTAGAAACAACAATACCGGCAACATAGCCTCGATAGATCAAACCATACACGCGGGCAGGATCAAAATGGTCCATTTCAAGCCATAGCTTATGAGGATCACCCATGCGCACGTAGGAAATAGTACGTACAAGTTCAACCGAGGGAAGTATTTTAATAGAGCTGTTTTCCAATTTTAACAGATTTTGATATTCGCTTGCTACTTGATGAAGGGTTAAAAGTTCTTGCTCATAATAGCGGTTGCGCTGTTGCAATTGGGTGATGGTCTTTTCTTGTGAAACATGTTTGGTAATGGAATTTTGAAAACCTTGAATCTGATCCAAATAGGCAATCTTGATGTTATGAGAGAGATGAATAAAAGGAGTTTGTAAAAAAGGGCTAAAATAAAGAGCCCCGCCCACACACGCGAGAAGGAGAAGTGTGAGAGAAATACGCTGTTTATTCATTATCAAAAAGTTCGTGAAGTTGATCGATCTCTTCGAGTGCTCGCCCTGTACCGCGCGCTACACACAATAAGGGTTCGTCTGCAACGTAAACAGGGATTTTGATGGTCTCAGAGAGATATTTATCAAGTTGACGAATCAATGCCCCGCCACCTGTTAAAATAACACCATTGTTGACAATGTCACCCGCCAAGTCAGGAGGCATATTTTCAAGAACATCACGCAATGCTTCAAGAATTTCTTTGAGAGGATCACGCATTGCTTCACGGGCATCTTCACTGGAAAGTTCAAGTGATGTGAGTAAACCTTCTACTTGATCGCGACCGTTAATAATCATTTTCAGCTCTTGAGCAAGCGGCATTGCGGTACCGATATTGATTTTGATGTCTTCCGCGATACGTTCACCAATAAGGAGATTGTATTTACGTTTGACGTAATCCATGATAGCTCGGTCAATCTTATCTCCTGCAACACGAATAGAGCGACATAGGACTAATCCGCCCAAAGAGATAACCCCGATTTCAGTCGTTCCGCCGCCGATATCAACGACAATGTTCCCTTTTGGTTCACGAATTTCAATCCCGGCACCGATAGCGGCAGCCATGGGTTCATCGATAAGATAGACTTCACGAGCCCCAGCACTCATTGCCGATTCACGTACCGCTTTACGCTCTACTTGCGTTAATCCGTAAGGGATACAAATGATAATACGCGGGCTGATAAGGTTTCGGCGTCCATGCGCTTTTTCGATAAATCGGCGAATCATTTTTTCTGTCATATCGAAATCGGCGATAACTCCGTCTTTCATAGGACGGATTGCTTTGATATTTCCAGGTGTTTTTCCGACCATCTCTTTGGCTTCACGCCCAACCGCCAACACTCTTTGTTGACCGTATTTTTCTGTTTTGACTGCAACAACAGAAGGCTCATTGATGACAATCCCTTTACCTTTTACAATGACAAGTGTATTCGCTGTTCCTAAGTCGATGGAAAGATCGTTTGAAAAGAGTCCGATAAGTTTATTAAATAGCATTATTATGTCCTATGCGCTTTTTTGAGATGTTTTTTTGATGTAAACCGGGATGGATGCTTCATCAACCACTTCTTTGGTGATAATAACCTCATATCCACTGTATTCGGGAAGCTCGTACATTATCTCACCCATGATTTCTTCGAGGATGGCACGAAGACCGCGCGCTCCTGTTTTACGGGTAAGAGCTTTGGCTGCGATAGCATTCAATGCTTCTTTTTCAAAAGTAAGCTCTACATCATCGATGGCAAAAAGTTTGATGTATTGTTTTGCGAGACAGTTTTTTGGTTCCGTTAGGATACGTACCATCTCTTCTTCGGTAATTTTATTGAGCGACGCAATAATCGGAAGACGTCCGATGAGTTCCGGGATAAGACCATAGCTTACCAAATCATCCGGCTCAACGTTCTCAAAACTGTCGTCACCTTCAGCAGAATTACGTTTTTCATGACCGAAGCCCATAACGTTTTTCCCTTTTTTACGCTCTAAAATCTGACCTAAGCCATCAAATGCACCGCCACATATGAAGAGGATTCCAGAGGTGTCGATTTGTATAAAGTCTTGGTTTGGATGCTTGCGTCCACCTTTTGGAGGGATGTTGACGACAGCACCTTCTATGATTTTAAGAAGTGCTTGTTGAACCCCTTCGCCTGAGACATCGCGAGTGATAGAACGGTTTTCGGACATACGAGAAATTTTATCAATCTCATCAATAAAGACGATTCCCTGTTGTGCACGCTCAATATCACCATCGGCAGCTTGGAGGAGTTTAGTGAGGATGTTTTCGACATCTTCACCAACGTATCCCGCTTCCGTAAGACTGGTTGCATCGGCAATGGCGATAGGGACATTGAGCACACGTGCGATGGTCTGCGCCATCAGTGTTTTGCCGCTTCCGGTAGGTCCGATCAGTAAAACGTTTGATTTGGCAATTTCAGTATCATCGGTGACATTATGGTTTTTAAAAATTCGTTTGTAGTGATTGTAAACCGCAACAGAGAGAAGTTTACGGGCACGCTCTTGACCGATAATATATTGACCTAAAAAAGTATTGAGTTCTTTTGGAGTTAACAATTCAGTATTTAAATGCTCATGTGCAGTGGAAGAATCGTTATTGCTCTCTCCAAACATGATTTTATAGGCGGAAAAGACACAGTTTTTGCAAATGTAAACATTGTTACCTGCAATAAGTGGGTTTTGGTCGCTCTCTTGCGCTTCACAAAAGCTGCAATGACGGTGATTCATGATTCTTTCCTTTCGAAGGGGATACCCCGTTTAGTGTTGATAATAAAAGTACACATATTTTTCACATATTCACTTGACGTGGTTTCTAGCAGTGTGGCTGAATTTTCTTGGAGAGGTTTCCCTGACTCAAAAAGTTCTCTATAAGCAGCTCGAAGAGCGTCGATGTCTTCACGCGCAACGTGACGGCGAAGACCATTGAGATTAAGCCCACGAAGTACCGCACGATTACCTTCTACAAGACAATATGGCGGTACATCTTGTGAGAGGGCTGATGCTCCTGCAATCATCGCATAATCCCCAATCTTTACAAACTGATGAATCGGTGTCATACCGCCGACAACGGCATGATTTCCCATCTCTACGTGTCCTGCTAACGTTGCGGCATTGGCAAGAATACAGTGATCCCCGATGATAACATCATGCCCTAAATGGACGTAGCCCATGAAAAGATTATGGTCACCAACGACGGTTTTAGATCCACCGCCTGCAGTTCCCGGATTAAAAAGGGTGAACTCACGAATGGTATTGTGGTCTCCGATAATAAGCTCGACTTCTTCTCCTGCATACTTCAAATCCTGTGGAATGGAGCCAAGGACAGCATGGGAAAAAATATTATTGTTTTCACCAATGGTGGTTTTTCCATAAATGCAGGTACTGGCAGCAATTTTCGTCCCTTTTCCAATCGTAGATCGGCTAGAGATAAAACAAAACGGTCCGATTTCAACATCTTCTGCGATAAGAGCACCCTCTTCAATCACTGCAAGTGGAGATATTTTGTTCATTATGTCCTACTTGTCGACGATCATGGCTTTGAGTTCGGCTTGAGCAACAAGAGCGTCGTCTACGTATGCTTTCCCCTCTAAAACCCAAATAGCGCCTTTGTGTTTGACGACGGTCATGCGGTATTGGAGACGATCTCCCGGACGGACAGGTGCGCGAAATTTTGCACCGTCGATACTCATGAAATAAACTACTTTTTTTGCTGCTTCTTCTTCGGTCATATCCATGCTTTGAAATGCCAAAATTCCGCCTGCTTGTGCCATTCCCTCTAAAATCATAACACCCGGATAGATAGGGTGTCCCGGGAAATGACCTTCGAATATTTGTTCACCGATGGTAACGTTTTTGAAGCCGATAAGGGATTCGTTAGGGACAATTTCTGTGACTCGGTCCACGAGAAGAAAAGGAAAACGGTGGGGTAAAATTTTTTGTATTTGAACGACATCCATCATATTTGTAAACACCTTGAGTAAAAAATCCCCCAATTTTACCGTAAAAACTGTTAATTAATGATAACAAATTTCTTTTTAGTTTTGTTATGGAATGCACTAATTTTTGAGTACATGCTTTACAAGCAAGTCTGCTACTTCAAAACTTGCATCCACGAACTCCAGTTCGGGAAGGTCTCTCAAGCTTTTTCGTTCTTCGGCACTATCGATTTTGATAATAATATTGGCCTCTTTGTTGTAGCCTAAAACGGCTTCGCTAATGAGACGTCTGTTTTGTTCACTGTTCATCGTAATAATGATCGCTTTTGCCTCTTTGACCATTAAGGACTCTAGAACGGGAAGTTTGTTTAAGTGCCCAAAGTATGCCATGTAGCCCAGTTTCCTCGCATGCAAAACATGTTTTAAGTTATCGGAAATAATAATGAAATTTGCCCCTTTTGCCTGCAACGAGGCGGCGACAATCTTTCCAAGCATCGCAAATCCGGCGACAATAATATGATCTTTACGCTCGATGGGGGTGATAACATCCGATTCGTAAAACTCTTTTTCAAAATAGGAGGAGAGTTTATAAATATTTCCAATAATAAAGGGTGTGAGAATCATCGAGATGACACTTACGAGAATCAAAAAACTCGCCATCTCCTGAGTTATCAGTTTTTGCGACCCCGCAAGGGCAAAAATAGCAAACGAAAATTCCCCGATTTGGGCAAGTGCGAGAGCTGTCTTTGCTGAGGTGTTTTTATCGGAGTTGCGCCGTATGATGGTATAGATGACGACTGCTTTAAAGAGCATGGCAAAGATAAAAGTAAATGTGATGATGTGGATGTTTTCCAAAAAGTAGACCATATCAATTTTTGTTCCCACACCGAAGAAAAAAGCTCCTAAAAGCAGGTCTTTATAACTTGCAATATCGGATTCTACTTTGACGTTAAAACGGGTATCAGCAATGATCATTCCGGCGATAAATGCTCCCAATGAGTAGGTAAACCCCATGCTGTGAGCGAGAAGTGAAGCACCTATAAGGATAGAAAAAACAGAACCCAAAAAGAGCTCTTCAAGCTCCGTTTTTGCCGAAAACTGTAAAAGGGCATTGACGATTTTTTCTCCGATCGTAAACATAAATAGCACGACAACAACGGCTGAAATAACTGTTTTTAAAAGAATTTCTCCAATGGATGATGTGTCGTTGGACAAAAAGGTAATGAGCAGCAAAATCGGGATGACCGCGAGGTCTTGGAAAATTAAAATCCCCATTGATTTCTGTCCGTAGGGGGTGTGGATATCTTTGGAATCTTTGAGATAAGTGAGGACGATGGCGGTCGATGAGAGTGAAAACGCCAATGAGATGATGAGTGACGTGTTGAAATTGAGCCTGAAAAGATAAAAGGAGAGTAAAAAGATTACTACGACGCTAAATACAACTTGCAACAAGCCGTTGGTGAGGAGGATCTCTTTCATTTTTTTGATTTTCTCTAAACTGAGTTCCAGTCCGATGGTAAACATCAAAAAGACAATTCCAAACTCACCGATTAAATCTAAAGAGTCGTTTTCATGCCCATTGAACCCGAAAAGATAGCTAATGATCGTTCCTGTCGCAATATAGCCTAAGATATGAGAGATACCAAATCGTTTGAGGATGATGTTGAGAACGGTAGCAATGGCAATGGTTAAAAAGATTGATAAGAGTAGTTTTTCCATAACAATGATTATAGGAGATAATGTTCTAAATCGGTGGTTAAAAAGTAGGCGATATTGAAAGTTTTACAAAATTATGAGCTTTTCTCTCGTGTCGTCATACGTTTTCGTCTCTAAAACGAGAGAAATTTTAGAAGTCGGAATTTCATCTACGATAATGATCGCTGATGTGTTAAATGGACTTCCGGTAAGGCAAGAACGAAGTGCAATTTCTGTTTCGATGGACGGTGCATTGGACATGAGCTCTTGAGTATTTTTGTAGGTAGATGAGGTGAGGGTGTTAAATGTATTGAGAGTGATAAATCGTACCTCTTCACGGTTGAGAAAAAACTGTCCATCAATCTCAAAATCGATTTTTCCCTCAGTCGATGTTCGGTTGATGGTTGAATAGAAGAGAGAATAGGATGGGATCACGGTGTCACCGACTTTTACTGACGCACGAAGTAGGCGGTAGTTTAAAAATCGCTCTTTGATGATGCGATAGTTGATACCATGATCTTCAAGTTTCATCCGTTTTTTATAGAGTTCTAAACGCTCTTCGATCGAAGCGGGGAGGATTTGGCGGGAAACGGGTGAAAACATCTCATCCATCAAACGGTGTTGCTGGTCGCGCTGCATGGTGAGTCCGAAGATACAGCCGCAATAATCTTGACGGTAGAGCTGTTCTTCTTTGCTCACTCTGGCTTGATCGTTGCTACCGCCATTTTTACGGTAATCAAAGGCGATGAATTCAACCCCATGGGAAGCGTAAAACGCATCGCCAGATTTTTTGAGTTGTTCTTGCGATTTTAGAGGGCTGACGAGGAGGGTGGTGGTCATGGATTTTTCACCCAGTTCAAGAGCTTTGTGAGCGCTTACTTCGAAACGGCGGTCGAAACACACTTCGCAGCGTGCACCTTTTTCGGGTTCTTTTTCCAAACTTCGAACGGCATTCATCCAGTTTTCATAATCGTATTCGCCTTCTATCAGCTCAATTCCCAGTTTTTTACAGCTTCTTTCTACGTCTAAAAGTCGGAGTTGGTATTCGCTGTAGGGATGGATATTGGGGTCATAGAAGAACCCGATGAGTTTTTCATCGGGAAATTCCTGTTGCAGTTTTTCCATAAAAAAATGGGAATCGACACTGCAACAGATGTGGACGAGCATAGTTTAGTTTTTTTCTGCCAAAATTTCAACTTTTTCAATAATATCACGCATAGCGATACTGTCAAGAACTGCCATAGATTCAGCGTCGTCTTTTTCGATGCCACCGAATACCGTGTGAACACCGTCAAGATGAGGAGTTGCAGTAAAACAGATGAAGAATTGGCTTCCGCCTGTGTTTGGTCCTGCATGTGCCATAGAAAGAGTCCCTTTAACGTGACGGTGCGTGTTAAGTGCTGTCTCACAAGGAATTGCCCAACCTGGACCGCCTGTACCTGTTCCGTGAGGACAACCGCCTTGAGCCATGAAACCTGGGATTACGCGGTGAAAATTAAGACCGTTGTAGTAGCCATCATTAACCATTGAAGCGAAGTTTGCAACGGTATTTGGAGTCTCATCATTGTAAAGTTTGATCCACATAACACCTTTGGCAGTGGTCATTTTAGCCCATTGGTAGCTTGCCATCTCTTCTGGAGTGACAGTATAAGTTTTAAGTTCTTTGCGTCCGAACATTTAGATGATCCTTGAGGGAATTTTTTGAAATTATAGTCGATTTTTCTTAACCAATCGGGTGTAATAAGTTATAATGGAGCAATTTTATTTGACAGGAATGGCATGGAGTCGTGGTTGCAGCATAGGTTGTCTCGTATCTCATTACGAGAACTTAATTTCTATACCATTGTTTTTATACTCTTTTTTACCCTTATTTTTTCATCTTTGCTGATTTACGATGAGTACAAAGATTTTTTAAAAACAGCAGAACATGGGATAAAAATCAGTAAAAATGTTCCATTAAGCAGTTCCCTCGCATTTCAAGATTTACCCAAAACACGATTAATTAAAGTCATGGTCGAGATTGCGACGCTGGCGTTGATTTTGTTTGGATTTATTGTCGGAATCTCAAAAATTATTAACACGATGATTGCCCGTGACATGGAACGATTTTTGACGTTTTTTGAATCGGCGCATGAAAAACCACAAGAAATTTTCCTTGATGAACTTTATTTTAACGAGTTCAAAAAAATGGCGGGGTATGCCAATGAAATGGGATTGACGATTTATGAGCAAAAAGAGTCGCTTAGAACGCTCAATGCGAGTTTGGAAGATCGTGTAAAACAAAAAACAAAAGCGTTGCAGCTCAAAAATGAAGCACTTGAAGAGGAACAGATGTTTTCACAGGGACTGCTTGAATCGCACAAGCAGTTTATCCGTTACGCGATACATGAAACCCATACGCCGCTTTCGGTGATTATGGCGAATATTGAGCTGTTTAGTATGAGTGAGGGGCGCAACCGTTATCTGGCTAAAATCGAAGCAGCGGTCAAAAATATCTTTAGTATTTACGATGATTTGAGTTATTTAGTCAAAAAAGATCAGATCGAGTACCCTAAAAAAGCGATGGATCTAGGAGAATATGTCGAAAAACGGCTTGAATTTTTCGATGAGGTTGCTCAATTTTCAAACCTATCCTTTCAATATAGCAAACCTGAATTTCCTGCATGGATTCACTTTAATGAGACAAAACTTCAGCGGGTAATAGACAATAACTTGACCAATGCGATCAAATACACTAAAAATGGGGAAGTCGTTCGAGTGGGGGTGAGTTCCAATATCGATGCGTGTTTATTTTGGGTTGAGAGCAAATCGCAAAAAATTCAGGATGTGGATAAGATTTTTGAAGCGTACTATCGGGAGCGGAAAAAAACCGATGGATTTGGATTAGGACTTAGTTTGGTGAAATCGATTTGCGATGAGGAGGGGGTTGATATTTGTATTGATTCAACAGTTGAATATACCCGTTTCGACTATCAGTTTCCAAAAAAGGGGGATGTTTGAAAATTCTTTTGTTGGAAGATGAGCAAATGCTCAGTGAAGCTATCAGTGAATATCTGGTGGCATTAGGGCATCGTGTTATGACATGCTATGACGGGAGTGAAGCATTGGTGTGTATTCAAGGTGAGAATTTCGATTTGCTCATACTGGATATCAATGTCCCCGGAATCGATGGATTGGATCTGCTCGAGCAGCTTCATGTTCTTAAAATTCGTCCTCCTGCGATTTACATCAGTGCCTTGGCAGACATCGAGGGGATCAGTCGGGCGTATGATCTGGGATGTTACGATTATCTTAAAAAACCGTTTCACCTCAAAGAGCTCTCATTACGTATTGATAAAGTGATGCAAAATTGTCTCATCCCTCAAAGTCATACACGTCTTTCGAAGAGTTATGCGTATGATGCTTCTACGTCAACACTGCTGTGTGATAATGTAACACACCCCCTTTCGAAGAGGCAATTGCAAATCATCGATTTACTGGCCCGTAATCGTGGTCGTGTGGTTGATTTTGATCAGTTTCGCACCTATATATGGGATGATGAATATGTCGATAATGCGACTATACGTGCGGAAGTAAGTCGTCTTAAAAAATCTTTGAAAGAAGATTTCATCCAAAATATTCGTGCATTAGGTTACATGATTGATATTCCGCGCTCTGTATAGCGTTACTTTTTTACTCAGTTTCTTTGTCTCATTTTGATTTTTAGGGATAATTTTTTCTAATTTAACAAATGCTACGTTCATGCTACGATTACTTTTTATGATGACAGTGAAAGAAACCAGAAGGAGCAAAGATGAAACGAGCGATACATCTATCGTTTTTAGCATCAATCATTGTTGTCAATAGTATGGCAGCCGATGATTTGGCTAGTATGTTTAAAGAAGGAAAAGCAAGCGGTCAAGTTCGTGCTTTTTATATAGACCGTGATTATTCTGGAGGAACAACCGTACACCGTGACGGTCTGACAATTGGCGGTTATCTCAAATATGAAACCGGAGTATTCAATGGCTTGAGTGCCGGAGCAGCATTCTATACGACTAATAAGTTGGATAGCAAAAGCTCTATCGCTGGTGAGAATGATACAACTTTGTTTGGACCAAATGGTGAGAATGAAACTTATTTAGGTGAAGCATATTTGCAGTATAAAAATGGAAATACTGCATTTAAAGCGGGTCGCCAAAAACTAGATACACCACTTGCCGGTTCGGATGATGCACGTATGCTCCCGAATCTTTTTGAAGCGTATGTTTTGAGCAATACGGATATTAAAGACACAACATTAGTAGCGGCGCATGTTACAAAATTTGCGGCTGGAACGTTTGCCAATGCATACAACTATACTAGTGGAACGGGTAATGTCCTTGCTCTTACATCTGGTTATAGTGGCGTTACAAATGCTACAAGCATGGTCGGCCAATTCACAGACATGGGTGAATATGCGATTGGTAAAAATACTAGTGGGGTAACGGTAGCTGCTGCAATTTATTCTGGAATTCCGGGACTGAAACTTCAGCTTTGGGACTATTATGCACATGATATTCTTAATGCGATTTATGCAGATGCAAATTATGGATGGTCTTATAAAAGCGGTGTTGCACCGTATGTGGCTGCACAATACATTAAAGAAGACAATATCGGCAGTGATTATGCAGGTAATGTTAATAGCGACTTCTTAGCGGCAAAAGCCGGTGTGAAGGTTGCAAATTTTGATGTATACGGTGCTGTTTCACATAACTCGAAAGATTCATCCGCCACAATTAACGGCGGAACGATTACTCCTTGGGGCGGAATGCCAGCTTATACACAAGGTATGGTAACTCGTCATCAATTTATGGCAGGAACTGACGCATTGAAAGCAGCTGCTAGCTATGATTGGAAAGATTTTGGCGTAAATCTGAATACAGGTGTTTATTACACCTCTTTTGAGATGGATGCTTTAAACGGGTATGTAGCAGATCATTCTTGGACTGCAACAGAAAGTGGATTTGATGTTACTTATAATCCACAAGCTGTTAAAAATCTTCAATTACGTTTGCGTGGTAATTTTCCACGTGATTCCAAAGAGTCAGCAGCCGGAGTTGGTACTGATTGGGACGAATACCGCGTTATCGCAAACTATAACTTTTAAAGGAGGTTTATTATGAAACAAGAGATGGTTGATCGTATTAAAAACGATCCAGATTTTATACAGCTTGTCACTGTGCGAACAAAATTCGCATGGACATTGACAATTGTTATGTTAGTGATTTATTTTGGCTTTGTATTGACGATTGCGTTTGATCCGTCGATTTTGGGGACTCCTCTCTCAAGCGGGTCAGTTACAACAGTAGGTATCCCAGTGGGTGTTGCTGTTATTGTTAGCGCCTTTCTTTTGACAGGGGTTTATGTACGTCGTGCAAATGGTGAGTTTGATGAACTTACGCGTCGTATTAAAAGCAAAGCAAAGGGGGAATAATGAAACCAATACTTTTTTTACTTCTTGGATCAGCCGGAATATTTGCCGGTGAGGCAATCAGTGGAGCGGTAGAAAAACAGCCGTTAAACATGTCTGCGATTATCATGTTCTTGATTTTCGTTGGAGCGACTTTAGGAATTACCTATTGGGCAGCAAAACGTACTAAAACGGCAAAAGATTTCTATACAGCCGGCGGAGGGATCACAGGGTTCCAAAACGGTATGGCGATCGCTGGGGATTATATGTCTGCAGCATCGTTTTTGGGTATTTCAGCCCTCGTTTACGGTAAAGGGTATGACGGTTTGATCTACTCTATCGGATTCTTGGTTGGATGGCCGATTATTTTGTTTATGGTAGCTGAACAGCTTCGTAACCTTGGTAAATATACATTTGCGGACGTTGCATCGTACCGTTTGCGTCAAACGCCTATTCGTACTTTGGCGGCATTTGGTTCTATCGCTACGGTTATTTTGTATCTTATTGCTCAAATGGTAGGGGCTGGTAAACTTATTCAACTTCTTTTTGGACTTGATTATGAAGTGGCGGTTGTCCTTGTTGGTGTATTGATGATTCTTTACGTAACATTTGGTGGTATGCTTGCAACGACATGGGTTCAGATCATCAAAGCGTTCTTGTTACTCTCAGGTGCGACGTTTATGGCAATTGCGGTTATGGCTCACTATAACTTCAACTTTGAGACATTGTTCGCTACTGCGGTTCAAATGAAAGATGTTAGTATTATGGCTCCGGGGAAACTGATTAGTGATCCGATTTCGGCGATTTCACTGGGAGTTGCGCTTATGTTCGGAACAGCTGGTCTTCCACATATTCTTATGCGCTTTTTCACCGTCAGTGATGCGAAAGAAGCACGTAAATCGGTTTTCTATGCGACAGGGTTTATCGGGTATTTCTATATCTTGACGTTCATCATCGGTTTTGGTGCAATCGTTATGGTATTCCAAAATCCACAATATCTTGACCTTGCAAAACAAGCGGTAGATGGTGGTTCACCAATCCTTGGTGGCGATAATATGGCGGCAATTCACCTCTCTCATGCAGTGGGCGGAGACTTCTTCCTAGGCTTTATTTCAGCAGTAGCATTTGCAACGATCCTTGCGGTTGTTTCAGGTCTTACTCTTGCAGGGGCTTCGGCAATATCTCATGACCTTTATGCGAGTGTTATTCGTAAAGGCAAAGCAGACGGGATGATGGAAATGAAAGTTTCTAAAATCGCAACCGTTATTCTTGGTATCGTTGCAATTTATCTTGGTATTGCATTTGAAGAGCAAAACATTGCGTTCATGGTTGGATTGGCGTTTGCGATTGCTGCAAGTGCGAACTTCCCGATTTTGTTCCTCTCTATGTATTGGTCAAAACTTACGACTCGCGGTGCATTGTTAGGCGGATCATTGGGTCTATTGACAGCAGCTGTTTTAGTGGTTCTTGGACCAACCGTATGGGTTGACTTCCTTAAAAATGCAGAACCGATTTTCCCTTATAAATATCCGGCTCTTTTCTCTGTGAGTGCAGCGTTTATCGGAATCTGGTTCTTCTCGATTACGGATAAAAGTGACACTGCGGCTAAAGAGCGTGAAGACTTTGAAGCTCAATATATTCGTGCTCAAACGGGTATTGGTGCTGAGGGTGCAGTAGAACATTAATTGGAACGTACAAGGAATAAATCCCTTGTACTACGCTAGCCGCTAAGGCACTGAAGCTTGCCTCTTTTGAGGCAGAATTTTAGGAGTTAATTTTGAGTCTATTTGACCAAAAAGCTTTATTAATGTCGATCCATCCTTTCGACCTTTTAGGCGAGAGGATGATTGAACAACTGATGACCAAAATGGATATTGCTTATTATCCCAAGGAAACGGTTTTAATCGCTCCGAGGGTTCGGGCTCAATCTCTTTGTATTATTATCAAAGGGATTGTCAACGAAACCATTGACGGTGAACTCCAAAACGTATACGGAGAGCGTGACAGTTTTGATCCTAATGCACTCATTTATGGAAATACTGAAAGCACTTTTAGTGTGGCAGAAGATCTCATCTGTTATGAACTCCCCAAAGAATCTTTCCTCAATCTTCTCCAAGACGTTGAATCTTTTCAAAACTACTTTATGCAAGATTTTATTACCAAACATCAAAACCTTAAAGAGCGTCAGCACCAAAATGAATTGACACCTTTTATGATGTCTCGTGTTGATGAAATCTATTTGCATACTCCCTGTTTTGTCGATGCAAAAACATCTATCAAAGAGGCATTGAGTGATATGGCACACCAAAATGCAGATGTTATGCTGGTTCGTAATGGTACATCTATCGGGATTGTAACGGATACGAATTTACGTGAAAAAGTATTATTGGCAGAAAAAAGTACGCAAGATCCTATCGAGGAGATTGCAACCTTTGGTCTTGTGACCATTGAGCGGAGCGATTTTCTTTTTAATGCGTTGCTTCTTTTTACAAAACATGGCGTTAAACGTCTGATTGTAGTAGAGGATGAAAAAATTGTCGGAATTTTGGAACAGCTTGATTTGTTGAGCCATTTTGCTAACCATACTCATCTCATTGCCGCTTCGATTGATCGTGCGATGACTATTGATGAGCTTGAAAATGCACAACGTTCCTTGACGCATCTTGTAAGTTCATTGACTACTAAAGGGGTGAAGGTACGTTACATCTCGAAGCTGGTAAGTGAACTCAATGCTAAAATGTATCGTAAAGTATTTGAACTGGTCGTTCCTCAAGAACTTCAAAGCAAGTGTGCTCTTATCGTGATGGGAAGCGAGGGGAGAGGTGAACAAATATTGCGTACCGATCAAGATAATGCACTGATACTTCGCGATGGTGAAAATGAAGCAGAATTTGAGCCATATATGATGACGTTCAATGGGTATTTGCTGAAATTAGGATTTCCAAAATGCAGCGGTAATGTGATGGTGAGTAATCCCTATTGGCGGAGAAGTGTCTCAGGATATAAAACCGTTATCTCACAATGGCTTGAGACATTCAATGAAGAAGCACTCCTTTCACTTTCTATCTTTTTGGATGCTTCGTGCGTGGCAGGAGATGAGAGTTTGTTAATCGAGTGTAGGGACTATCTAAATGAGCATTTTGAGGGGCGAAGTGATGTGTTGGCACATTTGGCAAAATCGGCACTTGCTTTTGAAACTCCTTTGAGCCTTTTTTCCGGATTTGTTTTGGGACGTGCAGAGCATCAAAGTGAACTTGATATCAAAAAAGGGGGGATTTTTGCGATTGTCCACGGTATTCGAATTTTGGCATTGGAACATAAAATCGGCTCTACCAACACAACTGAGCGGATTAAAGAACTCAATAATATCGGATTGTTCGACAAACGGTTTGCCAGTGAGCTGATCGAGGCGTACGATACGTTACTGGGGATACGTTTGCGCTCGATGCTTTCACAAAAGCACACGGGTGAGGAACAAAACTACGTGAATCCAAAGCTCTTTAGCAAAACCGATCGGGATTTGCTTAAAGATGCGTTTAAAATCGTCAATACGTTCAAAAAATTTCTCACCTACCATTTTCATTTGGGAATGGTGGTGTGATGTTTGAGTCATTGTTGCGAAAATGGAACCGTAAAGGGTTGATTGACGCAAAGTATGAATGGCTTTTTGATTTGTATGATGGGGATGAAGTGGTCGTTTTTGATACGGAAACGACAGGATTGAATACCAGAAAAGATGCTGTTTTGAGTATCGGGGCGGTGAAGATCAAGGGCGATAAAATCCTTACTTCACAAAGTTTTGAAGTTTTTTTAAAACCAACCAAAGAGATCAGTGTAGAGAGTATCAAAATCCACCATATCCGACCGTGCGATTTGGAACAGGCTTTAGAGCCTTTAGAAGGGGTAAAAAAGTTTTTGGATTTTATCGGAAATCGCCCATTGGTGGGATATTATCTGGAGTTTGATATGGCGATGATGAATCGCCTAATCAAGCCATGGATCGGGGTCACATTGCCCAATAGACAAATCGAAGTTTCTGGGCTATATTTTGATAAAAAAATTGCTTTGATTCCTCAAGGAAATATTGATTTACGCTTTGATGCAATCCTTCATGATTTGAAGATTCCGAAGATGGGACAGCACAATGCGTTGAATGACGCGATTATGACCGCAATGGTCTATATAAAATTACAACATACATTTAAACTACACTAAGGAGCATTAAAAATGAGCGATATCGTAAAACCAACTTTTCAACCCAACCGAGAGTTTGCAAAGCAAGCCCGTATTAAAAATATGTGTGAATACAATGATCTTCAAGCATGGGCACATGAGGATTATGAAGGATTCTGGGGGCACTTTGCTAATGAAAAAATAGACTGGTTTTCACCGTATACCCAAGTTCTAGATGAAAGTGATGCACCATTTTATAAATGGTTTGTCAATGGAAAACTTAACGTTGCTCACCAGTGTATCGACCGTCACTTAGCTTCACGTAAAAACAAAGCGGCGATCATTTTCGAAGGAGACAGAGGCGATAAACAAATCATTACCTATCTCGAGCTTTATTACAACGTAAATAAATTTGCAAATCTTCTTAAAAATGAGTTTGGTGTCAAAAAAGGTGACCGTGTTGTTATCTATATGCCGATGATTCCAGAAGCTGCTTATGCGATGCTGGCGTGTGCCCGTATCGGAGCCATTCACTCAATCGTATTTGGCGGATTCTCTTCTGAAGCACTAAAAGACCGTATTGAAGATGCGCAAGCCAAAGTGGTTATCACAGCCGATGGAGCGTATCGTAAAGATAAACCGTATATGCTAAAACCAGTTGTGGATGAGGCAATCAACGCTACGTCGCCTGTACAAAAAGTTCTTGTTGTTGAGCGAAATAACGAAGATATTACGTGGGTAGCAGGACGCGATTACTCGTACAACGAGCTTATCAAAAACCAGTCAAGCAAATGTGAAGCGGAAGTTATGGATGCAGAAGATCCATTGTTCCTTCTTTACACATCAGGCTCTACCGGAAAACCAAAAGGGGTTCAACACAACAGTGCAGGCTATATCCTTTGGGCGCAAATGACGATGGAATGGGTCTTTGATGTCAAAGAAAATGACACTTATTGGTGTACGGCAGACGTCGGCTGGATTACCGGACATACCTACATCGTGTACGGTCCTCTCGCGATGGGTGCGACGACGGTAATGTTTGAGGGTGTACCTACGTACCCGGATGCCGGACGTCCGTGGAAAATGGTTGAAGAGTATAAAATCAACCAATTCTACACCGCTCCGACCGCAATCCGCGTATTGCACAAAATGGGTGAAGATGAGCCGGCTAAATACGACTTGTCTTCTCTAAAAGTATTGGGTACGGTAGGTGAGCCAATCGATCCTCCGGCATGGAAATGGTATTATGAGGCAGTCGGATCTAGCAAATGTGCGATCGTGGATACCTACTGGCAAACAGAAACAGGCGGACATATCGTCTCTCCTCTTCCGGGTGCTACACCTATCAAACCTGCATGTGCAACATTCCCGCTTCCGGGTATCATTGCTGAAATCCTTGATCCTCAAACAGGTATCAAAGTCGAAGCAGGCGAGCCGGGTTATATGTGTGTAACACGTCCTTGGCCTTCTATGATTCGTGGAATTTGGGGTGATCCTGAGCGTTTCGTGAAATCGTATTTCGGTGATGTCAAAAAAGACGGTCAACCGGTATACTTTACCGGTGATGGTGCGATTTATGATGAAGATGGATACATCACGATCACAGGTCGTACGGATGACGTTATCAACGTTTCCGGTCACCGTATGGGAACTGCTGAAGTAGAAGCCGCATGTAAAAAACACCCGAATGTCGCGGAAGTAGCCGTTGTAGGTAAACCGCACGATATCAAAGGTGAGGGAATTTTCGCCTACATCGTTCTCAAAAGTGAAGACACCGTTGGTGAAGAGATGGAGATGGTCAAAGAGATCAACAAAGTGATCATGAAGGAAATTGGTAACATCGCTATTTGTGATGATATCGTTTTCGTACCGGGCTTACCAAAAACCCGTTCAGGTAAAATCATGCGCCGTATTCTTCGCTCTATCGCGAAAGGCGAAGCAATCACGCAAGACATCTCGACTCTCGAAGATCCAAGTATCGTTGCAACTATCGAAGCAAAAGTTAAAGGGTAAGTTTTACCCGTGCCTCTTCCCGCTTCAGCGGGAAACCTTTCAACTTATTTTTCCCATTAACTAAGCCCCATTATGCCATAATCCCAAACTTATAAGGGAATTTTCATGGCAACAGGTTCGACGATTTACAAAGTACAGCTTAGCATTGCCGATATGGATCGTAACTACTACGATACTCATGATATTACGATTGCACAACACCCATCGGAAACCGATTTGAGGCTTATGATACGCCTCGCCGCTTTTGCCCTTAATGCTTCGGATAGATTGGTGATTACCAAAGGAATCGGGGGAGATGACGAACCTGAGCTGTGGGAGAAAAACTATGGTGGTGAGATTGAGCTTTGGATTGATTTGGGGCAAGTGGATGAGAAACGGTTGCGAAAAGCGTGTGGACGCTCTGAACGGGTCATCGTCTATACGTATAATCTCAAAAGTGCTACCGCATGGTGGAAACAGTATGCAGCGACATTCGCACGGTTTAAAAATCTTAGCATGATTCATTTGAACGCAGAGGGGATAGAGAAGCTGTGTGGGAGATCAATGCGGTTGCAATGCAACATCAGTGACACAGAACTCAGTTTTCACAGTGACCTTGGAGATGTAACTATACTACAAGAAATTTGGCAATAATACTTGGCTTCAATTACCCTTTTATCTTTATATCCGAACATCTAGGTTATACTCACACATCAATTTTAAAATAATGGATTATTCATGCGCGCAAAAATAGGAACGTTTAAAAACAGTATTGCAACCTTGGAACTCAAAGAGAGAACCCTTTACCAAAATACCCTTATCTTGGGTGAAGAGGGCTCAGGAAAAACTCATTTGGCGAATAAAATTCGTCATTTTGTTATGGCGTGTGGGGTTCCCACCTTATATTTGGATTTTTCAGATCCTTCAGTGGAGCAAATCGAAGAAAAATTTAAAACAGATGAAGCATTTTTTTACCTCCGCTTTGATGAGAGTGATGAGTTCGATGCGGCATTGAATCAGGCGATTGCAGAGGGTAAAAATATTTACATGGCAGTCAATCCAAACTATTTTGCATCCAAGCGCAACATCAAAAGTAAACTGTCTCAAATGATGCAAAAGCCGGAGTTGTTGGAAAAATATTATTATTTTTTCCATGAAATTGCAAATCTTGATGGTTTTTACACCAAATTTGAAGATTTCCTTTATTATATTTTCGATCTTGTGAATCTCAAAAAATTCGGGTTTACCTTTTTGACACAACCGCATGAAACGTTTGAAGATCCACGTATTAAACTTCTCTTTACATTCTTGTATTTGGGACGATGTTCCAATGCCCATTATTACAATACGTCGGTATTAAGAAGTTTGGAAACCAATACATTTTATTACCAATACCGCATGGACAACCGATCGTTGTTGTTCAATCAAATCAAAAGTGATATTGCAATCATTGATTAATTTTTAAAGGAGACAGAGAGTATGGGAAGAGCGTTCGAATATCGTAAAGCGTCAAAAATGAAGCGTTGGGGAAATATGTCCAGAGTATTTCCAAAGCTGGGTAAAATTATCACAATGGCAGCCAAAGAGGGGGGTGATGATCCGAGCATGAACCCGAAGCTGCGCAGTGCCATCATGACAGCAAAAGCTCAGAATATGCCAAAAGACAATATTGAAGCGGCGATAAAACGAGCTTCAGGCAAAGATGCTATTTCGTTAGCCGAGATGAACATAGAGGGGAAAGCTCCTCATGGTGCGCTTATCTTTGTCGAATGTGCTACCGATAACAATGCCCGTACGATTTCAAATATCCGAACGATTTTTGGTCGTGCAAAAGGTGAAACGCTTAACAATGGCGCATTAGAGTTTATGTTTAATCGCAAAGCAGTCTTTCGATTCCCAACCCCTTCTATGGATCTCGAGGAACTTGAACTCACATTGATAGATGCAGGGTTGGATTTGTTGGAAGAAGAAGAGGGAGAAGTGAGTGTGTATGGCGACTATACTGCATTTGGTGCTCTCTCGTGTGCACTTGAAGATTTAGGTATTGAGCCAGCAAGTGCAGCACTGGAACGTATCCCAAGTGTCCCGGTAGAATTTACCGATGAACAGATGGCGGACATCGAAAAGCTTATTGATAAGCTCGAAGATGACGAAGACGTTCAAGCAGTGTATACGAATATCGGTTAATTTTCAACCTGTCTTGCAGATGATGTGAGCTCAGGCTGAACAGCTATCCCTTCTTTACTTTTACTATGATGAATCGTTGCGTCCAGTAGCAATGTCTTTGCAAAATGATCTTTTGTTCCTCTTGGAAACTCGGGATCTTTGAGCAAGACAGAAATTTTCTTGCTTCCATTTTTTTGAATCAGACGTTTGAGTTTTAATTCCCCCATCCCATATGCAAAATCAACAAGATACCAGTTACTAAATTCTTTTTTTAAATCTTTTACGTATCGGATAGCCGCGTCCGTGGAGCGACATACATCTGTTCGTTCATCATGACCTTTTTTAATGGTCAACCCGTAAGTACGACCAGATTGAGCCATAAATTGCCATAGTCCAGCCGTTCCACGACCATGACTATCACTTCTAAAATTGGATTCGCAATAAGGGATTAGGGAGAAAAAGAGGGGGACATTGGCATCTTCAAATTTTTTGGCAATAGTCGTATGATCTTCTTTGGTTGTTTGGTAGCGTTTCATGTGGCTTTTATAGCTTGTAGAGTATTTATCCCCAATCCCCGCCAAAGCCTTTATCTCCTCATAGGATTCTTCTGAGCCTATGGATTGCAGTGAGTTATTGAGTGCGTCTATAGAGGGCTGGGCATGTGCTAAAGTAAAGGTGGTGATAAGGGCTAAAAGAAGCTTATTCATGCTTCGATATAATCCAAATCTTTATGAAATGTTTCATGAGTGTAATATAGGGCAACCGCTCCTAAAGTAAAACAGACAGCTCCTACGATTGCACCTGCTCCTAGCACTCCATAATCTCCTTTTAGAGCAATAAATGAGAGGGTGATGGGTACAACGGCGCCACGGACGAAGTTAGGGGCTGTCGTAGCCACTGTTGCACGGATATTGGTTCCAAATTGCTCGGCTGCCATAGTGATAAAGAGCGCCCAGTAGCCACAAAAAATACCAAGAGCAAAACAGCTCCAATAAAATGCATCCGGTGTTGCTCCCGTAAGAGTGTAATACCACAAAACACTCACGGCAGAGAGAGTTAAGAAGAGGGTAAATGCTTTTTTACGGCTTTTAAGTTTTTGAGAGAGATAGCCGCTGCTGAAGTCTCCAATGGCTAAACCGATATAACAATACATCAGCGCAGTACCCGCACTCACTTCACCGGTAATTTGGAGAGCTTTGGCAAATTCAGGAGAGAACATCACTAGAACTCCGACAACAAACCATAGAGGAATTCCTATGACAATAGTCTTGAGATATTTCCCTAAAAGAGAGCGATTTTTAAAGAGAGAGAAAAAATCACCCCGTTTGATATTTTCACTGAGGTTATGTTCAAACATTCCCGATTCTCGTACTCGTAGACGTAAGATGAGAAGTGAAAACCCAAGTAAACCTCCAAAGATGTAGGCATTACGCCAGTCAAAATGCTGTGCTACGAGATTGGCTGCGACAACACCCAGTACCCCGAAACTTGCGATACTCATAACCCCATAACCTCGAAGATGTTTAGGGAGGATTTCAGCCACCAGTGTGACACCAGCTCCCAGTTCACCTGCAAGACCGATACCTGCGATAAAACGTAATAAGGCATATTGTTCAACATTGGTGACAAATGCATTGAGAAAATTGGCAACGGAATAGAGGATGATGGAGGCAAAAAGAACAGAAAGACGCCCTTTTTTATCTCCAAGTATTCCCCATAAAATACCACCGATGAGCATTCCACTCATTTGCATATTGAGTATGATCGAGCCCCACGAAGTGATTTCATCGGTGTTAAGCCCCAGTTCGGTGAGGCTGGCTACACGGACGACTCCAAATAAAATAAGGTCATATATATCAACGAAATAGCCCATTGCGATGACGATGACGGGGAGTGTCAATACCTGACGAAGGGTGGAAAGAGTTGAAGTTGGCATTAAGGCTCCAAAAGTATAGTGTTTTATTATAAATGATTTCAGCTTAGAAGTGCCATTATATGGTAGTTATTACTTAGAAAGGAGCCGTTATGCAAGAAGTACAAAAACAGATTATCAAGTTTGCTTTAGACTATGATGTAGAAAATATTCATTCATATTCAGGATATAAAGGTGATTTAATAGTAAAAATTTGTTCAAAACAAAAAGAGGTTATGTTAGAAATTCGTCGTTTTGCCCTCTCTTTAGATGTTTTAGATGTCGTTATTAAGCAAAACCCCAATATGTTACAGTATGAAATTTATTGTGTTACTGAAGATGCTGATGTGTATGAGTTAAAATTCTAGAATAGGTTTTTTTATAGAGGTTGCGGTCAAAAAGACATAATCTTTGCCAGTGAGGGTAACACGGAACTTCTTTTGTTGTAAGTATTTTTTACAATAATAGACATCCTTATAGAGCAGAGTCATCTCAGAATAGGGGTAATTAGGTGCTTTAGCACCATAAATCATCTCTCCTCCCATCCATCGACAGTTTGGAAATCCTAAAATCATTGCCCCATTGGGTGCTAAATATTCTTGGACAAGCTTCATAAAGAGCAGCTTAAAATCAATCCCGGGACTTTGGAGCGTCCCGATGGTTATGATGAGGTCAAACTTTCCTAATTCCAGAAAAGCCAGATCATTAATATCATGTACATAAAAAGTTGCATTTCCTTCCTGAAAGCGTTCTCGTGCGTGAGTAATAGCTGTTTGGGAATGATCAATCCCGACAAGTTCGATATTACTATATTCTTCATGGGTCAAGATTTGACGAATAAGGTCAAACTCATCTCCCGTATTAATCCCAAGATTTAGAATCCGTTTTTTTTCTCCAACCTTGACGCTTCGCAATGCACGCAGGTATGCACTTAAAAATGCAGGTTCTTCGTTTTTGTGCAGTGCTGCAAAGCGTGATTCGACCCCGTATTTTTCTTCTTTCGCATCACTGTGATGAAAGGAGTCGCTTAGGTTGAGCTTTTCGTAGGTGATTTGTACGGTATGCTTAGAAATACTTTTTGGTGTCATCATTCGGCAACAAAGAATCTCACCCAAATCACTCCATGCTTTGTATCCACGGTAAAGGTAGATTTGATTGTCGATGGTAATACTCTCACCTGCATAGATTCCGTGTGCCATATCAGGATTAAGAACTTCGAAGGTTACGGTATCAGATTCTTTCAGTATCTCGTCTATCCATGTGAGGATGTCGGTGAGGGGTTCGGTAGTGAAGGTTTTCAAAATAGTTCCCACGGTTGATTCCATGCATCAAGCTGCATTTTACATGCATCGCTGACAAACCGTTCCCCTTCATCGGGTGGTGAAACAAAACTGAATTCTTCACCGTTGAGATGAAACCGCAATGCATAAGCGTGCAAATATCCTCTCGCTTCTTTGCGTGCTTCATCGGCTTGCGCGTATCGCTCATCACCTGCGATGGGGGAGCCCAGTGATTTGAGGGCAACGCGGATTTGATGGGTTTTGCCTGTGTGAGGCTTGATGAGAAAAAAGCGTTCGTGGGTGCGTAGCGCACAGCTGATAAACTGTGTGATAGCAGGGTTTTCCATGGTAGTGAGGAGCTTATAATCTCCGCGTCTGGCACTTCCCATATCCCCTTTTATCCAGCCCATTTTTTTCTTCGGTTTACGCATCGAGATGGCGAGATAATATTTTTCAACTTCACGATTTTCAAACATTTTTCCAAATACCGCTGCAACATCGGAAGTTTTGGCGAAGATGATGAGTCCTGATGTCATTTTATCGAGGCGATGGACTGGGAAGAGGGGGACACCAAGCTGTTGACTCACTTGGACGACGAATCCAGCTTCTTCTTCGGAGTGGAAGTTTAGACCTGCATTTTTTAGGGCAACGAGAAAATCACTGTTTTCAAAGAGGATTTTAATCATGGAAGTTCATTTTGCGATACCATCCGATATTCACCAAACTTCAAATCCCCAAGCATTAAATCCCCAATACGGGAGCGGTGAAGTGCTGTGACATGGTTACCCACTGCCGCAAACATCCGTCGAACTTGATGGTAGCGTCCTTCTGTGATTTCCAATGTGACGTGTGTATCGTCAATGATGGTTAATTTTGCGGGGAGGCAGGGGCTTTTTTCGCCGTTTAGCATTAATTCCCCTGTTGCAAAAATATCCGTTTCATTGCCGTTTAATGGTCGATCCAGTGTCACTTCGTAGAGTTTAGGTACATGATTTTTAGGAGAGGTGAGGCGATGAAGCAGTTGTCCGTCATCGGTAAGTAACAGCAGTCCACTTGTCTCTTTGTCGAGCCGTCCGATGGTGGAAATCTTGGGATTACGCTGTTGCCATCGTTGTGGAAGGAGTGAATACACGAGCTTCCCTTCACCGTCATCATGCGAACAGACGACTCCAAGCGGTTTGTTCATCACAATAATTATCCCCTCACACGCATCGAGAGATTCGCCTTCAAATGCTACATCGTGATGAAAGGCTTTGAAATCAGGTTTGGTGATACACTTTCCATCAACGGTAACAACGCCGCTAGAAATGAGTTTTTTTGATTCACTACGGCTTGCGTATCCCAGACTGGTGAGGAGTTGGTCGAGTCGTTGTTTAGAGGGTTTCGAGTTTTTCATCAGTCTCTTTGGTGATACGCTCAAACTCGTTACTGGCAATTTCAAGTCGTTCAAACAG
>Ga0265593_1000405_pt1 | contig 24587 bp, 27 predicted proteins | sample saktaG_8_FD_190136 | JGI IMG/M metagenome (GOLD analysis project Ga0265593, IMG submission 190136) | Saline water microbial communities from Sakinaw Lake, British Columbia, Canada - sak_2011_5_24_36m | ecosystem: Environmental > Aquatic > Non-marine Saline and Alkaline > Saline ...
ATCACAAGCTATAAGCGTTGCTTCTTTTTTGAGATCCCCTATACCAGGAATATTATCAATAGAAATTATAAGAGCTTTCTCAAACACTTCCTGAAACCTATTCATGTTCATTTGAATCTCAGGATCTCGCTCTTCCATCAGTCGAGCAAAAGCAGAATACCACCTAAAAGGAAATTGTTTAGATCTAAGAATCTGTTGTTCATTCTCTAAGAGTGCTATCAATTTTTGAATATGTTCTTCGCTGATACCAGCTTTCAACATGTTTTTAATATTACGAAGAGCTGCCATATAAGGGATGCTATTGGTATCTAGTAGATTTTCCCATGCAGCTTTCTTAGCTACTAAGTCAGAACCAGCGGCTGATATATCTACTTCCCATGTGGTAATAGGATCTAAGGCATCCTCTAGTATTTGTTTGTATACAGAGCTTTCTTCTCCTGTTCTAGGTTTAGGGTGACATAAGCATAGGACATCCTTAAATGTAATCTTTTCTTTACTCTGCTTATCATATTTTCTAAACTGATAACTATTAAATTTACTAAAAGATTCCGCTATACCTTTCTTTAAGGCATTAGGAATTTTTCTAATGTCATGGCCGCCCTTACCTTTTATTCCCTGCCAAGCAGCTAATAGTTCTTTTATTTCATCTGCCCTAGATACAACCCGAGATACCATAGAGGCAGTAAGTTTATCATTAAGAGCCAGCCCAACTAGCAACACTAGAGGTACCGACCTAAGATACATATCTTTGCGTAGGTAAACCGCTAAATTAGCCACGAACTGTGGATCACATTTAGGAATTAAATCTAAAATAGTAGCAATAGTCTGATCGGTTTTCTTATAGAAAGTGTCTTGCAGTAGGTTACAAGCTGTAACCGAGTAAAGCTGTTGCTCTGGATCTAAGCCTATATACGCCACTGCTCCTTCTTCATTTACTGTTCTTCTTTGATTTTCAGCAACTTCATTAAACCGTGACATTTTTAACTCCTTAAAATTTATAGAAAAAGCGCGGGGAAAGGGCTATAACGGGTTTACTGCAGGATTCCGACCTGCAATCCTAGATTGTAGTCTAGTGTGTTTAGCATTTCACGAAGTATCCGTTATATACGCCGCCGCACCACAAAAGCCAATGTAAAGCGCTAGGAAAAAGCTAGAAGAGATATTGCGTCTCACCTACCGACGCCCGCAACTTTCGTTGGGATCGATTCGAACGATAACTTATTTTTAATAAGAAGTAACTCTCCTATACGCCGTAGCGCTTAATTTAAAAAGTTTTGGCAGGAAAAAACGAAAAGAGGCTTTTTTGCCCATTTTTATTTTTATGAGGAAAAACACATTTCTGTGAGAAAACCTCTGGTGGACATGCTTTGAAAGTATCTCTTCTCTACGCCGTGCCAAATAAGGTAAGTAATAGCGAGGTAAAAATCGGTTAGGGAGTCGCCCAATAGTTTAGAAGAAGTAACCCTATCCTACGCCGTCGCTATATTTTATTTTTAAAAGAGGGAAAAATCGAAAAGAGAAATTTTCGTCGCCTAACCACTCGGCCACCCACTGTTTATTTAACTAAACAGCAGAGCGGGAGTTGAACCCGCGTATACGTCATTTACAGTGAAGTAACTCTTTTCTACGCCGCTCTTTTATTTTTTATTAGTTAAAGAGGGAAAAATCAAACAGAGCTGTTGGATCAATTTACAGTTGAAGTAACTCTGTTTTACGCCGCTCTTTATATATCAAAGATCTCAAATTCTAAAAACAATAATATCATACTTTTTAATGCTTGTCAAGCTTTTTCTGCAATCAATTGCAAATTATTTTTTAAACTCTGCTACGAAATCTTCAAATAGTGAAGGCGTAGTAGCATAAACAATATCTAGTAGCATAAAAGCCAACCTGCGAATTTCTTCTTCTGCTGCGGGATCTAATCGTAATCTAAAAAAATCTCTAAGAGCGCGCGCATTTATCCACCACTTTCTTGAAGTAGCAACACTCACAGGCATAATTAAACGCGCATCTTGTTTCTTTGCCCCAGTGTCAATAAGAAATTTATATGCTCTATACGCGTTTTCACATGCGCCTGACATTAACTTATATGTAGCATCTACCTCGTCTTCGTTTTTCATATAACTTAAAGTAGGGTATACAAACTTAGGTTGTTGTTGTGTATATCTACGAGACAAACTTATATGGCCCTGCCCTGTCCGATGTCGGGAAATTTGACTCCCCGCAGCTTTAGAAATACCATTAACCTCAAAAACATATTGAATAACCTCAAAAGGAGTATCATGTTTTAATTTTAATAACTTCTTATTTAAAGCTATATATTTATCTATTGAACTTAATTTAGTATTATAGCTAGTAGTAGCTACTAGTGCGGGCATGGACTCTATGTTTCCTTTAGGATCTTCCGGATCATATTCTCCTATAGGGGTGGTAATAGCTATAAGTTTAATTTCGAGCTCTTCATTCCCAAAATTATTCTGTCTTAAATTAAACCAAGGATCCAACATCACTTCGTTTCTCCTATAGGCCAATATCGCGCCTCTTCTCCCCCCGAGAAAATAATAGGTTCATCATACCAAAACATGTTTCCTTTTACAACACCCTTTTTCACAATATAATTTTCGTTAGGATTATCCTTCTTAGGAATTTTACCACTATACACTTTATCTAAACAAGTGTGATGTTTATCACTAACATAACAAAGCAGAGATGCTTTTTTCTCTTTTTCAAATTTAGGCTTTTTTGCCATTTAAAACTCCTGAAAGAAAACGTCTGGATCTTTTGAATCTCCCACTATGCTAGACTCTACATCAACAGTGCCTGCAAGTCCAGAGTTTTTTAGCGCTATTTCAGCATTATTTTTATACTTATTAGCTGCATACAGACTTGTAAATATCCCCAGTATTCCACTTTTAACAGAGAATTCTGAGATTGCATAAGTCACAACATATAACACTTTCAACTTTCTATTACCTCTTTTTTATTTCTTTTTTGTCCCGGAGGAATTGTTAACATTTCCTCTATAGACCATCCTAAGCGTATTCTGCTAAAAAGAAGAGGAGGCTTTACTCCTATCTCTTCTGCCCATGCTGTTACACATAAGGTTTTTCCTTTATATGTAATTAAACGATTAGATCTAGTATTCCTATTTTGTTCCTTATTAGTAGCCCACCTACAATTTTCTGGACAGTAGTTTCCATTATTGTCTATCCGGTCTAAGGAATATCCTTCAAGGGGATCTCCCATATCCTCATAGAAATTTTCAAAGCCGCCTTCTCCAGACCACCTACTACAAACCGTAATACCTCTTTTGCCATAATCACTATAAGCATGGCTGGCTTCACTGTTGCATCTTTCTATCATACTCCTATATACACTATAAATCAAGCTATATGATTTTCCGTGAGAAGTTACACTTCTAATAAGTAATTCTCTACCGTAACAACCGCAAGACTGGCTATCCTTAGAACGCAAATCAGCTCCTCTAGCTACACCAGTATTTCCGCAATCACATAAATAATCCCAATAAATATGCCCGCAGTTATCTGCCTTACTGCTTTTGGCTGTGATTAATAAACGCCCAAATCTTTTACCTGTATAATCTTTTTCTTCAGGACAGCCACAAGTGGTTGTATGCTTCTGTTGTAAGTTGCTACCGTTAATTATTTTCTCGTTCCCGCAGTCACATTTACATAGCCAATAAGGCTGGCCTCTTTTGTCACTATAGCTAAAACTTAAAACTACCAGCTTACCAAATCTTTGCCCTACTCTATCCTTTCTCCTTGGTTTATTATTCATTTCCTTTTCCTAAAGTATGAAGCTTCGCTAACTCCTCAATTTCGCGCATAGATAGTCCTTTTTTAAGTCGGCGCTGAATAAAACTTCCGGATACCCCCCATTCTCTGCCCCACGCCGCCAATATCTTATCTTCTCCTTTATATATTATATGTATATTATCGGATCTGTTGGAATTTTGAGTTTCCAGGGACGCCCAGCGACAGTTCTCAGGGCTGTATCCTTTGGTGCCATCGATGCGATCCAGCTGATATCCCTCCGGAGCAGGGCCCATGTCAGCAAAAAAATTTTCAAATCCATGGTCCTTATCTAGCCACCGGTCGCATACCGTTATCCCCCTAGCCCCATACCTCTCGAATCCTCTGTGGGAGCTCTCTAAACAGCGCCTTTTCATTTCGGTCCAAACACGTATGGGGTGCGTTCCACCTTTAAATATCCTACTAGTATGCCCATGCTTAGTTCTAGAGCATCCACAGCTCTTAGAGGCCCCGGATTTTAGTCTATACGAAGGAATAGTGACTTCTTTTCCGCAGGCCCTACATAAACACACATAATGGATATGACGGCTTGTACCTTTTTTCTCACCTATTCCCAGGACTTCTAAATCCCCAAAGACATCACCTGTCTTTATATCTCCCTCGGGGTCTTTACCTGCGAGCGCTCGCCTTATAGCTTTTGACAATACACTCATCCTATAAACCCGCCCTTAACATTTTAGTTTTTTCTTTCATCCATTTATTTTCTAATTGAGTAATTATGTCCTCTACCGGAACTTCCTGTCCTTTATACTGACTAAAGAAATTACGCTGAATCCCAGTAATAAATGCAGCCTCTTTCATTCCCATTTTTCTACCTAAAATAGTAACCGGTATATGTTTAAGTCTGTTCTTAGGGTATTCTATTCCTCTATCTACGCCTGTGCGTAGATTTTCTAAAATAGAAGCCCATCTATCCTGCCTATTCACCAACAAGGTAGGTCCCTCCTATTTTTTTACCTTCCACTTTCTTAGCTCTAAAATTGGAGCGAAAAAATTTATCTTTCATGAAATCTTCGATTAAAGTGCACTCTAATTTTAATTCTTCCATTAAGGAAGCGGGTAAGGTTTCTATTTTTTGTTTGAGATCCAAAATCCTACTTTTAATCTCCATTTTTTCCTGTGTAATTTCCATAACTTTTCTCCTTATTTAAAGTTTGTTAATAACTATTTGCCTATGTGCAGGCACCTTGTCAGTAACCTTAGCGTCTCTTCTACTTCTTTTATAAGAAGCAACTTTGTGTGTAAGTATATGAACCACCCCCACTACAGCATCACAGGTGTCGTTATGCCTATTGGGAATATGGTCTACTTTTTGTTTTTTTGGATCATATTCTAAATGAAGCAGCTCATCTATATATACTTCATTCCTGGGATGTATCAGTCTTCCTTCTATATAAGCACTCTTTGCTTCCATATAAGGAACAGGAGTAGTGACTGTAGACAAGGGACCACTTCTTACTTTTAGTTTTCTAAGTCCTTGTATAAAAGATACGTTTTGGTAGGTATCCATAGTAACTATCTTCATATTCAAAAGATCGCACAAATAAAACATGAAGCCTCGGAGCATATCAAAGTCTACTTCTCCTCCTTGAGGAGGTCGGATCTGTATAATTCCATCTATGCATATAACCGGAGCATCCATATCTAATACTTCTCTAAAATCATTCTGTTCCTTGGAATAAAAAGAAGTAGAAGGAAGACTTTTATATTCTTGTATATGGCCTATAGCCAGCCCCACTCTGTCCTTACTTACACCTAAATCTACATGCATACAGAAAGAAGCATTCTTATCGAAGGCTATTTGTTTCATATAATTTTTATCTATTAACAGGTCCCATTCCCACGGCCCTACAAAATAATCATTTATAACAATAGATTCCTCTTTAAATAAAGAATGTCCACTATAATATGATTCATACACTGTATAGGCGTCTACTACGCTTTCTTTAAAAGGCATAAAAGCACGCCGATGCCCCGTAGCTAACCCCGCGAAGTCTCTAAGTGCTGTTTCTATATCTCTTTCGAAGTCGGATCTATACTCCTCTGGAACTTCAAGAATATCTGCTTCTGGTATAGCGAACTCTTTAGACTCTAAAATTCTAGAACTGCGGTCTAGTGTTCCTACTTCTACCATAAACTTTTTCCCAGAAAATCTATCTTGTGCTAGTGTATCCCATATTGCGTGCTTTACTACATATATTTGATTGTCCCATTTTGCTTCTTCTATTTTCTTGGAAAGAAAATCTCCAGGGTAATGTACAGCCGAATCTAAAATAAGACACCCGGGTATTTTACCGTAGGTTTGAAACCTACTTTTAAGTCGCTGAATTAAATTAGTATACACATTTGATGCTTGATCGTAAGTAGTGTTTTCCTGGCCTCTCATAGAAAGTTGCCTACTATTCTCTACTACAGAGAAATAATTCAATTCTGAAACCACCCCGAGCCACACATCCAATCCTATTGTAGCCATTTCATTGCCAGAGACGGGAAGCACATATATATTTCGAGGAAATTGCAATTCAGATGTGACGTGCTTATTAAAGGGAAAATTTTTGATAAAGTAATCGCTGGATGCAATACTGGATAACAAAGGATCAAATAGAATTTTTTTACTCAGTCTCAGCGAAACAGACTGCAAAATCATAACTATAGAAGATCCGGGGCTTAAAGAAAATTGATACTGTGGATTATGCAGCATACTTAATCTATACAACATATAACACATTAACATCCTGGAAAGATAGGACTTACCCCAACCAACCGAATTATGTGTAATAATTCCAGTATGTTGCGCATAATTATTAAAAGGAGATTTCATTTCTAAATCATATACATCACGCTTCCCTATAAATTTTATTTCTGTTATAGTTTCTTCTTGAATATTACAATTCCCTAAATGAGAAGCTCCTTTTATTTCACTATGCAGAGCATCGTGTTCTATTTTAGTTAATAGCTCAAGATTAGATAATCTATCGTTAGACTCATCTAAATCAATGTGATGCACAACCAACTTAGGGTCTGAATAGGATAGTTTACTAGCGGCTACTTCATCGGTTCTTATAATCCTTAGTAATTGCTTCTCAGACATATTATTAAGAGCAGCATCGATTACTATCCTGGAGTAATAAATTCTCTTATAGTCTTTACCAGAAATAAAATGACGTCTTGCGTAAGGATGAAAAGGAACTGAGTAAGCCACTGTTCTATATTGATTTCTTTTCTTTCTTCCTTCCCCTTTTTTTACAGGTGCCCTACACATAATAATACTACCCACTTTTAATTTAGCTAAAGGAACATATGTCATATTAGCGGGTATTTTAAAACGATGCTCTTTAGTACATAACAATGATTTTCCAGAATCTGTGGTTACTCTATATACATTCTTTTTTCCATTAAAAAATACTTTTTCTATTTTATTATACCCAACAAGATTATTATCTTTTAAAGATAAAGTATGAAAATTATTATTAGCATAGGGATTAGGTATAATATTATTTACAATATTATACAATTTTTTAATTGACATTACGTAAACATTATACTTATGAGAAGAGTCAAATGATGGAGAAGGGATCCCGATATTTAATAAAGTATCACCAGAGATACAACCTGTGAGTACTACCTCTCGCGTATTATCCATGTTTTCAATAATACGTTGCATTTCATATTTGACAAGAGGACGCACTGAGCCTTTTTGGCCCATATATTCTTTACTCTCTAGAAACTCTTCTACATCAACTAGTCTACCCTTATACCCCTTTTCCTTGTATAAAAAAGAACCATCGTTTTCTTTTAGAGCTTGTATAAAATTTCTACAAAAGTTATTAAGGTCGTCTTTTAAGATATAGGCATCTGCACCATCAGAAATTTGAGGACAAGCTAACACCAGTGCCTCTAACATGGACTCATCCCTAGTAGAAAGCCTGTTTTCTCTTAATACATCAAATACTAATTCGAATGCAGTATTAAGTGGTATTACTTGTAGATTTTCTAGTGCCAATCTAGTTGCTTACCTCTACGGTTTCCTTGTCCGTTTCTTTGGTAGTGATAGAATAACTACCGTCTTCGTCTAATTTTAATATTAAGGAACGTTCTTCTGCTAATGAAAGTAATTTATGGGTAGCCTGAATCATTGTCTCCCCATCATCCTTAAAACCTTCTACCAGTCCCTTCAATTTTTCAGTAGTCTCAGCCGTGATTACGTTGCTATCATCTAATTTAAGTTCTTGTTGCGCTTTTAATAAACTATGTAGCATTTTATCTAACATAGCAATATTATCAGTAGTCTTATCCATGGGAAGGGTTTTAGCTTCTATGTCCATAAGTTTCAGAACACGCTGTGTCTGCTGGTCTACAAGCCAACTAAGTCTACCGAAGGCATCTACTTTAGAAGTGAGCCCCCTAAGTCTATTTGCCAGCTGTGTAGCCACTTTACTTTTCTGTGCTTCTTCCAATACTATCAACGCTTTATCATCTAGAACTTTAGTTCTAAACCTGACCAGATCAGGCAACAGATCCTGAAGAGTAGCTTTCTTCTTTACATTAAAAATAGTCTGGCAGGTTCTAATTATCTCACTATTAGTAACACCCCTCTTTAGCATTTCATGGAGCTTTACCAACTGCTTATCATCCAATATAGACAACCAGCTGTTAATAGGTACTGCTTCTTTTATTTTTGCTATAAGAAATTTATCCTCAGCCATAATATTACTCAGAAATTTCCTCTACGGGATTTGCAGAAGGAAGATCTAAAAGACTATCAAGATCCTGTTCTCCATCATCTATTTTCTCGAGCGTAGTTATGTGCTCTTCTACATAAGAAATGACGTCTAGATCTGCTAGCATATGTTGTAGCACTGAACTAACTTTATACCCGGACGCAAAAATGTCTCTAAACTTATCCGTAGTTAACGCTAGATATTCTTTATCCATAGTTATCCACAAATGCCGTTGACTTCCGTAATCAAGAATAAAGAAATTTGCAGGGACGGTCGAAGAATACTTGAGCCACAATTTCTCAATGATTTTAGCTAGTTGGCTCACACTTCCTTGGACATTTTTAACTGCCTTATCATATTCCTTACGTGCTTCTTTAGGTAATTGTGCTCTTCCCTGTTTTACTAGAGTGTCAAACTCATCTTCGTCCGCAAACCCTAACTCTTCCGCCAAATCTTCAAAAGGAATCTCATGCTTATTTACAAGCTGGTCTATAAGCGCATTAAATTTTTCTGCATTGAGAGAACCTCTTATTTTATTAAGTTTTACAGTCTGTAGCATTATAGTCTTCTCATCAAATATTTCGGGAGAAACTATTACACACGGAATTTCCTTTTCCCCTGCAACTCTCATGTTCTCCATTCTGTGATAACCGTCTGTAATTATATAACTTTTTCCATCAGAAGAGGGTACCACTACGATAGGTGCTACAAAACCAACAGATTCAATATTTTCCCCTAGCATATTGAATTCCAGATCAGACATAGAATTTGGATTCCACATGTTAGGAGATAGTAGATCTATAGGTAAGCTTACTGAGTCACCATGTTCTACTTCCCTGCCATCATGTAATAGTATTTTACTAGTTTCTTGCATTATATATTATCTCCATTAATTTCTTTATCTTTTTTAGTCTGAGTTTGATATTCTATAAAGCGTCTCACAGATAGTTTATTTCTTGTAACTTCACAGTCATTACAAATATTTACAGCTTTTAGCCCTTTATCTATATAGCCACTTTCAGGAGCAATAGGTATCGCCTTTCTTAGAATATCGCAGAAACGAGTGTGCATACGTGCTGATCTTTTTTTACAGTATACTAATTCTCCATCGGTCTCTACTTGTTTTAACCAATCCTCCGGATTTTGTGTTTTAATGTGCTTATACTTATAATCTGGCTTAGGGGTTTTAGCCATATAGCGGCATCCTCATCTCCAACATATCTTTTAATAAAGCCTCAGTATAAGGCTGTAATGTCTCAACCCAAAGTTCTTCTATGTATTCATTTTGTGCTCCGAGCACCGATAATTTTGCATCTTCCCAGTAGTTTTCATGTTCCATTTTTCTTACTATTTTATTTACTTCAAACAAATAAATTATATTTGATATGTTACTTGAATTATAAATAATTCTTAAAGAATTGTCAATATGTTTGTAAAACCATGAATCTTTTCCCAAGAGGTACATGGAATTTATTTTAGTAGGTAACAGTAAAGAATCAGCTATAGAAGAACGGTTAAAAGAGAAATAGTCGTCAGCTATATTTTCTTCAGTCATGTTGAAATAGTGAATAGCCGATTGAACTATTCTATCTTCTACTGAAGAAAAAGTATATTTAATGTTTTTATTCAGCTCTAACCATTTTTTAAAGTGTTTAATTTTTTTAAAATTATTATCATGAGACAGTATTAGAAAAAGAGATAACGCTCTTTTATCTAATAAAGAATTACACATCCCTAGTATAATTTCCCATATATATTTCTTAGGCAATTCGGTTATTTCGGAAGGAAGAGCGGAGAAGTGGAAGGCAGCTGCCTTCCACAATACTGTTGATAAGATATTATAAGAGTTATTATGAAGAGAAATATATTTATAAGCCAAGTATGCAGAGGACACATCTCCTCTGCATATGCTTATATAAAGCATCGAAGTATAAATATTTATATCTTCTGGTATTCTTGTGAAGATCAAAAAAGCTCCTCAAATTCGTCTGTTTCATCTTTATTTTTAGCTACGGGTTCTTCATCATCCTCTTCATTGTTCTCGTCTTCAACAATGATAGGACCTGATACTATGAGTTTACGCCCGTAGATACGTTCTAGATGCTCTATATGATCTTCTAAGGTTGTTTGCAAGGGAACTACTCCCTTCATTTCTAGCCACTCGGAAGCAATATTAGCTAGAGCCAATGCAAAATCATCAGAATTAATAAGCCGTGCACTCTCTTCTAGGGCCTCACTCACTAATGTCTTTTCTGCGGTACCTAGTTTAAAAGTTATGGTAGTTACAGTAGGAACATCCTCAATAATAGAGGTATGGTCTAGCTGCGCTTCTTTTTCAGTTTTAATCTTAAAGTTAAGCTCTTTGGTAGTTGATTTCTCTGCTACATCCATCCACTCATCTGCGTTGCTCTGGTCTACTACTCGTATTAGTTCTTTAGCTTTAGTCCACCCTAATCTTTCTAATCGTTCCATGTCCATATTTAGCATAAGAGCTTTGTTATAAATCTCAACTAAATACATAGCTTTTCTGTAATTAAATTGAAGCTCGGAATCTACATAATTTTCAAAATTAGGGAAATCCCAAGTTTGATAAATATTTTGGGTATAAATATCATATAGACATTTAGCTAGTTTCATATAACCTATTTCTACCATGTCTCTAGCCTGCAATGTCTCCTGCCTAATAGCAGTGGAATTAGCTATTATAGAAGATACCTCACTGCTACTTCTTTCAATTAATGTGGTCTTTGGCATTTTTCTCTCCTTAGTCTTTCCTAATTAAACTTAAATTTGTTTTTTTCTTAGTAGGCTCTCCCGAACTTTCCTCACTGTTTGATACAGGTCTGGCTCTGTTCTTCATCCACTCTTTTATCCTAACCATATCCTCGCTTTCTATATTATTTTGTGGGTTTGTCTCAGAAATAGACTTGAGTATGTGTCTATTTTCTAGCTCTACTCCTTCATAAAAAGAATTAAATAATGCATCTTCTATAGTTGCTTCAATCTCTGCCCCAGTAAAATTCTCTGAATTTTTTGAAAGCAGGGCTAAATCATAGTTAGATGTGTCTCTTTTTCTTCTTTCTATATGTATCTTATATATAGACTGCCTTTCTTCAAAGGTAGGAAGCTCTACTGCCCATATTTCATCTAAGCGGCCTTTTCTATAAACCATAGAAGGCATCATATCTGGATCGTTAGCTGTGAATATCATAAATACTGGACTCTTAGTTTCCTGCCTCCAGGTAAGTAGGGTAGATAACACCCTAGCAGTAACTCCAGAGTCTGTTTTACCGCTAGACTCCATCCCTGAAAATGCCTTGTCCGCCTCGTCCACAATCGTCACAACGGGACTTACGGCTTCTATAATCTGTAAAGCGCGTCTTATCTTGGCTTCCGAATCTCCAACGAACTTGGAGAATACATTACTAATATCAAGCCTAAGAAGAGGAAGCTCAAAAAAAGAAGCCACTGACTTTGCTACATGTGTCTTACCCGTTCCCGGAAGCCCCAATAATAACATACCTTTAGGCGAGTTTATTCCATAAGCTTTTGCTTCATCTCCAAAAGCCGTTTTTCTTTTCTCTAGCCATTCCTTTAGAGAACCAAATCCACCTACTTCATCTAAAGTAAGATCTGTATCTATATACTCCAAAACTTCAGATTTTTTAATATGTTGCTCTTTTTGAGATTGTATAATTTTATAATTAGGTTCTTCAGTAAGACTAACGGCAAGTGCTATTGCATTTTCAGCTGAAAATAGGTCCAACCCCAGGGCAGAAGTAGCTGCTTTACTTATTAATTCTTTTTTTTCTTTTTTCTTCTTTTTAGCAAAAGATATATGAGGCTCCCACTCCTTCATCAGTTTATCATAAAGCCCTTCAATTTCTTCTTTAGTAGGAAGAGGAAAATCACAATACGTAATTATATTATAAAGTTCTGGGGGTAAGTCTAAATAAGCCCCTACAAAAATAATAGTGGAAAAGTTACGTTTAGCTGTATATGCAGCGTCTATTATAGACTGTATTACATTGGCTTCTTTAAGCAGACCTCTAATGTGATAGAAAACTCCTATAGTCTTAGAGTTCTGTGCAACGTGATTCAAAGAGGGTATAAAATCTTTTATGGCCCTGTCTTTGGTAGACGGAACTAATTCTTTTATCCACGCTCCTCTTTCATATCTTACCATACCGGAAGTAACTTTCCAGATACACAGCTCTCTATCTATAAAGTTTAAGTCAACCATAGTAGATATAATATGTTTCTCTGCTTTAACATCTTCTACAGTAGGCATAAATAAACAGGGATTAGAACTAGCAAGATAGTTTTTAAGCTTTGGTGTCATGTAGGCCCCTTACTTTTAAAATACATTCTTTTTCTGCAGCAGTGGTATTGCTGTTAAAGTTAGAGACCAGTGCTAAATATTTAAGCCCAAACATTGTTAGGGCATAAGCATCAGCCTCATCTGAATTTTTAAATTCCTTATGATATTTTTTATAAAGAGCTAACTTAATATCTTCTTTTTTAGCATTACCTTTACCTGTTACAAATTTCTTTAATATAGTAGGTGGAACATCGATATAAAACCTTTCCCTGTTATTTAGGTCATATTTAATTATTCCTCCTAGTTCTATTAAATTAGACATTGAGCTGGATTTTCCAAAGGAACCAAAAGAATACCCTTCTATAAAATAGATAGCAGCGGGTACCATAAAATGATCTATCTCAGTTATCCTATCTAAGATAATCTTGTAGCGCTGCATATAGGAATCTTTATTAGATGTTTTTACGGTCTCAGTAGAGATAGCGTCCTCTGTTAGTGAGTAAACACATACTCCAGTAGAAGTAAGCGAAAGATCCAATCCTATTATTAACTGCGTGTCATCTGTTATCATGCGATTACCATACCACACTTTTTAATGCTTGTCAAGCTTTTTCTTTCTGCATTCGACAAAAATTTAACACTGGGCAATTTTTTGCAAGATATGTGGAGTAACCAGAGTCATAGCAAGACGCTATTCTAGGAGGGAGCACATTTTCTACGTATCCCTTTTTAAATTCTGTTAACTTATTAAAAATATCTCTAAGTATTACTTTGTCGTGTTTTACTAAAAAGGTTTTAACCGGAGAGGTTTTCATTTTAAAACCTTTGGATATATACATAATATATCCATACTTAGGATCAAAAGAAATATTTTTAGCTAAGCGGTCTTTTCCTATACCCCACATATATGTCTGGATCTGCCAGAGGTGCTCAATAAGAGGGGCTTTTAATTTATCAAACCCCACGGTATCTATTGTTTTTAATTCTAATACTCTAAAATTGTTTTCCGGTTTTTCTACAAACATATCGGGATGGCCCGTAACAAATAAGGGTTTTTCCATCTTTAATGAATACTCAGTGTATTCAAAAGCTTTAGGATTTGCACCACATACAGGACACTTTTCTTGTACCTTCTTTGTAAAAGGTGTCATATAATTGCACGATCTGCATTTCCAAAAACCGCTCCTCAAGTCATCGGATATAAAGGATTTTGTATTCTGCGCCCAGAAATGTACGGAGTTACCGATATCAAATACAACTGTGTTAGAGAATTTTACGTATTCTTTTTCTTCTATTTTACATTTATTAATTAATACGAGCTGCCTCATACAATCTTTATATAAAGATGAAGCCCGAGGATACCTAGGTAACTTCTTAGTGTAGAGCTTGCTTTTTACTGATACAAAATCCCGTGTTATAAGTTCAGGATCCCCTGATTTTTCATTCGAAGTGAGGGTCACTGTATTCAAACTCACTTCGCATCGTCCACGGTATAAATATAAAATTTATATCTGGGTACATATTTTTAAATTCAGTCAATTTAGTTTTACCTCTAATAGCAAACTCCCCCTTGACCTCTAAGAAACAGTCATAAGGAGGAGGAATATAAAAGTCCGGAGTGTAAGTATATTTACCTATGGAGAAGCAATAAGGCTCATATAAAAAATTAATTGCAATTGATTGCAAATATTCCGCCACTCTTCCTTCAAACTCAGATCTAAAATATTTATCAAGCTTATTCGAATAGAACATGCAGGCAGAACAATTTACATCAGATATTTCAGGAGTGTCATATTTCCACTCAGGATTTATAACACCCGTATCATCATAGCAGCTTTTAATCTTGTCTACTAAACATTCTTTGCTACAGAAAAAATCAAGACCGCTATGCTGATACTTCCAGTCTTTTTGTGCTACTACTATTGTTTTTCTGCAACTTGAGCAGAGTCTTCTAGGCACGCTTTTTCCTCTTTAGACACGGATTTAATCGCGCCCTCTTTTTTAATGATTTTGTCCTTTATATGGTTTATCAATTGTATTTGTGTTTCAAAGTATAGATCCTTGTTTTTCTTCCACATCTCTACAAAATCTTTTTGAGAGCCACTACTTTTATCCATAGTATATTTAGTGGTGCCTTTTGTCATTAAACCATGATTAAGGAGTTCTGTTATAACTAATTTATGATCTATTATATCTCCTCTTGAAAACTCCAACTCAGGAATGTCCGCAGTTACCCTTATGAATTCACCGGATTCAGAAAGTTTTAAGGATTTGAATTTCTCAATGTAAAAGGAATGCTTCTGTGCCATGTGCAGATCTTTTTCTTTATCATAATATTTCTCTTTATCCTGGAGCGCTTTCTTTGAGATATGGATAGTAAGAGCAGAAAAGAAGCGTATAGCATAGCCCCCCGGTTGCGTTGTAGAGGGCCCGTAAAACACTCCTATATTAGCACGGAGTTGGTTAGTAAGAAGCACTAAACAAGGATGACCCCTTTTATATTCTTTACTTAACCTACTATTAACCTTATTAATTAAATTGGTTACAAGTTTTGCTTGGTTTCCTATTACTTTATCATCAAGAGAAGAATCCATCATGTCAGATGGAAATAAAGCTGCTACTGAATCTAAAATAACTAATCCACAATCATCTGCTCTTAATGAATAATCTATGATGTCTCCATACTGGTTGCCTGCGTCGCTCACATTTAGATAGTAATCTTCAGGATTGCACCCAATGCTCTGTGCCCAAAACTTATTAAAGGTCCCTTCAACATCGCACCATACAGACTTCATCCTTATTGAAGGGAGAGAACACTCGCATTGAGCTAAGGGCTTAAAACATCTCCAGCATATTTTTGCTACTTTTGCCATAGCAGACATAAGTAAAGAAGTCTTGCCTCCATGTTCCGGACCTTTAACTAGAGAATATTGATGTATAGGAAATCCGCCTCCAGTGGCATAGTCAAAAGTGAATATACCTGTAGGTAATCTTTGTGCATCGTCTAAAGCTTCGGTTCCCTGTATACAGGATCTGTCCCCGTAACGCTCGTTGAGCTTTCCAGATATTGCTTGTAAATTAGCTACTTTAGCTAAATCTTTTAGTTCAGCCATTATTCACCAATCCCATGTGAGTTAACTTTCTTTCCATTATCTTATCAACAAGATCACTAGTCTGCTTATAAACGCTTCCTATTTCCTCAGTATAACAGGGGATACTTAAATCTATGGCTACGGTAATATTTCCCTCGTTTGGTCCTAAGGGTATATGTCTCTTAGCATGAACTGTAACCCTGGCAGGGGTTGTTACAAAAGGTCTTATCTTAATTATTTTAGGTTCTTGTGTCTGTTTACCTACTACAGTTTGAGTTACTTCTAGATATCCTTCTTCGGAAATACTCTCAGCGGCAGGGGATATTTGATCTATAGCTACTACCTTTTCTTCTGGTGCAGCGACTTCTTTGTCAATTTTTTTAATTGCTGGTTTTGCTTTTTTCATTTATTACGAACTTCCTTTATTTGTAATCCACGTTCTTGATAAAATTTTATTCTGGACTGGGCACTATTTTTAGTTTCCTTGTAAAACATATCTATAAAATCTATTACTACTGGAGTTTTTTTACCTACTAAGTATCTCTCTATTCTACCCAATGTCTGCCTCATATCAGTTCTAATAGTAGCAAGTATTAAGGTATCCATTCTAGGTATATCCGTACCCCTTGACATCATACCATAACTCGCTAATATTATTGAGGATTCTTCTGCCGACTTATCTTTTTCTTCTTGCTTTAGCATCTTGCCATTTAAGGAACGCACAAAGTATCCAATTCTTTTTGGGCTTATATTATATACCTTCACTAAAAGTTCTTTAATATTTTGTAATTGTTCTTTACGGTCTGACATTATAAGAGTCACTCTACCAGAACTAAAACTTTTAGAGGCATAACTGGCTATAAGATCGTTTCTTACAGCATTTTTAGCAAGATTAGATATTAATACTCCTCTACGTTGAATATCTTTTAAGTAAGAGGGGATAAGGCCAGAGGATCCATAGAATCTATGAAGTACAACCATAGGTGCCATAGTTTTTGTATTCTTACATTTAATGCGAAATTGCGCTAAACTTTCTTCGAATATAACATGCAGCCCATCCATGCGCGTGGCAGAAGCAGTTACTCCTATTCTCCATTTAGCCGGAAACATTCCGGAGGCTGATGAGAATGTTTTAGGAGGAAGTGAACTATCACACTCATCAAAAAATATAACCCCAAAGCTATTTTTAAATTCATTGGTAGCTATTCTAGGAATTACTATGGAATGAATTAGTCCGATTACTACTTTTTTATTCTCATAATCAGCTTTACCGCCTTCTACTATTCCTATATCATCCTCAGTTAGGTCGGTAAATTGTAAAATTCTATCTTTCCATTGTTTTACAAGATCACTCTTGGGAACTACTATTAAAGCATTAGTATGAAGTAATGAAAGCATTTTTAAGCCCATTACTGTTTTACCTGACCCGGGGGCTGCCTCTAAAAAAAATCCGGTGGCTCCTTTATCCAACAGTGCGGTAAATTCATTTATAGCTTTAGTCTGATAATCCCATAAATTTCCCTTAAATCTAAAGTCTACTTTGCTTCCTATAATTCTATTATCTATAATAGTTTCAGCCATTTCCTTGCTTAAACGTAAAGCATGGCGGGGGATTCCTATATAGTCTGAAGTTTCTTTATAATAAGGGATAGTAGGGCTATTCTTGTATTTACCAGTAATAGTGTATCTCTGTTTATAATCGGAAACATTTATTTCCGCTTTAGGAATATACAAATATTCGGATAGTATTACCTTTTTAAACATGAAATAGCCCTAACTACAACCTGCTAATTAAAGCAGATCATTGAGATCGTCTTTTTTGGGGTCTGTAGTCGATTCTGACGAGACTTCTTCTTCGTCTATAGTTTCATCAGTATCTTCAAAGAAGTCCTCTGTAGTTTCAGATACGGGGGCTTTTTCTTCAAGTCCCAAACCAAACTCATCCTCAAGCTCGGTGGACTCATCCGCTCCCATAGGATCGCCTATACCGGCAATAACTCTAAGTTCTTTATCAGACTTAGGGGCCAATACTGTAAAGTAATCAATAGGTTTAAGAAATTCCTTAGGATCGGCTTCGATCTTTTTGGCTATAGCTTCGAGGGCTGATATAGTAACCTTTTTACCTAAAGAGAAATATTCCCCACAAGCCACAGACTGTTTATCAGTGTCACGTTCAATCTCCATAGAGTAATGTGTAAGATCTACTTTATTACCCTCTAGGAATTGGCGCATAACCGCCCTAATACCTTTACCCTTCAAAACTAGCAAAACTTTCTGAAACTGATATTCTTTACCAGTTTTCTGACTAATAGTTTTGCGGGTATCTATAACTGTAGATACTAGAATAGGACTACGTTTATTATTAATCATACAAAGAGGACAAGTTTCAGTGTCAGAGGTACAAGTAAAGGTTTCCCATCTACCATCTACCTGGACACTATGCTCATAGAGCCACGTTGTAGGATTTTCCAAAAAAATAACTTTAGCCTTCTCAGTTGGTTTTAGTCTAAAGCGACGGATGTTTGTTTGTTTTGTTGTAATTGCTCTCAGAGCTTCCATTTCTTTGAATTTTTGTTGGCCTGCTAGGCCGGTGCTGTACCAGTTTGACATACTTGGTTTACCTTTCACAAGTTTTATTTGAATAATAGCTTATCATATTTTTTAATGCTTGTCAAGCTTTTTTTTCATTGATTTGCAATCAATTGCAAATTTTGTTAAAAATATTTTCTATGTCGCGCTTTCTTATCCACGAGAACTTTTTTATTAATTGCTCGGACTATGTCCAAGCGATTTTCTGCCTCTCCTGGGTCCTTTCCTCCGGCATTTTCCCAGTTTATAACGTGAACTAATTTTCCATTAGAGATATCTATTAACTTTTTTGTGGCCCTCCTTCCTGCATCATCATTATCAAAACCCACCCAGAGATTTGGGGAGGGTATATTATAAATTTGAGTTTTAGAAAAACTGGCAGAAGTAGTTGCAATTACGTTGTTGAATCCATATGTTTTTAACAATAGACAATCTGTTTCAGATTCCACTATAATAGTAGGCTTGGCGGCAGTGACCCTATTAAGACCAAAGCATGCCCCGCTGTTTCTTATAGTGGGAAGCGCATATTTATCTCCAAATTGTTTTGGGGAAATAGTAAACATAATTTTAGCGTTAACATCACACACCCGTGCCCTTAATACTTGAATATTTCCTTTTATATCAGTGAGTGGAAATATTATTAGGTTCCTTTGCTTATTGTATCTTATTTCCATTTCTGCAATAATTGACAATGAGATACCTCTAACATTAACGAGATAGTCCTTCATACTCATTGCCACACTATCATTATTTTCCACTAATAATGGAAACTTTTTCAACAATTGTAGTGGAAAAATAGGAGGTATTTCTTCCTTCTGTTGCTGCTCTGATACTTTAGGAATAACCCATTTATTAAACTTTAATGTCCCCTCTTTTGCATCTTCTTCAAAGAGCGCATCGTCTTCCCTCTCATTTTCATTAGGGGCAGATATTTCATACGCTTGATAATGAGCGGCTAATCTTTTATCCTTATACTCATTATACATAGACTTTTGAACAATTAAGCTTAAGAGCTTAACGGGAGTAGGCGTGCAGGAAAAACATTTAAAAACAGAATTTCCAGTTGGATTTATAGAAATACCTGCACTTGGATGATAATCCTGTCCCGAAGAATGTTTATGGGATGCGAGAGGACAGGGCACATTAACCCAGTCATCCCTAACAACCATAGCGCTGTCATCATATCCCATAAGACGTAAAAGCTTTATAATATTAATTTCTTTCAATTAAAGCCTGCTATTCTATAGGATCTAAAGCTATGTGACCCGTATCTGCATTTTGTACCTGTTCGGTGTCTGAAGCCTGAATAATTCTAGTATGTTCTGTATCTAAAACTATTATAGTGCTACCTTCTTCCCCGTCTCTTCCCTTTGTAATATTTAACAGTTTAGCTTTTTGACTCATGTCCCAGGTTGCTCCTGAAGCATCTTCATAGTCTGATAACTCTATAACTATACTAGATAGTTGTCTAACTACATCACTCTGATATATATCTTCAGTCTTTTTATTTAATTGATAAGTTGCAAATATTGGAATATTTAATTCCTTGGCCAGCGTTTTCAGAGATTCAGCTACGGAGGATACTATTTCATATCTAGATTTAGCATAAAACTCTGGTTTCAATAAATAAGCACCGTCAATATAAATTGCGTCCGGCTTATATACATAAGCTGAAGATTTAACATCTAATATTCCTAGGCTCATAGAAGAATCTGTCATATAGAATTTGTTAGGCATTTCGGACAAAAGTTGTTTATCATATTTTATTACTTCTTCCCCTATTAAAGTAGATAGTCCTCCAAATTTTATTCTATTTACACTGATATTATTTCTTAACGCTATTGCTCTTCTATGATATTGAACTTCAGACATTTCTGTAGGAATAAATAAAATAGAGCTGCCTTGGGCATGTGCAGCTAATGCCATATGCATTAATAGAAAGGTCTTTGCTGCCCCTGGTCTTCCGGCCAGAGTCACTAAGTCTCCTCCCTGAGCTCCTCCAGATCTATTATCTAAAAAACTTAAACCAAAAGGAACTCCAAATTCTCTAATATTTAATCTAGCTTTTCTAGACATGTCTAAAATATTATCAATGGTGTCTTCCAGAGAATATACTTTAGTTTTTGTTTGACCTTCTATTAAAATTCTAGTAAGAGTAGAAGCAATATTAGCAGCGCTATCAATATCTCCGTCTGATATTTTAGACATGGCTTCTTTGCAGAGAGAAAAGGAATTTTCTACTGCATATCTTTTTCTAACCTCGTCCGCCCAAAACTGAATATTGCTTTCTACAGGAATTCCTGGAAGAGTATACCCTGTTTCTATTTCTATTAAAGATTTAGTAGGTATTTCTTTATAGAGTTCAACATGCTTAGACATTACGTCTAAAACACGCTGCTCCTCTTTGGTGAAAAACTCGCGCATTAATCTAAAAGCGGATAAAAAAGATAAAGGTCCTTTATTATCAATCACAGCGAGTGAAAATAATAATCCCGTAGTCGGCTCTAGTTGTTTCAATCTATCTCTCCCATAGTGATTTTTTGCTTTCTCTTACTTTTATAAAGAGAGGCGCTACATTTGTTTCAAAAGTTTGTGCAAAAGAAGGAGAATAAAAAGTCCGTAACTTATACATTGCATCTTCAGCGGCATCAAAGAAATCACTCTTTATGGTATGAGAAGTGAAAACTACTTTCCGTTTAAATATTAATGGATCAAACAATCCCTCAAGGGAAGCAGCAAAAGCAGATAATCTATTATCTCCATGAAACATATTACTAATTACAATTAAATTTTTATCTAGGGATTTTGATATTTCTTCATTTTGTTCCCTATCTACTATCCTATCTAAAAGAAATTTTATAGCTACTTTATACACAGACTGTCCCGTATTATTAAGGGCATATAGTATAGGAAAAAATTTATGAATGTCCCACAATAACTCAGCATCGTCGATTAATACTATAACTGCGTTATGTTTATCTAATCCTTCCTGAATATAGTTACAATGACTCAAAAATTTTGGATTTTTCGTTAAAAAAGGAGAAAGAGATTCCATATCCCTTCCGAAACCGTGTTCATTTAATTTACACTTTATGCTTCTATATAGAGAAGCAGAAGATGAATCATCCCATTCTGGGTAACAGGTATCTAATTCTAAGATACTTTTATAATTTGCACCGTCCATCTAAATCCTCCTGTATTTTGAACATAAGTTCAATATGGTTTAAATGCTCATGAGTTGAATTAATAATTCGTAACGCTGATAGAAATAGGTCTAAATTATTTTTTATAACGAAAATATTGAAAACCTGTAAGTTCCATATCTTTACTCCCTTCAGTCTTAATACTCTACATATCAAAATATAGTATTCAATAAGTTGTTCGAATTTTTTGTAATCCTGATTAATTTTTAATAAAATTCCTTTATAAGCTCCATTCCATGCTCGCTTATGTTCCACTGGAATTTCTTCCAATTCTAAATAATACTTATCACACAAAGTCTTTAAGAAAGATAGCGACACTTTCGAGGGCGCTTTTTTAGGTTCAGGCTTTTGTAAATCTTTCAGCAACATGAGTAGTCTTTACCACAATTTTTTTCTTTTGTCAAGTTTTATTTTCGAGGGGAGAGGGGCGAGCGCAATGGGTGAGGGGTCTTTTCTTTCTTATCCCTCCGGGATAAGTGTAAAAATTAAAAGATAAAAAAATTTTTTCTTCTTACTTTGGATGATTAAGGAAATTTTTTCTTTCTTTTCTCCTAGTGGCTGGAGGTGTGAAAAAATTTTCTCTTTTTACCCTGGCTGATTAAGGGAAGAAAAAGAAAAATTTTCTTACGATTTTCCAGAGAAAAAATTTTTTCTCTTCTCTTATATGGTAGAGTATAGGTCTCTATAGTGTAATGACTATATTTACTATTCTTTTCTTTTACTATATATATACTATATATATACTATTCTTAATACTATCTTAAAAAAAATTCTTCGCTCCAATACTGCAAACAGTTATATCATATTTTTTAAACCTTGTCAAGTAAAAAATGCACGCTTTTGAAAATAAATTTTATTTCTTATGAAACGCAGTCTTTTTAATATTAATTTAAAATTAGTAGCACTTTTTTCTTGACATTAGATACGCCGACAGATTATTTTAAAGAATCAATGGGTTATGATTTTACTCAATATTATACCTCAAAAGGCACCGTAAAGCAAGCATGATTGATAGAAAATTAATAATTAAAGACGACAAAGAGTATGAACGTGTTGTTTTTGGTGAGATATATGTCCCCGGGCAGGAAGATGCTCACGGCGACATTATGACAGCGGAAGAGATAAAAAAAGCCGCTTACGGTTTTATGAAAAATCAGCGCACTCATAATATTGATTTAATGCATAATAATGAACCCACAGGGGATTATTTAGTTGAAACTTTTATAGCGCGCTCTTCGGATCCAGATGGTTTCGTAGAAGGCTCTTGGGTGGGCGCTACTAAAATAGAATCAGATGAAGTATGGGATAAAATTCTTAAAGGTGAAATAAATTGCTATTCTTTGGAGGGTCTTACTAATTTAGATCAAAAAGTTGAGACGGTTCAACGTGTAGTGGAGGCTGAGGGGGAGACTCAAGAAAATTTAGATGAATTAATTCCACCCCATTCTCATTCCTTTAGCATAAAATTTGATGATGAAAATAAAATAATAGTAACAAATACAGGAATATCGCACGGGCATAATCATATTATAAGATCTGCTTCAACCACTGAAGTTAGATTTGGACACGCCCATAGATATTCCTTCAATGAGGTGGTATAAATAAAATGCCTAATATAGTTGAAGAAGTAGAGACTGAGGTTCAGTATATGAATGATGTGGATGTTCAATGGATTTCTTTAGTAAATAAAGGAGCAAATAGAACACCCTTTAAAATTATAAAAACGGAGGACGCGATGGAAGAAGTTATTCAGAGTATTATAACTCCATTAGCTAAAGATTTTGATAAATATAAGGAGTTGCATGAATGGTCTAAAGAATTTAAAATATTGAAGACTGAAAATCATGGTGAGTATAGCAAATTCATTAGTATACCTATTGATGAACTGGAGCCAGCTTCAGTTAAATTAGTGAGACTTAGTGAAGACGAGCATATTTTTGCCGTGGTGGGCGTCCCCTTAAAAATGGAAGGATCCAATATTGTTTATAAATCCATAATTATGGATAGACCTATAAAATTGGATGATAGGGGAATTACAACCTTTAGAGATACCTTCTACAGTGAGATTAATAATTTGATGTCTATCGTAAATGGTACGATGGAATTGAATGAAATGGATAATAAGAAGAAGAGGGATATTATTGGTAAATCTCTTGATGCATTTAAGAGTTTTATTTCTGCTGGTTTAGATATAAGCGCAGATAATATTATATTTGCAAAACAAGAACAAAAAAGTGAGGTTAATATGGATGTAAAGGATGAAAAGGTAACAGAGGTTATCGTTGAAAAGGTGGAGGCTTCTGTGCCTGCTCCTGTAGTTGAGCCCGTTGTGGCTGAAACTGTAAATAAGAGCGAAGAAAAACTTTTGGAGATGCTTGCGGTTCTTACTCAGAAAATTGAAGATTTGTCTACAAAGACGGATTCTATGATTAAGAAAGAAGAGCCAGAAGTCGTAGAAAAAGTTGAAGAAGTTCAGGTAGAAGTTGCTAAGGCGGAAGAAGTCCCAGTGGTTCCTTTTGCTAAGTTTGAGGAAACTCTTGATACCATGAAGGTTAAACTAGAGAAACTTGAGCAACTTGTGGAAAAGATTGATGCGGATGTACCGGAACCCTCGGTTCAGGAGCCCGTAGTTAAAGAAGAGCCTACTGTTAAGAGCGAAAGTCCTTTTTCTGGGATTTTTGGAAATCTTCGAAGGTAAACATAAAAAAATTTAGGAGGATTTATTTAGATGGGAAAACTTAGTCCAAAAACTATAGTAGAAAAGGCTGATATAGCCGTACAGAACCTTATCGACAATGGTGGTTATTTGAACCCGATGCAGGCAAATA
>Ga0265593_1000407_pt1 | contig 24549 bp, 34 predicted proteins | sample saktaG_8_FD_190136 | JGI IMG/M metagenome (GOLD analysis project Ga0265593, IMG submission 190136) | Saline water microbial communities from Sakinaw Lake, British Columbia, Canada - sak_2011_5_24_36m | ecosystem: Environmental > Aquatic > Non-marine Saline and Alkaline > Saline ...
ATATTATCGCTTCTAAGTTGCCCGGTTCCGCGCGGCGCGGAATTCCCCGCCGTATTGCCGCTTCCGGACCGCAAAAAAAACACACTTGCGTATAAGCTTGCCCCTTCCTTATTTCTTGCAAGGCCGCGGTCGTTTGCGCGGGCCTGGCCGCGCCAGCGGCCAGGGGGGCGCGCGGCCGCGCAGGGGCGGGACATAAGGTGCGGCCCGGAGGCCCCACGAACTGGCCCGCCAGGCGGGCGAGCGCCGCGGCTTTGCGCGGCGGTGGGGCGCACGGCCAAAGAGCGCGGCCTTTCCCGCTCTGGCGGGAAAGGCCGGGCTACTGGCCGCGTAGGGCCGTTTCATTGTCGTGGGAAGCGGAGCGGGGGGGAGCTGCCCGCCTGAGCGTGGTCGTGGTAAGGAAGCCGGCCTGGCCTAAGCGAAGCCACGGCCGCCAGGCCGGGGCGAAGCGCAGGTCTGGCCGGGTTTCCTTTTTATGGGGAACTCTACTTCGTGAAGAGCGGCCCCGCAATCAGCTGCGCCGCCTTGACCGCACAAGCGGGGAAGGCGGCGCAGCCGGGCGCGAAGGGCCGTTTCCTTAGACCATAGCGGCAAGGCGCTCGTCGTAAACTGGTGGGTAGAATGATACCGCCTCGTCGAGAAAACGCTGTCCTGGGTCATTCTCGCGCGAATTTAAAAGGCCATTTTTGCAAATTTGCAAAAATGGCTGTAAACGCGGATTAAAGGCTTTTAGTGGTAAGGGGCCATTTCCGCCGGCAGCGACCGAGGGAGCGGGCGCCACGGCCGCCAGGCCGGGGCGGTGGGGCGCGCGGTTTCCTCCAGGATGGGAGCGGGTCAGAGGTCTATAAACCCGTCCCTGTTTTTTTTGCAAAGCAAAAAAAACAAGGGCGGGGAATAAGGAGCGGTCCGAAAGCCCCACAAACCCCCGCCATAGGCGGGCGGTTTGTGGGGATGCAGTATACCTTGCTGTTCGGCGGAGCCGGGAGCCAGCCGCTTCGGCTGGCGCATAAGGAGGTGATGAGCATGACACATTTTCTTGCAAAGGCCACGGTCGTGAGCGCGGGCCTTGCCGCCGCCGGCGGCAAGGCTCGCGCGCGATTGCGCAAGGGTGGGAATAAAGAGCGACGTGGGGCGTAAGGTTAATCCCCCAACCTCATTTTTTTCCGTAAGGGAAAAAATGGGTTGGGGCGTCGTTGTAAGGAAGCCGGCCTGGCCTAAGCGAAGCCCCGCCCTTTTGGTCTGCGTCTTAATCCAAAAGGGCGGGGTGAAGGGCGGGTCCGGCCGGTTTCCTTTTAAGGAACTCCACTTCGTAAAGAGCGGCCCGCAGGCCCCACGAACCTGGCCGCTGCGGCCGGGCGCCGCGGCTTTGCGCGGCGGTGGGGCGAACAGCCAAAGAGCGCGGCCTTTTCCGTCGTCGGAAAAGGCCGGGCTACTGGCTGCGGAGGGCCGTTTCATTGTCGTGGGAAGCTGGGGGGCGCTGCCCGCCCGGGCGTGGTTGTTATAAGGAAGCCGGCCTGGCCTAAGCGAAGCGCAGGTCTGGCCGGCTTTCCTTTTTATGGGGAACTCCACTTCGTGAAGAGCGGCCCCGCGACCGGCTGCGCCGCCTTGACCGCACAAGCGGGGAAGGCGGCGCAGCTGGCCGCGAAGGGCCGTTTCCTTAAATCAAATCGTCAAGGTGCTCGTCGTAAAACAGGGGGTGCAATGACACCGGCCCGTCGAGAAAACGCTGTCCTGGCTCATTCTTGCGCGAATTTAAAAGGCCATTTTGTCAGAAATGGCTGTAAACGCGCTTTTAAGGCGTTTAGGGGGGAAAGGGTCGTTTAGGCCGGGAAAGCGGCGCTAGGCGCTGCCGGCGGCGGTTGTATGGGGGCGTAAACCTGGGGAGCTCAGCGCCGCGTGGCTTTACTCAATCACCTTTCCTTCCGCCAAAGATGTTATATAACAACCGAGGTTTCCTGCGATCTTGGCAAACACCTGCGGGATATAGTGGGCCAGTTCAGCCATGTTTGGGTCATCCCCAAGTGGCCCACCATGGTATGCTCGCATATGACGAAGGATGTCTTCTCGCTCGATTTTGGGGAGTTTCCGGAAAGGGTCTTCGGTTGCATGGTTATGAAAATCCGATAGATGAATAAAAGCACAACCGAACTTATAAACGGACTGTGTCCAGCCATGTAACCACTGGGAAAGGTCAACCATCTCTCTATCCGTGATTTTGCGTATTTTTCCTTCTAGGGTGAGCTCTGTCCATTTCTTACCTGACAACGTGGCATGAATAAGACGCTTCCGTTCAGTTTTATCCTCAATGGATAATAACCAGATTATACGTACCATCGAATCAAGTTCCTGCCGCAGTATTGCCATCATCGGACTTAAGACATTCTGTTGTTGGGACAGACAGTCCATCGCCGCCCGGTTCTCGCTTGAGCGAAGTCGCACAGCACTGCAAAACGTATCCGTTTCTTTCTCCATAATATTTATTGTTTACGATGGGTTGCGCGGCGCTTGGTTTTCTTTATGGTGCTGAACATCTTCAATAGATCCTTAGCCGGGTCGAAGTCCACGTCCGGCCGGGGCGGTATCCAGATGAGCTGGCCGGTCTTGGGGTGCCGGACGTGGCGCCCCGGGCGCATCTTCTTGGTGAAGGAGCCGAAGTTCCTGAAATAAACCCGCTCGCCTTTCTTAAGGCTTGCGGCGATCTGGATTAGAATGGAGTTTATGATCGCGGCCGCGTCCACCTGGGAGAGAATAAACTCCTTGGCGATCGTCCGGGCGAGCTGGCTCTGGTTCATTTGCGCTTCCGCGTGGGGTTCTCGTGCGCGGCGATCCATTCCAGGATGGTCTTGGAGATCTTCCCGAGGTCGGTGGGGTTGTGTTTGATAACCGAGGCCGCGGTCTGGTCCCAGGTAAGGTCGGTCTTCTTTAAATATTTTTCTATGGCAGCAACCATGTCAGCCTTCATGACGGTGTTGCGCTTGGCAGCTTTCGCCAGGCGGACCGCTTCAACAATGACGGCCTCGATGACAACATCGAAGTCGTCTATAAACTTTTTCACCGCCGACGCCTGGGAGCGCATCTTCTTGGCCGTGGTGATATAGGCTTTGACTGTGGTAGGTTTAACGATTCCTGTTTTAGCGGCCATGTGCTGCCTCCGTCTCTGGGTGGGTAAGCTTGAAGATGATCAGGTCCTTGATGGCCTGGTTGAGGTTCTTCATCTCGTAGATCTTAAGGGCTTCCTCGTTGCCGCCTATGACCGGGACCATCACTTCCTTTAGCTTCTCGGTCAGCCGGGCGGTGGATATAGACTCAGCTTCGAGGCCGTAGAGCTTTACCTTGCCGTTCTTTTCTTCGACCAGGTACTTCTGGTTTTTGTAGTGCCGCTCTGAAACGTCCGCGAGCCACTTCTTGTTTTTGGCTTCCATATCCGCGCCGGCGCGGATGGGGTAGCGGGCCAGCATGATTTCCTCGGGCGTGAGCATGTCCGGGTTTATCAAGTCGTAGACTTTAGTATTTTTAATCTTGTAATGCCGGAGGTTATTGATGAAGGCGTCCCGGATTATCCAACCCGAAGGATCGTAGTCAACAATGCTGTAGAGGTAGAAGGACCGCCTAAGGTCGAACTTCGAGATGCCGGCCGGGTTGTGGGCCACTGCCGGCGCGTCCGTGTAGCGCAGCTGCACCGGCCCGGGCCCGCGGCCCTTGGCTTTCTTTATATCGTCCACGAAGTATTCCGTATTCATCACCGAGGGCTGGCCGCCCAGGGAAATGACGGAGACATTGTATTGCTTCTGGATATCGGTAAGATAACCGAAGTGGCCGAGCTTCTCCGAGAAGGGAATGATGTTGGCGTTTACGCCTACTTTCTTATTGGCCTCGTTCTCGTCGCGGAAGCCGATATCCTTGTAATCCATGAGCAGGAAGTCCTTGACCATGGCGGTGATGTTCTCGGTGAGCTGCTTGTACTGGTCGGTCTCGGCCGACAGCGAATCCGCCCGGGCGAGCGTGGATTTGACGTACATGTACCAGTAGGTCCGGACCAGCTCGTTGAATTCTTTCTCGCCGGCGGAGATGCGCTCCTTCATCTGCCAGACCAGGTTGCGCATGAGCTGGGACACGTTGACCGGGTAGGCCGGGCTGGAACCTGCGGCCTTGAAGTTCTTTATGAGCCAGTCTTTGTCCTGGTCGTGGATAAGTTCGTCATAGTGGCGGATGCCGGCTTTCCGGAGGCGTTCTGCGAGTGATGGTGGCATAGAAAACAGTATATAACCAAATACGGCTATTTAACAACCTTTTTTAGGCTGATACGGGCTGATAGCCGGTTTCAGGGGGTGTTTTTGGGGGTGGAAACCGAGGCCTTGAACTGCCCGATTATAGGGCTGTTCAAGGGGCGTCTTCCCGACTGCTCCCCTTAATTTTTCCCTCCTGCGCGGCTGTTAGGCTTTTTCAGGCAGCGGGTTCGAGCTGCTACCTTGGCAGGCCGTTGTGCGCCCTGGCCTCGGGCAGGATCGCGGAAAAGACATTTTCCGCCTTCATGCCGGCGCCGGCCCTGAATTTAAGCCGGGCGTTGTCCGCGACCGGCACAAACATAAGTTCGTTGTTCAGGCGGAAACCCAGGAAAAAAAGATTTAACGACGGGACTCTTACAACCTGGTACTCTGAGGAAGCGAGCCTTGTCGCCTTTGTGTTTTCTTCCAGCGTACCTGAAATCAGTTTTATAAAGTTGGGCCCGCCGAATGAAACGGCCCGCCAGCTCCCCCCGGTCTTCGAAATGGTTATAGAGGACCGCACCCGGCCTTTTGCCAGCACCGGGTAAATAACCTGGTCGGTCGCTGTTAATAGTTCCTCCAGGCTGCCGCCCGGCGCGTAGCTCTTCAACTTATCGAGCCGCACTATAAAGTCCTGCAGGGGAGCGCCAAGGGTTGCCGAGCGGACTTCTTCCGGATCCTCAAAACCCATCCGCTTATAGTTTTCCTTTGTGACAAGCCGGCTGAAGGTCTTTAAAGCTTTTTGCGCCACAGGCTGTATCTCACCGAAAGGCGCTGCCGCCCCCTGCGCGCGCGCCGGCGGGGCCGTCAGCAACAAGGCGGCAAACAGGGATAGCAGGAGCCGCATATTATCTGCCCCCCGCATAGGTTACGTTATAGTAATCGTTCCAGTGCATATGGTCCGCAGCGGCGGCGTTATAAAAGTCATAAGTGATTATGCGGGCGTCTCCGGAACACGGGGCCCAGGGGTCGAGGATCTCCACGTAGTTTACATTGTCCAGGGAGCGGTAGCCTTTGGCAACCATCATGTGCCCGCCGCCGCCAACCCAACCCCAGGAGAAGGCGACCGGCTTCTTCTTACAATCAGAGAGCTGCTGCTTTAACTGGTCCCACGAAAGCGCGGCGCCAGTGGTTTTACTGAATGTGAACCCGTATTTATCGAACTCCGGCCAGCCGCCGCAGGCGCAGCCTACGCAATTGCCATAACTATCATAAGTTGGGGCGGCAGGATAGGGACAAAGGGCAAGGTTGCAGCAGTCGGAGCGGTAGAAACGGTTATTGGCCTGTGTACACTGGGAAACGCTATGGCCGAGATAATCCATAACCATCTGGCCGCTGGCCGCCCAGCACCAGTTTGCGGTCTCCTGGGGATGGCGCGTTACCGGCAGGGACCCGGTTAAGCCCGGGGTGCAGCAGCCCGTCAGGTTTATCAATGAAACAAAAGCTGTTAAAAATAACGATAACGGCTTTAGTGTGTCTTTAATCTTTTCAAACATGGCAACTTTAAAGTCCGGCTATTTCTCTTTGGTCGTCCAGAAGCCTTCAAAGATGTAACCGACTTTAAAACCCAGGGCCGGCCTGAGCGTCCCCGGCCCGCCGCCGACATTGTCCAGATCAATATCGGTCAGCCGGTAGTAGATATCAAAAGTCAGGCCGGTTGGGGTATCGGTATTCTCCTCGGTCGCGTAAAGAATCCCGGCGGAAATAACCGGGGCCGCATAGAGTGTTGTATCAGACATGCCCAGGTCGGCAACAGCCGAGGCGGTAAACCGCAAAGGCTTGCCCTGGACTTTCGGGGCTATGTATTCCATCCCGAGCATGAGGTCCCAAAGATAAAAAGTGTTCCGGCCGGTGCCGGGGCTGTCCACCTTTATGCTCTGGAACTGCAGGCCGCCGGTCTTGGAAAACTTTTCATGACCTACCGCCCGGAAACCGAAGCCCCAGGGCTTAACGTTTATGGTGTCGCCGCTCCCGGATAAATGCAGGTCCTGCCCTACAGGCAGGATAAAATAATACTCGTTGGCGGAAACCCATTTATAAACGGGTTTTGCAGTAGCCGCCTGCAGGCTGGCAGCGCCGGCAAACAGCAGTAGTAAAAACGACAATGCGAGTTTTTGCCCCATACTCTTCCCCCAAGGTGTGCTATTTTAAAGTGAAGACTATTTTTATTTTACTGCCGGCGGCGGCCGCCCGGTACGGCCTGGTGCCGGAATTGATAACTTCGGCAAAGGCTTTTGCCGAGGCGGCCGCGGTCTGGCCGGCTTTGAGCGGAAGCATGATGTTCCAGCCAGCGACATGGTCGGTTGTGCCGTCGGGGCGCATATAACGGAAGATCGAAAGCCATATCCCAAGACAGCCGTTTATGCTGGCATCGTTCCGGCCGGTGGCTGTGCCGGAGATCTCCGCGCGGCCGGAGATCCCGCCGACTGTTACTTTGCCGGCGGTGACTTTAATCTTCTGGGTTTTGTCGTATGAGGCGGCGTCCAGAGTGGCGCCCTTTGCAAGTTCTATCTCGGGGTTATATGCCTTGGGTTTTTCCCCTTTTTTTATGACGAAGATTATTTTTATTTTGCCGCCGCGGGCGGTCGCCCGGTACGGCCTGGTGCCGGCGTTAATGTAATCTACAAAGATTTTTGCAGTGGCGGCTGCGGTCTGGCCGGGCTTTAGTATAGTTGGGATATTCCAGCCCCCGACGTGGTCAATTGTGCCGTCAGGGCGCATATAGCGGAATATGGAAAGCCACAGGTCGCAGGTTCCTTCTATCCCGGCTTCCGGTATGTGCCCGGTGGCAATGCCGGAGATCTCCGCGCGACCGGGGATGCCGCCGACTGTTACTTTGCTGGCGGTGACTTTAATCTTTAGGGTTTTGTCGTATGACCTGGCGTCCAGGGTGGCGCCTTTTGCGAGTTCCACCTCCGGATTGTATATGTGCCGTTTCTTTTTTTTCATCATTCAATCCCCCCTTTAACTGGATTTGGTTAGCAAGGCGACCGGTTCCAGCCGGGCGGTTAAAATCCAATCGGTGAGACCCTCTTCGATGCCGAGAATTATTTGCCTTTCGTCTGTTGTTCTTTGGGTTCCCATGGATTTAATTGCCTTTTGAAACACATGGCGGCGCTCGTCCCGTTGTTTATGCCAGCCAGCTGCCGGCAACGCTAAAACATCGATCAATTCCCTTAAGGATTTTGAATACACAGCGCCGTTTAGACTAAACAGAATCGGTTCAAGATATAACCTTAAAAGAAATCCCAGTTCACTTCTAATATGTGCAAGTTCTTTAGGCCGGCTGACCACATGTCTGTTTAAAAATTGCGCGCTAAGCAATGTTGAAAACTCGACTTTTAAAACTGTTTCCATTTGCCCGCGCTTCATTCCTTCCGCTAGTTCTACGCTGTGTAGAAGTGAAAAGCCGCGGTTCATGGTGTTCTTAAATCCCATGGCGGCTATATCAAGATAATAACCCATGTTTTTTAAATTCCATACTTTATCGGTTAGCTGGACCAGCTCGCGGCCGCCAAAACTAGTGAGGCCTAAAAGCCGGGCCAGTTCCCGGATAGAAACAAGACAAGAACAAATCCGAGCGCCAGTTTTTGGGTAAGTGTAAGAATCACCTTTTTGCGCCCATAAATATTCCAAGGCCGCTAAGATGCGCCCATGCTCCACGGTTGGAATTCCTCGTTCCTCGCCTTTGGGTTTAATCCGGCCACGGATCATTGGAATAACTAAAACCTCTCCTTCCATGGTTCGGAAGGTAGCTTGAATAACATCAGATTTGGCTTTATTCGTGGAGAGCGTAAAAAAGTTTGAACTTATAAAGGTCGCCCAGGGGATCGTTTCTTTGCCGTAGGGGATATCTATTTCTTTTTTTTCAGCCAAGCCGACCGGTTGGGGTAATGATAGGCTGGAAAATAAAGCAAGTTGGTTTTCCGCAAAATAGGTCTTTAATTTCTCCGGCTTGGTTGGTTGAGGCTGTTTCCCCTTTTCGGTCTCCCTGGCTTTTATTCTCTTCTTCAATAAAGCTGTAAGGTATTTTCTGGGCTCGCGGACAGCTTTGGTCTGCATCTGATATTTCAGCTCGCTGAATTCTTCGGCAACAATGTTTTCACCTAAAATCCGGACGGCTTTTTCCCAGAATGCCCGGCTTTTGGCGTCCCCGGTAAGCCTAATAATGTCTTCAATTATGTAGCTTCCCATACCCTTTTTCCTTCGGTTTTGCTCTTTACGGAAAATCGTTCGCAACGATTCTAATCGTTATATTCTAACCGTTTAATTCTAGAGCCCGGTTTTTCATTGAGACCCAGGCGACCCGAATCCCATACCTTTGAGCTATGAGGCGACCCGAATCCCATACCTTTGAGCTATGAGGCGACCCGAATCCCATACCTTTTATACGGCTATCTATCTGCCTGTTGATAACTTTATCCCCCCCCTCCCGAGCGCAACCTCATCCCTCTTTAAAAAACTTAGACACCGCATCCTCAATAGTCCGGGTTAATGGGATCCCTGTCTCCACTCGCCTACTCCATAGTAGTTTATGGACCTTAGGAGAAAGGTAAATAGTTAACTGCACCTTTTCGCCAGTGGCTTGGTGGTTTGCCGCTCTACTTCCCTTCACCCAGGTCTCTGTCGCCGCTGCGGCGGTCGTCTTTAATTTTGGTTTCGCCATTTAAGCACCTCTTTTGCAAGCGTTTCAAATTCCCAGGCTGCCTGGCTCTTGCGCGCATACTCGTAAATCGTCTGTCCCACAATGCCGGCTTCGCATAACGCGATTCTCTGGCAAATTTCCGTTTTCAATATAGGGAGCCCAAAAAGCCGGAGGGCTTCCCGCACTTCCTGCCCCAAATTCGTGCCCACAACCTTTTTTGAAATTAGGAAGTATGGATTCACCTTGATGCCGGCCGCGCTTTTACCTGCAGCCACCATGTCTATGGTCTTTTTTGAAGAGTCTATATCGTATGGGCTCGGGCTAACCGGAATGATTGCAAACTGCGAGCTGGCGAACGCGGCTCTTTCAATCTGGCCGTTGGCCGGGCCGCAGTCGATAATAGTGAAGGCGAATTTTTGTGCTTCCTGGCGGAGCCTGGCGCCAAGGTCAACAAGTGTCCATGGATTAGGAATCGTGTGCAGGTTTTTATGAAGCAGACTGTCCGGCGGCTGCTTCTTGCGGGTGTTGAGCCAGTAACTCACTGTTCCCTGGGGGTCGGCGTCGACCAATAGCACATTTTTAGATTTACCGGCGAGAGCGCCGGCCAGATTGATGGCGATTGTGGATTTCCCCACTCCGCCTTTCCCGTTGGTTATGGCTATAATCATTGTAAGGGTATTTTAGGATAAACATTGTTAAGTGTCAAGATATTATTAAAACTAAAACACAATAACATTAAAACACTATATAATCTAAAACACTATCTGGTGTTGTGTGCCAGTTGGCAGGAAAAAAGCAGGGCCGCCATAGCTATTGTTATTCGGCCTCGCATTTTTTAAGCAAACTGTTGTAAACCTTTATTGAAATCATGATATCACAAAGTTCATCGCCATCTTTCATAAGGCCCATGCGTATAAGTTCCGTCTGCCACTTCGCAAAGGAACCCTCGTAATCATTGGGGGGAATTGCCGGCAACTGGTCTATGGCCGCCCCATTTTTATCCCGCCTCTTTCCTGTGGTTGACTTCTCCATTATTTCCTCCCTACAGAAAACATAAACATACTATTAAAATTTAAAACCGTTTCCTGAATTCCGCGCAGGCGTCTTCAGGGGAAACGTTTAAGTAAATTTCCGTGGTCGAAAGGTGGTCGTGCCCTAAAAACATTTGGAGATAGCGGGTGCTTAAGCCTTTTTTAATACAGGCTGCCGCGAATGTATGGCGCAGCACATGAGGGGAAACCTTTTGGGTGATACCGGCGCGGTTGGAGACCCGCCGGACGATCTTCTGGATGCCGCGGGCGGTGTAGCCGAAGGTGTCGTTAAGGGAAAAATAATTGGACAGGACGGTAAAGGCTCTTTCGGTGAGCGGCACGATGCGGCGTTTTGTTTTCTTACCGAATGGGCCGCCCTTGCCGTAGACCAGGAGCCGGCGATCCTGCCAGAGGACGTTCTTTTTAGTGAGGCCGGCCAGCTCCGAGACGCGCAGCCCGGTATCGAGCAGCGTTGAGATAACGACTTTCTCGATCCCAGAGCTGCAGGCGTTAGCCAGGCGGTCGGCGTTTGCGTTGGTGAGAGGTTCCCGCTTGTATTGGTATCTTGCCATAGTTCGTATTTTAGCAAAAAATACGAACTATGGGCGCAGACTCCGGCGCGGCGCCGCAGGGAGGGGGGAATTGAAAATGGGGGGGAGTTCGCTTTTATAGATGGAAGACGAACGGGAACGAAAGCGGCGTATTTAAAGTTCGGTTGAAAGTAACTGTATCTTGTTGTAGAGGTCCGCTTCATTCTCCCATCCCACAGCGTGTGGTGTAAGTTTTACCACAGCCTCTAAATAGCGGCTCCTGTCTTTTGGTTCCAAGACTTTAAATTCATCTCCGGTTATAGATGCGACAGAAACGTGGTACACGAACCAGACGTTAATCCGTTGCTTTATGAGAAATTCCTGCCGGTCGCACAACAAAACCATTTCGGTGTAGGTGGTCGCCATCTTGGCGAGAGGCGGCCAGTAGATGACAACATGAGTGATGCCTTGCCGTAGCAGCCGGTCGAACTTCTGAAGGATGGTCTCCCCTTTTATGTCCGCAGCTTCTTCCATGAGGAGAACCGTGTGGCCGTCTTTTCTCCAGATTTCCGCTATGTGCTTACGAAAATTCAGCGGGGTACCAGGTGGAGGTACACCTTTGCCCGCGTCCCACCACCCCGGTCCCAACAGGAAAATATTTGCCATAACAGAATTTTAGAGGTAGAGGCTTTGCACTTCCTGGCGCGCGGAAGATCCCAATATGGCAACATTTTTATTAACAGCATTGCGAAGGGAATCAACCACAACACTCAAAAAGCAATTTCCGCGCTTGCTTAATTCGTACTCAACCAGAATGCGCCCTCCCTTCGTGGGAAGTATGCGCGGGATAATCCAGAGGCCGGAGCGCAGGAATTTTAAAGCGCGATCCACTTGAGCTGGTTTAAGTTCCAGCTCTTTCTGTATCTCGCTGAAGCGAAGTCCTTTCCGCTTCCGCAAGGCAAGCAGGATACAAAGGTAGTCCTTGTGCCCGAGTAGTTCTGTAATCATATATAATAGTATACTCACAGAATGTGAGTATGTCAAGGGCCCCGTTTTTCTGGGCTGGACTGAAAAGAATTCCTTAAATTGCTTTGCAAAGCTGCCAGTAGTGGGATCGAGCTTGGCCGCCGGCGGCGGCCAAGAGTGCGGCGTCCGCGCTGGGGTATACCGGATCCGGGCAAGGCTGCTGCAGGGCTATAAAAAGACTGCTAGTTATTCAGACGCCGGCGGCTTCAATCTCGACCGCGGCGCAGCTGGCTGCTCGACGGAAGATATAAGGTTTTAGGGACTGCTAATTATGCGGGATTTTACGGGGTACAAAGACAAGCGGGCGTTTATAAAACGCGCACCTGGGGCCATTGCCGGCCGATTCTTTTGGATTTTCCCTATGAAATCGGATTTTTGCCTTTTCGCATGGCGGTGGGTTTTGATGTGGCCGCCGCGATCCCGCCGGGAAAAATTCAGGGTTTCTGCGCGCCAGGAAAAACATTCCCGTTTTTTTGCTATCATAAGTACTAAGTAGTGAGGCTCGCTGTTTGGGCCTAAAATAGTTTGGATAGCCTTAATCTAAGGAGCCAAAAGCTCCTCGCACGTTCGAGTAGGAATAAGGCTGCCGTCGTTGTGGGCGGCAGCTTAGTCCCTATTCGCTCGAACGTATAGGGCTGGGTTGTCGCCCCCTTTTTTGGGGAAAGGGGGGGCAAACACGGGGATGAAAAACATAGTTAACCGCAACTTGTCGGCGAGTCCGGATTCTACTGCCGGATTGGAATTATTTCATTACCTGGTATCCATCAAGTTTATTGACAAGTCCAATGTAACCACGCAACTGGGTGTTTTTGACGCCATTAAGAAATTGGGGGCTTTCAGTATCCAGGATCAAAAAAACCATATTTATATTCTTGATTTTAAATCCGAATTTGCAAAGGACGGAATGGAAGAACGATTGAAAGAACTTGCGGGGCCGGACAGACTGTTTGATTACACAGTAAAAGAGGTTTTGCGGGTTTGACATGGCAGCGAAATGGCGGAAAATAAAAATCCATCGAACCCCGGAGACAAGCTTGTCCTCATAGTGGACGACGACGACGCTGTCAGGGAGCTGCTGGGGTTCGTAGTGATGAAGGAAGGCTTCAGGGTTGAAAAAGTTTTGGACGGCGATCAGGCGCTGAAAAAGGCGCGGGAACTAATGCCGGATCTCATGCTTCTGGACCTCATGCTTCCGCGCTGCGGCGGTTTTGAGATATTGCGCCAGTTGCAGACAGGGGAGACCTCGGCCATACCCATAATTATGATCACCGGCCGTTACATGGATCGATCCACGTCCGAAATGATAAGGCGGGAGTCCAATGTTGTGGATTACCTGGAAAAGCCTGTCAATCCGGCGGTGTTGTCGGCCCTGCTTCACAAGACTTTAAAGACTTGCCCGCCGCGTCAGAACACACCTGAAGTAAAAGAAGGGTGATGGCGCGGTGTTTATAAGGCACATTAAACCTCGCCCTGGCGGTTTTTGTCTGCGGGTGGCCGCATAAAAAATAAGGAGATGTCGTATGACATCGTCAAGCCATATTAACAGGGAAAAAACACAGCCTGATTTAGAATCCGGGCGGGGACTGCCAGAGAATTACGGCAACACGGAAGCCGCGCTGCTCCCCCGCGATCCGAACTGGATGTTCACTTATTGGGAAATAACGGACAATTCCAGGGACAGGCTTCGCAGGGAACATGGGCAGGATGTTTTTGAAAAGGGCAAGCCGGTCATAAGGGTCCACGACATGGCCGGCGCAACCGTTTCCGGTCAGCCGCCGCGCTATTTCGACGTGCCGATAACGCTGGCCGCAAGAAACTGGTACATCAACGTCCAGGAGCCGGGCGGAAGCCATTGTTGCGAGATAGGCCTGATTCTTCCGGACGGCCGCTTCGCAGCGATAGTCAAAACCAACGTGGTAACCCTTCCGGCCGGAAGGGTTTCTGAAATCACGGATGAAAAATGGCTGTCCGTTTCCGGCGATTTCGACAAGCTCCTTCAACTTTCCGGCGTGGAATATATAGGCAAAGGCTCCGGCGAAGTGGCGAAGTCGCTGGCGCAGCGCTGGGAGATGCTGCGCGCCGTGTTCTCGCGCGCTTCCTCGTGGGGCGTAAGCTCCATGTCCTCGCAGGCCCTGCATCAGCCGAAGCCGGCCGAAAGAAAATTCTGGCTGATAGCCGACTGCGAACTTATCCTTTACGGGGCCACCGAATCGGACGCCCGCGTAACCGTTTCAAACCGTAAAATCAATTTAAACCCCGACGGCACTTTCTCTATGCGTTTCGCGCTGCCCGACGGCAGCATGGAATTGCCGATAAAAGCGCTCTCAAAAGACGAAACCGATTCAAGAGAGATAGATATAAAAATTACCAGGGCGACAACCACCGATGGAAAATAACGAAAAAGATCGCCCGGGTTGCGTGAATCCCGAGGATAAACTGATACTCATTGTTGACAGCGACGAATCAATATCGGACTGGCTTTATTATATAGTGAGCAAGGAGGGTTTTAAAATTGAACAGGCGGCCGACGGGGAAGAGGCCCTTGATAAGGTCAGGCTCCTGCGCCCCGGGCTGATACTTCTCGACCTGATGCTGCCGAAATCCGGCGGCATTGAAATTTTACGCAAACTCCAGGAAGACGATACCGCCGGTATCCCCATAGTGATAGTAAGCGGCCGCCGCCTGGACCGCGACACTTTGGAAACGCTGAAGCGGGAGCCGAACGTGAAAGATTTTGTGGACAAGCTGGTAAGGCCCGAGGTCCTTGCCGCGCTCCTGCACGATCTCCTTAAAACGCGCCCGCCCGTTAAGGAAGCAAACAGGGGAAAATAGAAAGTCGGCGATAATTTACTGCTGTAATAACCAGGAGGGACAAGAACATGGAAATAAGCGAGATGATAGGACTGAAAAGAAAAAAGAAGACCACGACACCGGAGAACGCGAGCGCGATAAAAACCTGCGAAGTCTGCGTTGCAGTGGATTACCCGCAACAGGGCGAGAAGATTACCGCGCCGTGCTACACATTCCGTGTCGGCGCGGCCGGCGATCCGGAGCGGGTGGAGATCTCGATCGATCAGGGGCCCTGGCAGCCCTGCCGGCATTCGGCAGGCTACTGGTGGTATGATTGGTCAGGCTATGCGGGCGGGCGATACCAGGCCGTAGCTAAAGCGTGGGCCAAGGACGGCCGGGTGGTTACTTGCGAGCCGTGCGATTTTCAGGTGGCCGGGGGAAGACGGAAGACGACCAAAAACGCCTGAAATTAATTTACAGGACAAGCCGCACCTTTATTCCAGGAGCTTGTCCGACATAATGCTACATGCCGTCGCTTTAGGACGACATGGATACATATATTTTTGCTTTGGAAAGCAACATGAACAAACTGCCGTATAAAATACTTGTTGTAGAGGATGACCCGACTGCGCTGGAATTCCTGGAATCCTGTTTTAACGGCGAATTATCCACCGCTGTTTCCCTGAAAGAAGCCTGGGAAGAGATGAAAAAGAGCAGGCCGGACTTGATGATACTGGATCGGCTGCTCCCCGACGGCGACGGCATACGGCTGTGTGAAGAGATCCGGAGCGACCCGGAACTCCACTCCCTACCCGTGCTTATGCTGACCTGCAAAGACGAGATTGAGGATAAAGTGTTGGGGCTTAAACTAGGCGCCGATGATTACCTGACAAAACCCTTCGAGCCGGACGAACTGAAAGCCAGGGTGAACGCGTTGTTTAGAAGAACCCAAAAGCTTCGCCCCCGGAGACGCATAAAAACATCCTTGTGGAAATACTAAATGGGGCGCGCGGCCGCCACAGCCGCAAGCCGGACCGGGGATAATGGGATTTTCCGGCGGCGAACAGGTTAAATTTCTCCTGGCTGCCCCCGCCCTACCCTCCCCCAGTGCCGTCCGCCTTAGGCGGACGACACCCGCGCAAGGTTGAAGAATTTTTTTTCCCACAATTAAATTCCTCCATTACTGGCTCTGCTTCTTTTTCGGGGCGAGCGGGCGGAGCGCTTGCCCGCCGCGTTAGCGACGGGCAAAGTGCGACGCCGCGAGCATAAGATGCAGTATACCGTTTTCTGGCAAGGCCGCGGTCGTTTGCGCGGGCCTGGCCGCGCCAGCGGCCAGGGGGGCGCGCGGCCGCGCAGGGGTGGGATAAAGGCGGCCCGTAGGCCCCACGAACCGGCCCGCCTATGGCGGGCGGGCGCCACGGCCACAGGCCGGGGCGGTGGGGCGAACAGCCGCAGCCGAGCCGCCCCCCCTGGCCGGCAACCCTGGCCGGGCTGGGCGGCTGGGCTGCGGCTGCGGAGGGCCGCCATAAGGAACACCGATTTATAAAGGAGCTCCGCTCGCAAGTGTATTTGTTTTGCGGTCCGGAAGTTAACATAACAGGGTTATGTTAACCCAAGCCCGCCCGCCTCCTTAAAATATATCAGGAACGGAGCGGGCGCAGTGGCGAAGCAATACGGCGGGGAAAGGGCAACTTACGATAATATATATATTATCGCTTCTAAGTTGCCCGGTTCCGCGCGGCGCGGAATTCCCCGCCGTATTGCCGCTTCCGGACCGCAAAAAAAACACACTTGCGTATAAGCTTGCCCCTTCCTTATTTCTTGCAAGGCCGCAGTCGTTAGCGCGGGCCTTGGCGCCGAAGGCGGCAAGGGGGGGCGCGCGGCCGCGCAGGGGCGGGGCATAAGGTGCGGCCCGGAGGCCCCACGAACTGGCCCGCCGGGCGGGCGAGCGCCACGGCCAGCAGGCCGGGGCGGTGGGGCGAACGGCCAAAGAGCGCAGCCTTTTCCGCCTAAAAGCCGGGCGGGAAAGGCTGGGCTACTGGCCGCGAAGGGCCGTTTCATCCAGGAGTAGGAAGGGAGCTGGGGGGCGCTGCCCGCCGGGCGTGGTTGTTATAAGGAAGCCGGCCTGGCCTAAGCGAAGCCACGGCCGCCAGGCCGGGGCGAAGCGCAGGTCTGGCCGGGTTTCCTTTTTATGGGGAACTCCACTTCGTGAAGAGCGGCCCCGCGTCCGGCTGCGCCGCCTTGACCGCTTTAGCGGGGAAGGCGGCGCAGCTGGACGCGAAGGGCCGTTTCCTCAGACCATAACGTCTAGGCGCTCGTCGTAAAACGGGGGGTGTCCATGTGCCGCCCCGTCGAGAAAACGCTGTCCTGGCGCATCCTCGCGCGAATTTAAAAGGCCATTTTGCCAGAAATGGCTGTAAACGCGCTTTTAAGGCGTTTAGGGGGAAAGGGTCGTTTAGGCCGGGAAAGCGGCGCCAGGCGCTGCCGGCGGCGGTTATATGGGCGCGTAGAACTGGGGAGCTCAGCGCCGCTTGGCCTTCAGAAGACCCTTGGCCGGGTTGAAGTCTACGTCCAGCCGGGGCGGGATCCAGATGAGCTGCCCGGTCTTAGGGTGCCGCACATGGCGGCCTGGGCGGGTCTTCTTGGTGAAGGAACCGAAGTCTTTAAAGTAAACCCACTCGCCTTTCCGCAGGCTGGCCGTCATCCTGGTCAGCATCGAGTCCAGGATCGCGGCCGCGTCCACCTGAGGGAGGAAGAATTCTTTGGCTATCGCCTTGGCAAGCTGACCCTGTGTCATTGCTTGCGCTTCCGCGTGGGGTTCTCGTGCGCGGAGATCCATTCCATTACGGTCTGGGAGATCTTCCCGAGATCGGTCGGGTTGTGCTTTATGACCTGGGCGGCGGTCTGGTCCCAGGTAAGGTCGGTCTTCTTTAGGAACTTTTCCACCGCCGCGGCCATGTCTGCTTTCATGACGGTGTTGCGCTTGGCCGCTTTAGCCAGGGCGACTGCCTCAACGATGACGGCCTCGATGACAACATCGAAGTCGTCTATGAACTTTTTGACAGCCGACGCCTGGGAGCGCATCTTCTTGCCGGCGATGTAGTCTTTGACCGCGTTAGTCTTGATGATTCCTGTTTTAATCGGCATGGGTGGTCTCCAGTGTCCACGGCGGAAACTTCTTTCTACCGTTGGGGTGGGTCAGTTTGAAGATGATCAGGTCTTTTATGGACTGGTTCAAGTTCTTCATCTCGTAGATCTTGAGCGCCGCCTCGTTGCCGCCCAGGACCGGGACCATGACTTCTTTGAGCTTCGCGCTCAGGCGGGCGGTGGAGATGGCTTCGGCTTCGAGGCCGTAGAGCTTCTTCTTGCCATTCGGCAAATCTTCGACCAGGTACTTCTGGTTTTTATAATGCCGCAGCTCTATGTCGGCGAGCCACTTCTTGTTCTTGGCGTCCATGTCGGCGCCGGCGCGGATGGGATAGCGGGCCAGCATGATTTCTTCGGGCGTGAGCATGTCCGGGTTTATCAGGTCGTGGACCTTGGTGTTCTTGATCTTGTAGTGACGGAGGTTGTTTATGAAAGCGTCCCGGATTATCCAGCCGGAAGGGTCGTAGTCGACGATACTGTAGAGGTAGAATGAGCGCTTGAGATTCAGCTTCGAGCCGCCGGCCTCGGCCGGCAGGCTCAACATCTTGGGGCGGTCGGCCAGGGCCTCGGCCGCGGTCTTCGGTTTCTTCAGCTCGTCCACGAAGTATTCCACGTTCATCACCGAGGGCTGGCCGCCCAGGGCGATTACGGAAACGTTGTATTGCTTCTGGATGTCAGTAAGGTATTTGAAGTGGCCGAGTTTCTCAGAGAAGGGGATGACATTGGCGTAGACGCCGACTTTCTTGTTGGCTTCGTTCTCGTCCCGGAAGCCGATGTCCTTATAGGCCAGGAGCTGGAAGGTCTTTACCATGTCTACGATGTTTTCGGTGAGCTGCTTATACTGGTCGGTTTCCTGGGACAGCGAGTCCGCCCGGGCCAGCGTGGGCTTGATGTACATGTACCAGTAGGTGCGGATCAGTTCGTTGAATTCTTTCTCGCCGGCGGCGACGCGCTCTTTCATCTGCCAGACCAGGTTGCGGATGAGGCGGGCTACGTTGACGGGGTACTCGGGGCTGGCGCCTTCGGCTTTGAAGTTTTTGACGAGCCAGTCTTTCTTCTGGTCGTGAATGAGTTCGTCGTAGTGGCGGATGCCGGCTTTGCGGAGGCGTTCACCGAGGGATGAGGTCATAGTGGGTAGTATATAACTAAAAGAGGAGATTTTACAGTATTATCGGGCTGATATTGGAGAATGTGCGGTTTCAAGGGGTGTTTTATGGGTCATTGGGGGTGCTTAAGTCTTGCCGGATTATTGGTAGGTGGTTTGGGGCTTTAAACCTACTGCTCCCCTCAATTTTTGCCGCCGCGCCGCCTAACCGCTTATTTCAGCCGGCTGTCTTCTCTTTGGTCGTCCAGAAGCCCTCGAAGATGTAGCCGATTTTGAAACCCAAGGCCGGTTTGAGCGTCCCGGCGCCGCCGCCTACATTGTCCAGATCGATATCGGTAAGCCGGTAATAAATATCAAAGGTCAGTCCCGTCGGAGTATCGGCGTATTCCTCGGTTGTGTAAAGCAGCCCTGCAGAAATAACCGGGGCGGCGTAGAACGTGGTATCGGACATGCCCAGGTCGGCGACGGCCGAGGCGGTAAAACGTAAAGGCTTTCCCTGGACTTTCGGGGCTATGTATTCCATCCCGAGCATGAGATCCCAAAGATAAAAGGTGTTTCGCCCGGTCCTGGCGCTGTCCACCTTTACGCTTTGGAACTGCAGGCCGCCGGTCTTGGAGAAAGTTTCATTCCCTACCGCCCGAAAGCCGAAGCCCCAGGGCTTAACGCTCAGGGTATCGCCGCCGCCCGACAAGGAAAGACCCTGGGACGTTGGAAGGATAAAGTAATATTCGTTGGCGGAAACCCATTTATAGACGGGCTTAGCCTCGGCCGCGAGCGCATCCATAGCACAGACGGCCAGGAGAAATGAAAATATTAAGACGGAACTTTTCCCCATAAGCTTACTGGCTCCGCGCCCTGCGCCGGATAAGTGAGATATTCCACCTGGCGAAGCGGCGGTATTGGCGAAAGCCGGCCCGGTCGGCCGCTGTTGCTGCAGGGCCGAGACGCTTCTCAAGGCTTTCGACACTGCATAAGAGCTTTAAAAAACAATCCATCTTCCCCCCCTGAATCTGATTCACTTTACAGTGAAAACTATTTTTATCTTACCGCCTGAGGCGGTCGCGTGGTACGGCCTGGTGCCGGCGTTTATATAATCCGCGAAGGCTTTTGCTGTGGCGGCCGCAGTCTGCCCGGGCTTTAAAACAGTTGGGATATTCCAGCCGGCGACATGATCGGTTGTGCCATCAGGGCGCATGTAGCGGAATATTGAAAGCCACAAATCCATGGTGCCATCAATGCCAGGCTCGATCCTGCCGGTGGCTGTTCCGGAGATCTCCGCGCGGCCGGGAATGCCTCCAACGGTTACTTTGCTGGCTGTGACTTTGATCTTCTGGGTTTTGTCGTAAGAGGCGGCGTCCAGTGTGGCGCCTTTCGCGAGTTCGAGCTCGGGGTTATATGCGGGTCGCTTCTTTTTTTCCATATAGGGTTCCCTTAACCGTCCCCCTTTCTGCTGCCGGGTAGTTGTTCCCTGGCTAGGTTATTAACATCGTCATCGCGCTGACTACTTGTATATATATAATTGTCTTAACTATTTGCCGTACAGTAAACCCTTATAAAACAAGCGCTTTTTGCGTTTCGTATATCAAAAGTGAAGAGGTGCCATATCAAAAGTGAAGGGGATAACTTTCGCAAATTTGGGGGTCCCCCTCTCAAAACCTAAAATTTACCCCCATATCAAAAGTGAAGGGGATAACTCAGTTATCCACCGAATTTTTGTTAGTAATTGTTATCGGCGTTTTGCTTGGGAGCCGGTGTTGAACTGCCGGCGGCGAAGGCCGCAGTTCAAAGAAACCATCTTCAAACTTGGCGTTAACCGGCCAGTAAATCTGAATCAATTTTAGTATCTTTTTAAGCCGGTCGCGGGTAACAAAATGCGCTGCCTGGTCTGTTCCCAACTGCTGGAAAAGGAGGTGGTCAGGAAAGGATATCGTTTTATTCAGTTCGTTATTCCTGTATGCCAGGAATCTGTAAAAATCCAGCGCCAAAGGATTCCGTTTAAAGCACCGGATCATGTTCATATCCAGTGGGACTGAATGGTCGTGAATATACCTGGCATAGTCTTCACTAAGTATTATCTTCCCTTTAAAAAGCGTCAATTGTTCCGGGTTCGGAACGTCAAAGAAGAAGTCCCAGGCTTTGGCTACTACAGTATGGATTCCGCTGATATGGCCGGGCGTGGGGTCTTTAATGTCCAGTTTGATTGAGCTGGTAACGTAATTAAGCAGTTGTTTCGCCAGACCTTTATTGGCTTTCCCGTCCTTATAACCAAGTTTCTGTGTGTAGTCCCTGAAAGACCGGCCGACATCTATCACATTTGTGTTTTTTGTCCGGACTTCAGTATCAATAAAAATCTGATTCATGCGGGCGTAACACCCATAGGGTATTTCGCACTTTGGGTCGCGGGTTATTATAAGGTCGTAAGAGTTACTTTTTTTTATCCAAAAGGCAGGATTCTCTTTTATCCTATGCGCCGGCAAACCGAAGATCATGAAAATGTTGGAACAAAACGCGATATCGTCCGGCAGCTCGTGGAACTTCTTCCGGACCATTAAATCAATAACTTTTAATGCTGTTGATTTGTTTAGCATGCTTTTATCCTGCATTTCCGGGCCTCCAGTTGGCCGCTGCCGGCTATTCCGACCTGTAAAGAAGGGGGTTCCCCCCCCGGCGCCCACCTGGGCGATCGCCCTTTAAGGTTTAGCTGCCGGGCCTTTGCCCGGTTTCCGGTTTAGCCTGGTTATGTCTTTGCGGTCCTGCTCCCGGTTAAACTGCTGTTTCAGTTTAACCAGGTCTTCGCGGGAGATGTAGTGAACGATTACTTCCCGGAATTTGCCGTCTTCTTTTTTCCCCCAAGCTTTTTCAAAATCGATTGTGCCCTGCGAATTAAAAATATCAAGCCGGTGCGGCTCCTGGCCGATAAAGAATATTTTATCTTCCAGTAGATCCTCTTTCTTTAACTCTATGCCGCAGAATTCCTTGACGGCTTCCGCGCATTTCTCGGCGTTGTCCGCTGTCGGTCGGATCCAGAAGTCGATATCCTTGGTATCCCGCGGGACGTGGGTATGATAAATCACGGCATAAGCGCCTACGATCAGATAATCCACGCCGTGCTTATTCAGCAGATCGGCGAACTCTTTATAATCATCTTCCCGTGTTCTCTCGTTTACCATAAACGCTCCTGTCTATGTGCGGCGATATGTGCAGGCCGAACAGGTAATTGTGGGTTTTCCGTATTGACTGCAATACGTCCAGCGCTGTATCGAAATCCTTCTCGATGTTCAGCTGGTCCACTTCCTCGGCCGTTCCCTTACCGTAGTACCATTTCCTGCCGGTTTTATCAGTGAATTTATTTAATTCCATAATAGGCAGCCTTCCCGGTTTACCGGGGTGTCTCGGCTTTGTTTACTTCTTTCCCTTTTAATCCGTCTGCTACGACCAGGTTGAAGGCTTCCGTTATGCTGTGCCTGTCCCAATATGCAAAATTCCGGAGCTTACGGAAAGAATCCTCTTTTATGTAAAAGGTCATCTTGACGGTGCCCTCTGTGTCTTTGTTCTTTCTGTGGGTCTTGTTTACAATACTTGCTTTGCCCTTTATGGGTGTAGAGCTTTTATTATCGGCCTTGCTTGTATTGTTTTCTTTGCTTCCTTTAATTACATCTGCCACCGTGCTCTTAATGATCCTGTCTTTAAGGTTTACGTTTTTACCCATGGCCATAATAGCTCACCTTCCTTTTAGAAATTCTTTTGCCAAATCAATATAGTCAACAGCGCCGTTGCTCCCCGGCGCATAGCTCAATACGCTCTTTGCGAAGCTCGGGGCTTCGGCAATCTTGACGCACTCCCGGATAACAGTCGTAAAGATTCTTTCTTTCGTGTTGGCTTTTAATGTCTGCAAGATCTCCCTGGACAGGTTTCGCCGGTTATCAAACATAGAAGGGACAATGCCCGCGATCTTCAGCCCCGGATTTAAAACATCTTTGACCTCGACTATGGTATTAAGCAGCTGTGAAAGCCCCTGTAGGCTTAATATCTCCATCTGCAGGGGGATCAATACTTCATGGCTGGCGTTAAGGGCGTTAACGGTCAGCATGGACAACGAGGGGGGGGAATCTATAAAGACAAAATCGAAACCTTCCAATCCGTCCAGCCGGTTCTTTAAAATATTCTCCCGGCCGATTTTAGTGGAAAGGCTTAATTCCACGTCCGCCAGCGTTAGGCTGCCGGGGACAACCTGGGGGCCTTCCTGGGTAGGAGTCAGCGTATTGGTTAACCGGGTCTTGCCGTTGAGCATTACATCGGCGATTGTGGGGTTTGCGTCTTTAATCCCCAGGGAGTAGGTAAGACTGGCCTGGGGGTCGAAGTCAATCAGGAGCACTCGTTTGCCTTTGTTTGACAGGGCGACACCCAGGTTAATAGCCGTGGTGGTCTTGCCTGTGCCCCCTTTTTGATTGACGATGGTTATGATCCGCATAGGTCTTTTAATCCCCTTTGTAAGCAATGTTTACAAAACCCACAATAAAAATATAGCAAACAACAACTGCTTTGGCAACATTAAAAGCGCTTCTTAAATTCCGCGCAGGCGTCCTCCGGAGAGACGTTTAAATAAATTTCCGTTGTCGCCAGGTGATCGTGCCCAAGGAACATCTGCAAATATCGGGTATTGAGACCTTTCTTAATACAGGTCGAGGCGAAGGTATGGCGCAACACGTGGGGGGAGATCTTCTGGGTGATGCCGGCGCGGTCTGAAACGCGCCGGACGATCTTCTGGATTCCCCTGACGCTGTAGCCGAAGGCGTCATTTAATGAAAAATAATGAGACAGGACGGTAAAGGCTCTTTCTGTCAGCGGCACAATGCGGCGCTTTGTTTTCTTGCCGAACGGACCGCCTTTGCCGTATACGCGCAGCCGGCGATCCTGCCAGAGGATATTTTCTTTGGTCAGGCCGGCCAGCTCTGAAACGCGGAGCCCGGTATCGAGCAGTGTAGAGATCACAACCTTTTCTATACCGGAGCGGCAGGCGTTAGCGAGCCGGTCGGCGTTTTCGTTTGTTAACGGTTCCCGTTTGTATTGGTACATAGTACGTATTCTACAAATAAAGCGAACAATATGCGCCCATTTAAACAAGGCGCTGCAGGGAGGGGGAATTTAGAAATATGGGAAAGTGCGCTTTTACAGTCCGAAGGCGAACATGCGGGAGCGCCGCCGCGGCCTGCAGGCCGCGGCGGTTGGTGGAGATCAAAGGGCCATTCGCAAAAGATAGGCGTCCCAGAACTCCCTGGGAGTGACAACAAGGGTGTTCATGTGACGGGGCGGGAAATGCGATTTATTGCCGGTGACTAAGAATTCCGCTTTCGCGGCTTCTGCACACTCCAGGAAACGGTTGTCAGAGGGGTCCTTCTGGCAAAGGTTCAGGGTCTTCTTCGGAGAAACAAATTTGGACCGGGATTTAAACAGGGCAAGAAAACTTCCAATCTTCCGGGGCTCAAAACCGAATCTCGGCCGACGCAACACTCTATCCATCTCGGCCAGGATAGAAGGTGAAAGGGCAGCATGGATTTTACCCTGCAGGGCCAGGTCTAAGATTGTCGCTGGAAGACTATCCGCGGCCAGAAGGCCGGACACAATAACATTCGTGTCCAAGACTACGCGGATCACAAATGAGCACGCCTGGCCGTGCGAATCTCGCGTGAGATTTCTTTTGAAGAAATTTTATCCAGACCTTTAGCTTTAGATTCAAGCTGAAGCTCGACAACAACGGAGGCCCGCTTTTGCCTGAGGATGGTAGTCAGGTAATCCGAAATACTCATCAATACAGCTTTCGGCCTGCCACGGGAACTGACAAGATATCTAAGCTGGCTTCGATCGAGGCCATTAACAAGACCTGACAGCCGATGCCGCGCCTGGTCTAAACCGATAATCTGAGTGGTCATTTATATTCCTCCAACCTATATGTTAGTATACAGGTTGGCGGGCCCGTAGTCAAGGGCCCAAGGGCCCCTTGACAATTGCGGGG
>Ga0265593_1000409_pt1 | contig 24387 bp, 22 predicted proteins | sample saktaG_8_FD_190136 | JGI IMG/M metagenome (GOLD analysis project Ga0265593, IMG submission 190136) | Saline water microbial communities from Sakinaw Lake, British Columbia, Canada - sak_2011_5_24_36m | ecosystem: Environmental > Aquatic > Non-marine Saline and Alkaline > Saline ...
GCTCCTTAGGTTGCGCCTTGGGTGCCGGTTCCGCCTTACTGGCTTTCGGCGGTTTCGGGGACGAACCGGCCCCTTCCGCAGGTGTTCCGGCGGGCGGGGGAGGCGGCTGGACCGCCGGTTGTGCCGGCTGGGGCACGCTCGCCGGTGGCTGTTCCGGCGGGGGTTGCGTCACCGCCGGGGCCTGAACCGGGGCCGGGGTTGGAGTTAAAGCGGGAGCGGGTGCCGGCACAGGGGCGGTGCGCTCCACGGGGGCCGGCTGGGCGGCGGGCGGCGCGACAGCGTCCGCCGCAGGCTTCAAACCGCCCGCCGGCATCGGCGCCGGTTTGGAAAAATAAAAATAAACGCCGATGGCGATGGCGATGGCGGCCAAGGCGGCGAGGATGCCTGCCAAGATCAAGGCCGCCTGTCTTTGCGAACCCGTCCGGGAAGCGCCAATGGCCGTGGGAACCGCCCGGTCTGGCGCGGCGGCGGACGGCCTGCCCCGCGCGGTGCCGCCGAAGGGCGCGGTCCTTGCCTCGCCGGAAACCGGGCCGGTCCCGACCGGGCGTGAGGCCGGCCCCGCCTCCGTGCCGCCCAGGCCCAAGGCGAATTCCCTGACCGACCGCTGCCTCTGGTTCATGTTGAGGCTGAGCGACTGGAGGATGGCATCCTCGACTTCAAGCGGCAGGTCGGGGACGAATTGGGAGGGCGGCAACAGTTCCGCACCGGCCACCCGCTCGTGGGCCGGCGGCGGGTTCTGCCCGGTCAGCAAGGCATAAAACGTCGCGCCCAAGGCATAAATGTCGGAGCGTTCGTCGGTGCCGGTTCCCATCACCTGCTCGGGCGGGCTGAAGCCGTGGGTCGCCGCCCTGCCCAAAGTCCGGGTCATGGCCTCCGGCACGGCTTCCTTGGCAATCCCGAAATCGACCAGCATGATTCGTTCGTCCTCGTTCAACAGGATGTTGTCCGGCTTGAGGTCGCGATGGATGATGGGCGGGGTTTGGCTGTGCAAGTAGACCAACACCTCGCACAACTGGCGCATCCACGGGAACAGCTTCGCCACGGGGACGCGCCGGTCCGGGTACTGCTTGCGCTCGCTGCCCAAAGTCCGGCTGCCGCCGAATTTCAACGACAGGTAGACCATGCCGTTCGCGACCCGGCGCTCGATGATGTCGGGTATGGCAGGATGGTCGAGCCGGCTCAGCAGCGAAGTCTCGTACTCGTCGAACAGCATTTCCGGCACTTCTTTCAGCGCCCGGCGCTTGCCGGCCAGTTGCAGGTCGTCGACCAGATAGGCCGCGCCGAAGCCGCCCTTGCCCAGCACCGACTTGATCTGGTAATGGTCGAGGACCACATCCCCGACGGCGAGCAGCCAGCCGAAAATGCCCCTGACCGCCCCGTTGGGGGCATAGTCCAAATGGGCCAGTTCCAAGTTGCACTTGCCGCAGCGGTATTCGCGCTTTTGCAATGGCCCCAGTTCGTTGGCAGTGCCGCAGACCGGGCAGGCGCGGGCCTCCGGGGGCCTGCGGGGGGCGGCGACGGTCTTGTCATCGGCCAAGGCGGATTCGTCCGCTGCTTTCGTATTCATGTCAACACAAGGGTGTGGCCCATCAGAATTTCAGCATGACGCTGGAGAACACACTATTGAAGGCATAATCCAACAGTAGGCGATTGGTGTCGCGCGTCCCGGCCTGGTAGCCGAGCGTAATCTCGGCATTCGGCACCGGCGTGTAGACCAGCGAAACCTGACCGCTTAACAGCGTGTCCTTGCGCGGGGCAAAACCGATCACCAAGCCCGGGTCGCCTGCGTAATCGAGCGATTGGCGGGTGAATTTCGCCGTCAGCGCAAGTTTGGGCAACGGTTGCCACATCGGCGAGACACTGAACCCTTCAGTGACGATGTAACTCGCCGTCTGATCCGCCCAATTGGTCAAATGGCGCCAGCCAGCGAGGCTCAGCATGACCTTTGCCGTGGGTGTCCAACTCAGCATCAGATCCCAGGTTTCGCCGCTAAAGTTGCGTTGGCTGAAATCAGGGTACTGGCGAACGGTATAACCGACAGTGCCGTTGAAGCTGGTTTTCTCCGTGATCTTCCAAGTTAACAAGGTATTGGCACTGTGCTGCTGGTATTTGTTGTCAAAGGCCCTGCTGGCGACCAATTCCCGATTCGGATACTTGCCATCGACAAACGAGTACTGCAACCCCAAGGAATTGTTCGAGGGAGTCGCATAATTCAAACTGACTAAAGCCGTGGCGGTTTGCTGATCCAGGTTCTTGCGCTGGCTTGCGCCGTGTTGGTAGTCTTGCCAGTTTAAACCAGCCCGTACTTTCCAGCGGGGATGCCAGGCGTAATCCAAGTTGGCAAACGCATTGTTGCCGGTGATGATGTCAAGGCCAAAAAAAGTGGTATTGGTGAACCCCCCCATGGCACGGGTGTAAGTGTAGCCGGCATCCCCCGACAACTGCCTGCCGAGCTGCCATTGCCACGCGGCCCGGTCATTCGTGGAAACATGATCCAGGAACTTGTTGTTGGCAAAGCGGTTGTCCGACACCCGCAGATTGAGGTTGAACTTTTGGCGGCCTAAGGTGTAATTAATGGCGCTGCCCGCCGTGGCCTGGTTCATCACGTCATCTTTGATCAATGTCAGTCCGGCCTGTCCCTTGCTGAGGGGCGGCAACACGGTGGCGTGCTTCGCCAAGCTGTTTTGGTAGAAGAGATTGTCGTTGTAAGTGACCGTGTCCGCAACAAATGGCTTGAAAATATCGGACAGGTCGCCCATGGCCTGTGCCGCCGCCGGGCACAGGCACAAGATGCAGAGCGGAAAAGCGTATTTCGGCATATTACCCTTGGCCCGCCGCCGTGGCATTTTCAGCAAGCCAAGCCGACGCGGTGGCAGACGCCGGGAGCAAGCGGCCAGCAGGATTCGCATCGTGGACTGCAAGCTGTTCAAATTCAGGCATGGGGTTTCACTAAGGTTGGCATGGCCATCGGGGTTTCCCGATAGGTGTGGCATCGTGGCAGAATACTCCGCGCAGGATTGTTGCATTATGGCTTTGAACCGGCCGATGCGCAATCTGCCGCTGCTTCGCCGGCAATGGATCTTAGTCCGGGCCAGTGGCGCACGGGGAAATCCCGCCGCGCAAACTCTGGGCCCAGGTGCGGCGTAACCCGGCATGGGGCTGTGCGGGTTACGCGGCGGGCCGAGGTCAACGCAAGCGTCAAACTTGAAACGATGGCAATGCCGCGTTGCCTAGGTGTTATTTGCAAATTGAAACTCAATTTGCAAATTTAATTGCAATTTGCAAATTTAATTGCAATTTGCGAAAATATCTGCCGCACGGGGGGTCTCACGGAGGCCCACTCCAACGCAGTTGCCGGCCCTCATTGCGGTCGTGGCTCGCATCCGAAAAAGTGCCGGATGCCTTGCCAGTAGCGGGCATTTAGCCTGATTCAGTCGTTTGAAACAATCGTCTGGAGTCAGCGCGAAGTGCCTTGTCTTAGTGTATAAACAAATGGCACGATGTGTGCTTTATGTGTTTCGAGTTCTGCTGTTATGCGCTGCGTTGGCACAAAGGACAGTTTGGATTTTAGTTTAAAATCTAGAAGATCATTGACCAATTTTTAACCCGAGGAAGAAAATTATGATGCTAAAACATAAAGCCAGCCTGTTGGCTGGTGCCATTGCGCTGGCCGGCGCGATGTACATGCCGCAGGCGAGCGCGGTTGTCACCACCACCACCGACTTGGGGACACTTGCGGCGGAAGACTCCATTGGCGCGTCAAGCGGTTGGTTGAGCAAGGGTGCTTTCCTTAATTGGTACGATTTCAAGGTGGGTGGCACGGCCACCTTGGTCGCGTCGGGAAATTCGGTCACCTTTGCCGGCGGCAACAAGGGCACGCAAATCATTTCCTTTGATTTGTATGAAGGCGACCATGTCAGCCTGATCACCCACGGCGCCGTCAGCACCCTTCCTGCGGGCAATGGCAGCTTCTATGCGTCTTTGTTGAGCCATTCGCCCCTCGTGGCGGATCACGCTTATTCCATTGAGGTTAACGGGGTGGCAAAGAGTGCCAACGGCAATTACAGCCTGTCGCTGTTGACCGCCCCCGTCCCGGAGCCGGAAGAATGGGCGATGATGCTGGTCGGCGTCGGTCTGGTCGGCTACCAGGTCCGCCGCAAGCAGAAAGGCTTGAACCAGTCCTCCGTGGCCTGAGCCTAAACAGGGTTGCGGGCAGCGGCCCGCAACCGGCTGCGTCAATCGGCTTCCCGTCCCCGCCCGTGGACGGGGGGCCTTTTTCTTGCCCCGAATGACGCGGAAAAGGCCGTCTGCCAGTGCCGCCATTGTCCTATCCGCACACATCAAGCGTAACTCGTTGAATATATAATATTCCCTTTGCTTGTTTCTGCAATATGCTATAGAATTCCCACGTTTTAGCCAGTCTGCATTTGCGCTGGCCCGCGATTTTTCGACGGATTTCCTCAGGGTTTGCGGGTTCGTGTGGGAGGGGCGGTTTACCCGGCGTTAATAATGCGACATAAAAACAACACTATGGCATTGACAGGCAGCAGAAGAACCGGTGCTGGCTTCGCCGCGAAGGGCAAAAAGCCAGACGGGGCCAAGCCCGCGCAGAACCCCAGCCAACCGTTATCGCTTCCATCCGCAAACTTAAGCGGGCAGAACGCGAGTACGCTGGATACCGTGGCCGTCGCCCTGATCAAGTGGCTGTTATACCCTGTCGTCATTGTTGCCAGCCTGTTCGGCTGTGCCTTGTTTTATGGGCAGGACTTCATGGGGGAATTTTTATCCTTGGCGATTGTCGCCTTCCTGCTTGCTTCGCATATTTTCGACGAGGCCAACCTTTACCGGCAGCAAACCAAATTCCCCTTGATCCAAGCGTTCTACAGCATCCTGCTTAAATGGGTGCTACTGGTGGGTTGCCTGTGGGTACTGGGCATGGTCACCAACATGGCCGGGCAGTTTCCGCGCAAACCCCTGCTGGCTTGGTTTGCGGTCACGCCCGTGGCTTTGCTGGTGTTCAACGGGCTGTCCCGTCTGACCCTGCGTGCCATGGTCGCGCAGGGCAAACGGCGCAGCGCGATCATCGTCGGCGCCAACCCGCTGGGCTATGATCTGTACAATAAAATCAACAATGACGCCTATTTGGGGATTCAAGTCCTGGGCTTTTTCGATGATCGCGCAGAAGTGCGTCTGCCCACGGGAATGCTGGGCACGATCTTCGGGCCCATGGGGGGCATCACCGCCTATGTCTGGGAACACAACATCGACTTGGTTTACATTTCCCTGCCAATGCAGCCCACCCCGCGCGTGTTGAACCTGATGGATGCCTTGCGCGATTCGACTGCCTCGGTGTACTTTGTGCCGGACATGTTTATGTTCGACCTGATCAATGCGCGTTTCGATCACATCAATGGCGTGCCGGTGGTGTCGGTCCGCGACACGCCTTATTTCGGGGTGCGCGGTTTGATCAAACGCTTGAGCGATATCCTGATCGCAAGCTTGATACTGTTGCTGGCCTCCCCGGTGATGGCGTTGATTGCCGTGGGCATCAAACTGACTTCGCCCGGCCCGGTGCTGTTCCAGCAGAGGCGGTATGGCTTGGACGGGGAGGAGATCAACGTGTATAAATTCCGCTCGATGACGGTGACCGAGGACGGCGATCGCATCGTACAGGCGAAAAAGCACGACCTGCGGGTCACGCCTTTCGGCAAATTCCTCAGAAGAAGCTCGCTCGACGAATTGCCCCAGTTCTTCAACGTGTTGCAGGGCCGCATGAGCGTGGTCGGCCCCAGGCCGCACGCGGTGGCGCATAACGAAATGTACCGCAAGGTGGTCAAGGGCTACATGATCCGCCACAAGGTCAAGCCGGGGATCACCGGTTGGGCGCAGGTTAACGGCCTGCGCGGGGAAACCGACACGCTGGACAAGATGGCGGCACGCATCGAGTACGACTTGGAATACATTAGAAACTGGTCGGTCATGCTGGACTTGTGGATTATTTTGAAAACGGTCAAAGTCGTTTTCATCGGTGACAGGAATGCGTTTTGAAGCGACACGGCACGGCCGATGCCGGGTGAAGGGGAAAGCCTTCGTGCGCATCCGCCCACTGAACTAAACTAGATGAAACCTACGAGGAAAAAGCATGTCTGCCGATGAAAGACCGATGATTGTCCGCGCCGGGAAAGCCGGCCGGGCCGGGCCTGCCGTTTTATGGGCAACCGCAGTGTTTTGCGCGGCGATGCTAAGCGGTTGCGGTGGCAAGGGCGAAAAGGCCGGCTCCCAGGTCGCCGCCAAAGTGAACGACGAGGAAATCACCATCCACCAAGTGAACAGCCAACTGGCGCGCAGCGGGATCGCCGACGGGCCCGCGGCCAAGGAAGCGTCGAGGAAAATCTTGGATGCCTTGATCGACCGGCAACTGTTGCTGCAGCAGGCGCAAAGGAAGAAGCTGGATCGCGACCCGGAGGTGATGCAGGCCATTGAAGACAGCAAACGGCAGATTCTCTCGCAGGCTTACCTGGAGCGCATGGTGTACAGCCGCACCCCGGCAACGCCGGCCGAAATCAAAGATTTCTATGCTGCGCACCCGGAACTGTTCGCAAAGCGCAAAGCCTACAAGTTCCATGCCTTCCTCATCGCCAAGGACAAGTTCAACGACAATTTGAAGACCGCCTTGGACAATGCCAAAACGGCGGGGGACGTATCGACCGCACTGAAAAGCCGTGCGATAGACTTTAAGGACAACGAGGTGCAATGGCTGGCCGAACAGGCGCCCATGGAAATGCTCGCCGCCATTGCCAAAATGAAGGCCGGCGACATCATTACCTTGGATCAAGGCATCCAGACGACGCTCATGCTACTGGAGAGCGCCGTCGATAGCCCGGTTGACGAGGCGCAGGCGAAACCGGTGATCGAAAAATTTGTCGCCAATTCCAGAAACAAGGAATTGCTTGATGCCAAACTCAAGCAACTGCGCGCCGGCGAGCAAATCACTTATGTCGGTCAGTTCGCCGAAGCCCGGCCTGGCGCTGCCCTATCGGTTCCGGCTCCGGTTCCTGCTCCGGCAGCGAAAGAACCCCCAAACCTGCAACCCCAAGCCCCCGACCACATCAAAAAAGGCTTGGAAGGTTTAAAATAGGAACCCCGGTATCCGACCATGGCCCGATTTGCAATGATAAGAAGACTAGCCGTCCGTTTGATAATGCCCGCCTTGGCCTTGACGGGCATTCTGTTGGCTTGCCCCGGCGCATGGGCTGCGGCCGATTACAAACTTGGCCCAGGGGACATCCTGAAAATCACGGTTTTCGACTACCCCGACCTCAGCACCGAGGAGCGCGTCAGCGAGTCCGGGACGATCTCGTTTCCACTGCTGGGCAAGCTTGCCATCGGCGGGCTGAGCACGGACGGGGCTAGGAACCTCATCGCTTCGCGCCTGGAGAGCCAGGGTTTCATCAAACAAGCCCATGTGACGGTGATCGTCAGCCAATTCATGAGCCAGCAGGTTTCGGTGATCGGGGAAGTCAACAAACCCGGCAAGCACCCCATGGACAAGGCCAGCACACTTGTGGATTTATTGGCGATGGCGGGGGGCGTCAACGCCAACGGCGGCGACAAGGCGATCCTAATCCGCCCGGACAAGGAAGGCGGCAAGGAAACCAAAACCGAGATCGACCTCTACGCCCTGTTCCAAGGGAACGACTCGAAGCACCTCGAAGTCCAGAATGGCGACATCATCTATGTGCCGCGTGCGCAGGTGTTCTACGTCTACGGCGAGGTGCAGCGCCCCGGCATGATCCGGCTGGAGCGCAACATGACGGTCAACCACGCCCTATCGGCCGCCGGCGGGCTGACCCCCAAGGGCACGGAAAACGGCATCAAGCTCAAGCGCCGCGATGCGCAGGGCGCAATGCAAACCATCGACGATGTGGATCCGGAGGAACAGGTGAAACCCGACGATATCCTGTATGTCCGCGAAAGCTGGTTTTGACCAGGCCCCCCAACTTGCCAACGAGCCCATGAACTTTTCCCAACTCATCCTTATCCTGCTGGCGCGCAAGCGCATCGTCTTGCTTACGCTGTTGGTGACCGTGGCGACAACCGCCGTGGTCAGTCTTTCGATGCCAAAGACTTACACGGGAACCGCATCGGTGCTGGTCGATTTCAAAGGCACGGATCCGATCACCGGAATGGTCATGCCGGCGCAACTGCTGCCCGGCTACATGGCCACGCAAGTCGATATCATCTCCAGCCACAATGTCGCGCTGAAAGTGATCGACCGGCTTAAACTCGACAGTGTGCCGGAAGTCATCGAGCAGTTCAATGAGGACACTCAAGGGCGGGGCAACATCCGCGACTGGTTGGCGGACAGCTTGCTGAAAAGCCTCGAGGTCCAGCCCTCCAAGGAAAGCAATGTGATCGTCGTCGAATTTTCAGGTGCCGACCCGCAGTTTGCGGCGGAGTTGGCCAACATGTTCGTCCAAGCCTACATCCAGGCCAATCTGGAATTGAGAGTGGAACCCGCCCTCCAGCAGTCGGCTTGGTTTGACGGGCAACTCAAGGGTCTGCGCACCAAGGTGGAAGAGGCGCAGAAACGGCTGTCGGACTATCAGCGGGAAACCGGCTTAATGCCCGTGGCGTTGGACGGGCGCTTGGATGTCGAAAACGCCCGCTTGGCCGAGTTGTCCAGCCAGCTCGTGGCCATCCAAACGCAAACGTATGACAGCATCACCCGGCAACGCCAAATCAGCGGGGCGCATGCCAAAGGCAAATTGGGCGAATTGCCGGAAATCCTTAACAACAGCCTTATCCAAAATATGAAGGCCGAACTGGCCAGGGCGGAGGGCAAGCTGGCGGAAGCGGCTGGGCGCGTCGACAGGAACCATCCCCAATACATAAGCGCGATGTCGGAAGTGCAGAGTTTGAAGCAGAAAATCGCCGCTGAAATCCAGACGGCGCGGGGTTCCATGGAAAACGCGGCAACCCAGGCGCAACAGCGGGAAAACGAACTCAAGAAGGCGTTGGCCGAACAAAAGGCCCGTGTCATCCAGTTTAAACAGCAGCGCGACCGCGTCGATTTGCTCACCCGGGAGATGTCCAGCGCCCAGGCCACGCTGGACTCCACCACCCAGCGCGCCAACCAGATCCGGTTGGAGAGCCAGCGCAACCTGACCGACATTGCGGTGTTGAACCCGGCCGTCGCGCCGCTTAAGCCCGCCAAGCCGAAACTGGTGCTGAACGTGGCGCTGGCCATTTTCCTCGGCACGATGCTAGGCATGGGCTTCGGCTTCCTGGCGGAAATGACGGACAGGCGCATCCGCGCCACCGAGGACATCGCCGAGGGCCTTGGATTGCCTGTGCTGGCCGTCATAACCGCCTTGCCCAAAAGTGGGTTTGGCAGGTTTTTCCGGCGGAGGCGAATGGCATGAGCAAGGCCAATCCGAAAACGGGCATGGCGGAAACCCTGGCAACCCTTCCGCAACTCGCGCAACAGTTCGGCTACCCCTACCTGCAGCCGGGCGAAGGCGGATTCAACGAGGGGTTGACCGCCGCCTACCAACCGCTTGGCCCCCAGGCGGAGGCCATCCGCAGTCTGCGCAGCCAACTCCTTTTGCGCTGGTTCAACGCAGGGCACAAGCAATTGGCGTTGGTGGGATTGGGTTCGGGGGAAGGTTGCAGCTTCCTCGCGGCAAACCTCGCCGTCGCCTTCTCCCAGTTGGGCCAACGCACGGTGCTGGTGGACGCCAACTTGCGCAACCCGCGCCAACACCAATTGTTCGATCTCGGCGGGCGTCAAGGCTTGTCCGGCCTGCTGGCCGGGTCCGTTGGCATGGAGGCGGTCAGTAAAATCCCCTCGTTTGCCGACCTGTCCGTGCTGCCGGCGGGCACCCTGCCGCCCAACCCGCAGGAACTGCTTGGAAGGCCTGCGTTTAAGTTGCTGCTGCGCGACTTGGCGGAAAACTATGACATCACCCTGCTGGATACGCCCAACGGCTTGCTCTACGCCGACACGCAGAATATCGCCGCGGAAACCGGCGCGGCATTGCTCGTCATGCAGAGACACCATGCCCGCATGAGCGACGCACTGGTGTTGCAAGCCCAACTCGCCAACGCCAAGGCGCAGATCGTGGGTGCCGTGCTCAATGGATTCTAGTCAGTGGAAGTTTGCATGAACAGTGCTTCGCCAACCGACCTACAGCCGTCGCCCGCCTTTTTACGGTCATGGTGGCCCGTGTTGGCGGGCTTGCTGGCCTTGTACATCCCCACTTATCACTACCTGTCGCAGACGGTTTGGTCCGAGGAAGAATACATCCACAGCCCGATGGTGCTGGTCGCCAGCATCTGGCTGTTTTGGCGGCAGCGGGAAGTTTTGTCGGCAGCCCCGCAGCAGACCCGCCCGATTGCCGGCGGCATCATCTTAGGCTCGGGGCTTTTGCTCTATGCCGTAGGCCGTTCCCAGGAAATCCTCCTGTTCGAGGTCGGCTCGCAAATTCCCGTGCTGTTGGGCGCACTGCTCATCGCCTTGGGCGGCAAGGCGGCGCGCGCGCTATGGTTTCCCCTGTTCTTCCTGCTGTTCATGATCCCGCTGCCCGGCTTCCTCGTCGATGCGGTGACCGGGCCGCTCAAGCAGCAAGTGTCGGTGCTGGCCGAAGACAGCCTCTATGCGCTGGGTTACCCGATTGCCCGCAGCGGCGTGATGTTGACCATCGGCCCCTACCAATTGCTCGTGGCGGATGCCTGTTCCGGCCTGCATTCGATGTTTTCATTGTCGGCGATGGGCTTGCTTTACCTCTATCTCCTGCACTACCCGGGCAGGCTCAAAAACGCCCTGCTCATCGCCAGCATCCTCCCCATCGCCTTTTTCGCCAATGTGATGCGCGTGGTCATTTTGGTGTTGGTCACTTACCATTTCGGCGACGAGGCGGGGCAGGGGTTCCTGCACAAGTTCGCCGGCATCCTGTTGTTCGCGGCGGCATTGATCATGTTGTTTGCGCTGGATGGGTTGTTGGATAGGGTCTTCGGAAACAAGCAAAACCGCGCGTCCGCCGGGTAGGCATTGGAATCCGGCCTTAATTTGACGCTTTGAAATCAAACCACGCTTAAGGTAGCAGCAATGAACATGACCTCCATGGCCTCCGGCCCCCCTTCGGACACTTTCAATTACAAAGCGCTCTGGATCGGCCTGGCCATGATCCTCGCCGCCGTCCTGGCGGTGGCAATGAAGCCAACGCAAAAGCTTGCCGGGCAGGGTGAAGCCGTCAACCTGGAAATAATGATTCCAAAGCAGTTCGGGGATTGGAAGATCAATGATAAAGTGGCCCCTTTGTTGCCCGACGAAAGGACGCAAGGCACCCTCAAGAAAATTTACAGCCAAACGCTGTCGCGGACTTATCGCAACAGTGGCGGCGGGCAAGTCATGTTGTCGATTGCCTACGGCGACAGCCAGAACGACATATTGCAGGTTCACAAGCCAGAAGTCTGTTACACGGCGCAGGGCTTCCAGATTCTCAGTCAATTTGAAGGCGCGTTCAATGCCTTGTCAGGCGAAAGGATACCGGTCAAAAGGCTGCTTGCCGTCCAGGGCGACCGCGTCGAACCGATTACCTATTGGATCACGGTCGGTGAAACGGTATCTGCGAATAGCCTGGGGAGAAAGCTGGCGCAGTTGAAATACGGTTTGACCGGACGCATACCGGACGGGTTGCTGTTCAGGGTTTCCAGCATAGGATCGGATGCGCAGGCCGCCTACGAGGAGCAAGTCGAATTTTCCAACGCCCTCTTGGCGGCAATGGACGGGAAAGACCGGGCCCGCCTGATCGGCCCGCCGGTCAAGTGATTGTGGCATCCCCAATCATGACCGGCACAAGCCAAGGCATAGAACATAAGGACAATCCCCCCTTGGCGCTGGCTTCCCCATGAAGGTCAATTTGTCTGCGACATCAAATTCACGGCCCTTCAAAATGCCCCCCCTCCCCCGCGTAAATTGGGGCGGCCTTGTGTGGTTTGTGGTTGTCGCCTTCACCAGCGTGGCGAGCGGTGCGCTCACCGCCCTCGTCGGTGCCAAGGCAGTCGGGATCATCCTCGGTGCCATGTTCGGCGGGCTGGCCTTTCTGTTTCTATCCCTGGATTCAATTTTTATTTGCCAGGCAGCCCTAATTTATTTAGTGGTGGGACAGCTTCAATATTTTGCCCATGTCCAAAAGGCATTTTGGATCCCCTATCTGATTGGTGCCTTGCTGTTTGTCATCATGCCGTTGGCGATGATGGGAAAAAAAGCCGCCAAATCAAAAAGTTCGGCATTGTCTTGCGAGATTGCCCTAATCCTGTTTTTTGCTTTCTTGTTAAGCTCCACCGTCGTCAATGGCACAGGGCTATTGCTGGCGATGCTTACCATCAGCAAATATATATTCCTGTGGAGTTTTTATATTTTCATTGCCTCCGGCTTGGTCACCCTGCCGACGGTGGAACAATTCTGGCGGTGGCTGCCCTGGCTCGTCCCTTTACAACTGCCCGTTGTCGTTTACCAGCGTTTTGTGGTGGCGACAAACCGGATCGGCACGCGTCTGGGCGGATCGAGCTGGGATGCCATAGTCGGCCTATTTGGCGGGGATCCCGACCACGCCGGTGCCAATGGCGCATTGGGCATGTTCATAGTGTTCGGGGTTGTCTTGGCGGTTTCACAATGGCGCACCGGCGCATTTGGTTTATGGCGCGTGCTGTTTATCGGTTTGACCGGGTTGGCCAGCATCGCCTTGGCCGAGGTGAAGTTTGCCATTCTCATGCTGCCGGTCAGCGTGGCGCTGTTGTACCGCAGGGAACTATTTCAGCGCCCGGTGCGCACGCTGATCATTTTAGTATTTGCCTTCGCCACGGCTTTTCTTGTCCTCGTGGCTTATCAAGCACAATTCACTAGCGCCCAGACCAAAGAGGGGCGATCGCTGGGGGCTTATGTCGATACTGCGATAAGCCGGCAGACCGAAGCTGATGTTAACATGCAAACCGGCGAGATGGGACGCGGCGCCGCGATAAAATTCTGGTGGCGCAGCCATGGATTGGAGGCACCGGTCCAGTTCGTCCTCGGGCATGGCGTGGGGGCGGCATTCGTCGGCCAAATGGCGGTCGGGGATGAGGCGCGTAAATATCCGTTCACGTTGTACCGTTCCGCGTTGCTGGTTTTGCTGTGGGACACCGGGCTGCTCGGTGCCACCGCCTTTGCCCTGGCGTTGGTGCTGGGATCGCAGGCGGCCTGGCAGACAGCGTCGCGAATCGAACGGGTTTCACCGCCACAAGCGGGCATACTGCGTGCGGTTTCGGCCGGCCTGCTGTTATTTCTGCTGGAGCTACCCTACAACACCGATCTTATGGAAACTTCGTCCATACAATTCCTGGTTATTGTGATGCTGGCCTATGTGGCCACCCTATCGCGAATGCAAGTAACCGCGCCGCCACCGCCGACAAGGGCATAAAATTATGAATACCCCCCCAGTGCTTTCGATCACCATTAAAACCCTCGACGAAGAGGCGAAAATTGGCCCTGCCATCGAGTCGGCATTGGCTGCGGCCAATGAGATTCCGGGGCCGGTGGAAATCGTGATCGCGGATTCCCTGTCAACCGACAAAACCGTCGGGGTTGCCTCGCGCTACCCGGTCCGCGTCGTGCAATTTGTGAATAAACGGGACTGCGGGTGTGGCGCGGGTGTCCAGCTTGGCTACCAACATAGCTTGGGCGAGTTTGTCTATATTCTCGACGGGGACATGGAATTCGTGCCGGGGTTCCTTGGCAAGGCGTATCAGACAATCAGCCAAGACGAAAAGCTTGGCGGAGTGGCCGGTTTGCACGAAGACACCCGAATCCGCAACGTCGTGGATCAAATCAGAGTGACCAATAAGGCTGCCTCGCAACCGGGTGAGGTCCGCTATCTCAATTGCGGCGGGCTTTACCGGCGGGCGGCGATTGACTCGGCGGGCGGATATGCTTCCAACCGCAATTTGAAAGCCTATGAAGAGGCCGAATTGGGCTTCCGGTTGGGCTCGGCCGGCTGGAAGCTGCTGCGCATGCCCGTGGCGGCCGTGCGCCATACCGGGCATGACCTCGGTACATTCGAGTTGATGCTGCGCCATTGGAAGAGTCGGCGGGCGATGGCCGCCGGGGTGTTGTTGCGGACTGCAATCGGCCAGCCTTGGTGGAAAGGGCCGGTGCACTTGCTGATGCACCCGCTGGCGGTGATGGCCTGGTGGCTCATGTTCATAGTGGCTTTGGCGGCGTTGCCGTCTTGGGTGGCATGGGGGCTGCTGGCGGCCTTTGCGACCGTCATCGGGCTGCTCGCGTTGAAGAAACGCAGCGCCTCCCATGTAGCCACCTCGGTCTTTGACTGGCACTACACGGCGGCGGCGATTTGCATCGGCTTTTTTTACCCTCGCCGCCCTCCCGAAACGCCTATCGCCAGCCGGGTTTTGCATGAATCGGATGCCTTGCGACCGTCCGGCGAATGAACGGCGAAAAACATTATTCCCTGGGGCGGGCAAAACGCAGCTTGGTCCACTTTGGCATAGGCAAGGCCGCCTCGGCAATGGCCGGGCTTGGCTGCCTGGTGATTGCCGTCCGAGTGCTTGACCCCGGGGACTATGGAGTTTATGTGGCACTCATCGCAATGCTGGAGATTTTCTTTCTGGTCACCGGCTTTGGGTTGTCAAACATGGCCCAGCGCTATGTCGCCGAGTACCGGGTCAAGGCCTCGCCCGCCCGCTTCCAGCGCTTCATCGGTTCGCTGCTGGCGGGCCGCTTTGCGCTGGCATCGTTGTTTTCCCTGCTGGCCTACTTAGGCGGCGGTCGGCTGCTGCCGATGTTGAATTTGGAACGGGCGCAAGAAAGCCTGGCGGTTTTTGCGGTGCTATTGGTTTTCGGCACCCTCGTGCGTTTTTTGGACGAGTTGTTTGCCTCGCTGTTGATGCAGGGCAGCACGCAAGGCTTGCTGTTCGGGCGCAATCTGCTGAAACTGGCGGCGATGTCAGCCAGTTTGACAGGCGGGGGGTTGGATCTGCCGGCGATGCTGCTCATCGAAACGGCGACCCATGTGTTGTCGGTATTGGCCGGTTGTTTTCTGCTGTGGCGTCATCTGCGTGCTTTTCACAGCAGCACGGGCAATGGGGACGAAGCCTATGCCAACCCCAGGCTATGGCCGGTGTCCTTGCGCTTTTTCGCCGTCCAAGTGTTTGGCCAGGTTTACGGGGACAACGCCCTCAAACTGGTCGTCACCCGTGTGTTGGGGGCATCGCAGACCGCCGTGTTTGGCTTTGCCCAGTCGATAACCGACATGCTGCGGAATTACTTGCCGGCCCATATGCTGATCGGCTGGGTGCGCCCCATGCTTGTGGCGCGCTATGTCGAACACGGCGACATAGGCGAATTGGCGATGCTGACCAATTTGATCCTCAAGTTAAACCTGTTCATTGTGGCACCGGTTATCGCCTATTTCGCCTTCCAGGGGGATGTTTTGGGTGCCTTGGTAAGCAGTGGAAAATATCCCGCATCCGGCCTGATGCTGGCTTGCCTCACCTTGCTGATCGCATTCCAGAGCATGCACCTGCTGCTCAGTTTGGTGACCATAACGCTTGAGCGGGCCAACGCCAACATCGTCGCGACGGTGCTCTCGTGCCTGGGGCTGCCGTTGGCTTTCGTGTTGGCACCGCGCTTCGGTGTCGTGGGCGTGGCATGGTCGCTGATCGCCAGCGAGATCGTCTGGGTCGGGACCGTATGGGTGCTGCTGAGACTGGGCGGCATCCGGATTCATGCCGAATGGCTGGGCAACACCAAAGTCGCCGCCGCATCCGCAGTGGCTTTCCTCGTGTTGCGCGACTTTGGCACGGTCGGGCATTCCTGGCTGGCCTGTGTGCTTAACTTGTTGTTGGCGGGTGTCGTGTTCCTAGTTTTTGCCGCCTTGATGAAACCCTTTACCGGCGAAGAAAGGGCAGTATTGGGCAAGCTTCTGCCATTGCGTTGGTTTATGTGGTAATATGGTCATATGTAATAGTAATGGGGATCGAATTAAAGTGTTTGGCAAACGGGTTTTAGGGGTATTTCCAGAATCCCTTCACGATGCCTTGAGGTCTCGCTATCGCTATCTGAGGGAGGGCATTTCCAGCGTGCGGGCCGCTTTTCACGATTGGCGCATGTATCTTCGCCACTCGGGACTATTGGGGCTGCACTCACGCGGGGCATTGGAAGCGGACATCATCAAGTCCTACCACAGAATTGAAAAAGGACTCGCCTTGAGCGCTCCGCGCCCTGGTTTCGGAGCGGATGCCGTGGCCTTGCTCACCGCGTCCACCCGCAAATACCTTTCCCGTTTCGAGCCGGACAAGACCAGCCTGGCTGCCGTCAACACGCTGGGGGAATACCTGGCCTTCAATGCCAGGCACGGTCTTGCCATGCCTGACCTGGCAGCCACGGTCGGCATCCTGCGGGAAGCCCATGCGGGGTGCGTCGCCCATGGCGAAGGCGGGACGCGCGAGGTCACAAAAGCCGAAATTCTAAGCCGGTCGCAGGTTGATTTGCGGTCTTTCCTGGAGGCCCGCCACAGCATACGCCAGTTTTCACCCGATCCGGTCGACATGGGCCTAATCGAGGAAGCGGTGCGCATGGCGCAGAAGTCGCCCTCTGTGTGCAACCGCCAGGCCGGGCGCGTGTATGCCGTCGGCGACCGTGACAAACAGGTGCGCATGCTTGCCCTGCAAAACGGCAACCGGGGCTTTGGCGACCAGGCCGACAAGCTGTTGGTGGTAACCGCGAGCCTGGATTGTTTCCTGACTGTCGGCGAGCGTTACCAGTGCTGGATCGATGGGGGCCTGTTTGCGATGACCTTGATCTATGCCCTGCATTCTCTGGGCCTGGGCACCTGCTGCCTCAATTGGAGTGTGCTGCCGCAGGTGGACCGTGCGTTTAAGGCAGTGGCAGGTATTCCCGAAAACCAGGCGATTATCACATTGGTCGCGGTTGGGCACTTGCCGGAGTGTCTTCGTATCGCCCAAAGTCCCCGGCGGCCGATAGATGAAGTGTTTCGAGTGCTGTGACGAAATAAAACAATACCGACGACAGGATTGGCAATGACTAAACAAATTTACCTAGCGGCCCAAAGTACGTTCGGCAACCGTGGCTGCGAGGCGCTGGCCCGTTCGACCGTGGCCTTGTTGCGCCAGCACCTGGGCGACGTGCGGGTACTGATTCCTTCGCGTGACATCGCCCGCGACTCGGCGCAGTGGCCCGACGCCGCCGCGCATGGCGTGGCGTTCGTACCCGCACCCCCTGTGCCTTCGCTTTATGTGAATTGGGGCCGGCTCTGCCGCTTTCTGCCTGGCTGGATCCACTTGCCCTGGCCGAGGATGCGGATATCGCAAGCGTTGGCAAACGAACTGGCCGGATGCGATGCCGTGGTGTCCATCGGCGGGGACAATTACTCCCTTGATTATGATTTGGCATCGCTTTTCTATTATGTCGGCATTGCCGAAGCGGCATTGCGGCTGGGCAAGCCGGTGGTGTTGTGGGGGGCATCGGTGGGGCCGTTCGCACGGCTGCCCAGTGTCGAAAAGCAGATGGCGACCCATTTGCGGCACTTGAATTTGATCGCCGTGCGTGAGAACAACACCCGCGAGTATTTGCAGCAGCTTGGCATAGCGGAAAATGTCTTACCGGTCGTCGATTCTGCTTTCCTGATGATGCCGGAAGAAGTCGGCACGCCTGGCTTTTGGCCAAAAGCCGGCGACCAGGGCGTCATCGGCCTGAATGTGAGCCCATTGATCGAGAAAGTCCGTGCCAAAGGCGGTGACAAGGGCGGCATCCGCCGGGAAGTCGCCGGTTTTATCAAGGCGGCCGCAGCGGAAGGGCGGTCAATCCTGTTAATACCGCATGTGGCACCGCTTGATGGCGGCCCTGTCAACAACGACGAGGAGTACCTTCGGGAATTGCTGGCAGAAACCGGCAACTGTGGCGGTCGGGTGTCCATCGTCCCCCGTGGCATGAACGCGCCGCAACTGAAGTTTGTCATTTCGAGCTGCCGTTTTTTTATCGGGGCGCGTACCCACGCCACCATCGCGGCGCTGTCCACAGGAGTGCCCACTATCTCGATTGCTTACAGCATCAAAGCGAGGGGGATTAACCGCGACCTGTTCGGCCACGAGCGTTATGTGCTCGACACAGCTACCGTGTCCGCCGATACGCTGAGGGAATCGCTGCAATGCCTGGAGCAGGATGAGTCCACGATCCGTCAGCACTTGGCGGCACGGCTTCCCGAATGGCGACGCCGCGCCGGGCTAGGCGCAGAAGCACTCGCCGCAATGCTTTCAAAATAAAGGGGTTGTATGGTTATTTTTCTGCATCGCATCGCCCATGTCCTATGGCGCTGGCACGTCCCGTTGATACCCAGGTCGATACGCATCGGCAAGTATGCCTCCATCGGCGCCAATGCCGTCGTGCTTGCCGATGTGCCCGGCTATGCCGTCGCGGCGGGCATCCCCGCCAGAGCCGTTCGCATCAACCGCCCCCGGGACATTCCTGACTATCATGACTTTTAACGCTAGGAAAGGGATGGCAGGCATGGGCGGCGACCGTTTCATCGTGATGTTGGGGACGGATTATTCGGCGCCGGGCGGGATTACCGCCGTATTGCGATCCTATCTTGACGGCGGGCTTTTCGAACGCTGGCCGGTGCGGTTTTTGCCGACTTACCGTCGCGATTCCCCGGTGGACAAAGCATTGACCGCCGTCTTGGCATTGGCGCGTTTTAGCGGCTGGCTGGCACAGGGGCGGGTGTGCCTGATCCACGCCCATTCGGCATCAAGAGGCAGTTTCTGGCGCAAATCCGTTTTCCTGTTATTGGGGAAGCTGGCCGGTAGCCCTGTTGTCTTGCATATTCATTCCGGCGAATTCCCCATTTTCTACTGGAACGAGTGCGGTCGCTTGGCTAAGTGGGGGGTGCGGCATGTGTTGGCGCGGATGGACAGGGTCGTGGTGCTGACGCCCGCCTGGGTGGGGGAAATCCGCAAAATCCAGCCGTCGGCGCGGTTTGCAGTGATTGCAAACCCGGTGAGCCCCCTCCCCATACCTAGGCAACCGCAAGAACAGGAGGTGCTGTTTCTGGGCCGGCTGAGGCGGGAAAAGGGCATCTACGATCTGATCGAAGCGACCGCCAAGCTGGCGGTCGAATTTCCCGGGATCAAAATCGTGTGCGCGGGCGACGGCGACATCGCCGCGTTGCGCACACACGCCGGGCGGCTGGGCGTGGGCCGCAACATGGAATTTCCCGGCTGGGTGGACGGCACAATGAAGGATGCCTTGCTGGCCCGCGCCACGGCGTTTGTGTTGCCGTCCTACTTCGAGGGGTTGCCGATGGGTGTCCTGGAGGCAATGGCCAATGGCATTCCGGTCGTGGCAACCCGGATTGGGGGGATTCCCGACGCAGTGGGCAATGATGCGGCAATATTGGTCGAACCCGGCGATGTCGAAAGCCTCGCCGCCGCGCTGGCCGCGCTGCTGGCCGATCCCGACCTGCGTTTAAAAATGGGGCAAGCGGGCAAGCTGCGGGTTTCCAAATATTTTGATCGGGAAAAAGTGCTTGCGCAAATCGGCGAGTTGTACCGGCATTTCGGCATACCTGTTGTTGCCGGAGCCACGGGCGGTATTTGACTGGATGCGAAGGAGTCAATGAGAATGTGCGGATTGGTTGGGTTTTTGAACGGTGGCCAAACATGGCATGAAGCTCGTTTCCGTCCGACCTTGAATTCGATGGCTGAATCGCTCAGGCACCGGGGGCCGGATGATCAGGGGATTTGGTACGATGCGGCTGGGCAAATCGGCTTGGCACATCGACGATTGTCGATATATGCCTTCGCTTCGGAGATCAAGGCGCTTTGGCGCTTTCCAGGCTTCAAGCCCACGCTTAATTTAGCCGCACTTGGCGAATATTCCCGTTACAGCTACATTGCCGACCATTTGTCGGTTTTCAACGAAGTGTCGAAAATAATGCCGGGGATCGCGCTTGAAATAAGGCGGGATGCCCCGGCCAAGACGCATTGTCACTGGTCATTGTCCGAGGCGGTGGAAAAAGGGCCCCGCTCCCGCATCATTGCTTGATCACCGTGTCGTCGAGTTGGCGTGGAGGCTACCCCCCGAGTTCAAAGCAAGCAGGCTGGCAACCAAGCGCATCCTGCGGAATTTGCTGTATCGTTATGTCCCGAGGGAAATAGTTGATCTTCCCAGGCAAGGGTTTTCCGTTCCCATTGGCAAAAGGTTGATGATGAAGAAAAGAATATTGGCAGTGTCTTCCGGCGGCGGGCACTGGGTGCAACTACGCAGACTCCTGCCGGCTTTCGAAGAGCAGGACAGTGCTTATGTGACCGTGCATGCGGACTACAAAATGGACATTCCATCGGGGGCGCGCTTCTACGCTGTACGTGACGCCACCCGATGGGATCGTTGGGGTTTTGTTGTCTTATTGTTGCAGTTGGTTTGGATATTTTGGCGGGAGCGTCCGCAGGTTGTGGTTTCCACAGGGGCCGCGCCCGGCTACTTCGCGTTGCGTTTGGGAAAGCTCCTTGGGGCGAAGACGGTGTGGATTGACAGCGTCGCCAATGTGGAAGAAGTCTCTCTGTCGGGCAGACGCATCGCCAAATATGCGGATTTGTGGCTGACGCAATGGCCCCATTTGGCCACGCCCACGGGGCCGCGTTATCTGGGGTCGGTATTATGATGCTGTTGACGGTCGGTTCCCAAATGCAGTTTGACCGCCTAGTCAAGGCTGTGGATGCTTGGGCAATTGATAATCCGTCTGTAAGGATATTTGCCCAAATCGGCAAAACGGATTACCGACCACAAGCCATGGAGTGGGTTACCCTGCTCGGACCCGAAGAATACAGGAAGCGGTTCGACGAGGCGGAATTAATCATTTCCCATGCCGGCATGGGCACGGTCATCAGCGCGGCAGACCACGGCAAGCGGCTGCTGGTCATGCCACGGCGCGAGATATTGAGCGAAACCCGCAACGACCATCAGGTTGCCACAGCCAAGTGGTTGCCCGGCCATTTTGGCATCCGTGTCGCCATGGACGAAAACGAATTGACCCAGGCGCTTGAGCATTGGCAGGACATCGCGCCATGTTCGTCGGAGGATTCCGATGCGAGGAATGATTTGCTGGCGGCCATTCGCCAGTTTGTCAATGGGTGAACCGAATTACACCCCGGAAGGGTTGTTAGCGAACGACAAACGCTTCCCGAGCCACGTTTGGGCGATTCCCTCTATTTGATGGATGCCCCCCATCCAGTTCCATTGTCGCCACCGGCCTGCGGCAGATCCCCCATGAAGGCCAAATAACCACTACTATTCAATAAGTTAACTTGGCTTGCAGCGGTTTCTACCCGGTGCGTGTCGGCAAGCGATTAGCTGTTGCCTGCCAACGACTGTGCGAATCATCATCTCACGCCGCCACCATGGACACGGGGCATCCACCCCGACCCAGCGCCCAGGCGCTTCGGGCGGAAATCCCTCTCGCGGGGCCGAAAAAGCCTGTACTGAGGCGATTTCCATGTCCGAAGGCGGTTTTATCGTCTGCAACCTGATGCCGGATCGGATTGACGGGGCCAAATTGCGGGGGCACACTCAAAAACCCAAGCCTTGGCACTTTGATAGCTTTTCAATTTGTTGGCATTGTTTTTGCTTTTGCTAAAGCAGAGAAGATTAAATTCCGCCTACACCTTTGCTTAACCAGTAAGGTTAAAACCACATTGGGAGTTATTAAAATGAAATCACATATTAGTTCTGCAATATTAAGCATGACTGCCGCAGCTATTACTTTCGGTTTTTTTACAGGCATGCCTTCGGCGGCGAATGGGGCAGGTTTAGTGCAGCCGGATATATCGGCCATGGAAACATTTGTGGTTACGCCTCCATACAGTGTTTTAGTTCAAGGGCAGCCACAATACATTAGCATCGGTGGGGTATCAAGGACGTACGATTTTGTCACGTATCCATTTGTCAATCCCGATACAAAAGTGCCTGATGCGGCGGTACTCCAATCATGGAATCCTGTACAATCGACCATATCCGGGAACAATATCACCAATGCAGGGATGCCAAATCACATCGAAAAAAATTCTGGCCGCTTGATGGTAGGTGTTGTCGCCGGAGACTACCCGGTGGCCGGCAAATGCAGGGCGCAGATTGCCGGTCACCCAGTGCCGTCGCGTAAAGTGGCTTATATGGATTATACCGTGCAATTTGGCGCACCTGATGATGCAGGCCACCAATGGGCGCTTACCACACCGGATGCCAGCCCCGTTTTGATTATGCAATTGAAAGCACCCGACGCAGTCAATCCGGCCTTGGCAATGACTGTAGATACCGATACGCTGGACCCGTCCCGTCTGATGATATTCTTTGGTTACAAAGGTGGTAATGCAACCAAATGTCTGCGGGTAGGCGAAGCCCATAAGTTGGACAGATACACACCGGTGAGAATAGTCATGGAAGCATTTCTTGACGAGCGCGAAACGATGGAAGGTGGGCATGGATACTGGCGCGTGTGGGTAAACGGGCAGTTGGTAGTGAGTGTGGATGGGCCCACATTAAGCGGGCCGTCACTACTACCCCACCAATTGATGTTAAACGCATACGAGTATAACGATCCATGTCCGAATAATCTCAACCGTTTCACCTATTGGGATAGAGCCAAGATTGCGATCAAATGAGAATTAGCCACGAAAATCTTTGGGTGTTTTTTGTCACACTTACCCTAAAATTTAACTTTTAAGAAGCTTTTTTAATGGTGTAAAAAAAACCTCTAAATTTATAATTTGGAGGTTTTTTTATATATTAGACATTATCTAAAATCCTTTTTCAGAGGTAAGCGTTCACTCCCCCTGCTTTTTCCTAGGAACGCGGCCATCTTGGCCGCCATTTCAGCGGGCGAGACACCCTCGCTCCCAGGGGTGAACGGTTACTTTCAGAGTATGTGCTTGAGAAAACCAGAAAAAACAAAAACTCTACAAATATCCGATTGCTTCGCCTGTAGCCAGGGCAATCGCATGAAGGAAATGCCTGATTTCTATTGACAAGAGGCTACCTGTGGTGATTTAATTGGCCGCCTTTTCAGCAGCCCGTTGATGATCATGGAAACCGTAGGGGAAAAATCGATTTTGAAATCGAGACTCGGCGCTGCTGGGTGGTGGATGACCTCGGCTACCTGGGCAAGGGCCACAAGTGGCCGCAGGCCAAGACCTTGGCCATGGTGGAGGCGATCCGCAAGATCAACGGCGTGGCAAGCACTGAGCGGCGCTACTGCATCAGCTCCCTGCCGGCCGGAACGCATGGGGGCGGTCGTGCCCGCGGGCACTGGGGCGTCGAGAACGGCCTGCACTGGTCTTTGGATGTCGCCTACGGCTGAGGACCATGCGCGGACGCGCGAGGGCAACTCGGCGGAGAACTTCTCGATCCTGTTTCCAACGGGTCATGCATGGAGTGGGATGGCGGTGGCATGTTTAGCGTACCGCAAAAGTGCTATTCTAATGGGAAACTTTGGATCATGCTGGTTGGGCTGCTCGCAGTTCTTCACTCATTCTTACTGGAGACAATTAACTCGTGTTGCGTTTCATCAAGGAATTCCCTCGTAAAGTTAAAACGGTACTCACGCGCGCATACTTATCGCTTGGATCGTCTAGAGAATGCCCAATTTGCGGATGGACAGGTCACTCTTTCAGAAGGCGTGTTTATCCCCAGAAACCCGCGCCCACTCTCTCTTGCCCTGCTTGCGGATGCTCGGAGCGGCATCGCTTTGCCTATTGGAGCTTGCAGGGGGATGCCCTCGGAAACCCTGCCAAGACTCTCCATTTCGCTCCAGAACCCTATATTGAAAAATGGTTGCGCAGAATTTCACATGAGTATCTCAGCGTCGATCTCTGCGCCCCGAACGCCATGCGTCATATGGACATAACCAACTTGGAACTTGCAGATAATGAGTTTTCCCTGATCTGGTGTTGCCATGTTCTTGAACACATCGAAGACGACAAAAAAGCAATGTCGGAATTGTTCCGGGTTCTCCATCCGGACGGGGTCGCTGTAATCATGGTCCCGGTTTACGGCGAATCCACCTATGAAAACCCTTTGATCAAAACACCAGAGGGAAGGCTCTTGCATTTCAAGCAAGAAGACCATGTGCGATTGTATGGGCTGGATATCCGTGAACGGCTGGATGCGGCAGGTTTCAAGATTGATGCATTGTCAACAGCAATTCTCATTTTGGCGATTATCCGTTAAAGTAGCCACATTACCCACACTTGAATCCCACTAATGAGCGCACCTTTTGGCCCCTTGGCCCTGACCCTTGACGACATCACCCGGCAGATTCG
>Ga0265593_1000413_pt1 | contig 24261 bp, 13 predicted proteins | sample saktaG_8_FD_190136 | JGI IMG/M metagenome (GOLD analysis project Ga0265593, IMG submission 190136) | Saline water microbial communities from Sakinaw Lake, British Columbia, Canada - sak_2011_5_24_36m | ecosystem: Environmental > Aquatic > Non-marine Saline and Alkaline > Saline ...
CATCGGTACGAACCACATAGAAATCGCCAACCGAACGGCCTTCTTCCGAATGGTTCACCCCATTGATACCTCCCTCACGATAACTTTGGCCCAACTGTTGTACGGTGTTTTTCAAACTTGTTAGGTTTACCGAAACATTATACTTGAAAGCTTTGGATTGTTCCCTGTAACCCAATGATACTTCCACTCCTTTATTGTTTACTTTCCCGTAATTTGTCCAGGGAGTTATATCACTTCCGTCAGTCCACGAAACAGGTAGTTTAACCAGAATATCTTTTGAATCGGCTGAAAAATACTCAACCGAACCGTAGAGTTTGCTTCCCAGAGCAGCAAAATCAAAACCAAGGTTAAGTGTGGTTTTCGATTCCCAACGCAGGTTCGGATTTGAGCGACCTTTTTGAATTGAACCCACATTAAGTACCTGGTCGGGGCCAAAAATGCCGCCTTCACCTACAGTAATATAGGTAGCATAATCATAATCACCAATTGCCTGCTGGTCGCCGATAGTTCCGTAACTGGCACGCAGTTTAAGGTCGTTGATATATTTTTTCGCATTTCCGAAGAAATTTTCCTGGCTGATGCGCCATCCCAACGAAGCTGAAGGGAAAATGCCATAACGGTAATTCTCACCGAACCTGGAGGATCCATCGCGGCGGATATTGCCCTGCACAAGATACTTATCATCATAAGCATAATTTACACGGCCAAGCATCGACAACATGGAATTTTCAGAATCGGTTCCACTTATTACCATGTCCTTACTACCTGCACTTAATACCCAAAAACCGGGAACAAGATCGTGAACGGTGGAGGTCATCTGTTTCCAGTTGGTTTGCTGTGCGGTGTAACCGGCAAGTGCGTCAAATGAGTGTTTGCCTATGGCCTTTTTATAGGTGAGCGTGTTTTCAAAAATCAGGGTAGTGAAATCTCCTCTTCGTTCGGTAACCTGGTTGGTATAATTCGACACTTCAAGGTAGCGGATCTGGTCGAAAGTTGTTTTTTCCCGGTCGTTCCACGAATTATATTCGACACCGAGATTCGATTTGAATTTCAGATCTTTTAATATTTCTACCTCGGCAAAAACATTACCCAGGATATTATTTCCATTTTGTATAAAATCGCGTGTTTCCTGCAAGCCTACAGGATTTGTGCCATAGGTTTGATACATTGTGCTTCCTATGCCATATGAGCCATCATCATACCTTACCGGAATAATAGGCGGCATGCGGCACAGGTCGATAAATGGTGATCCAATCATCGGTTTGGTTTGTGAGCGGGTTAAAAGCACATTTTCGCCAAACGAAAAAATACCTTTCTTCATGCCTGTGTTTACACGAAGGGCATACCGATCGTGCCATGGACCTTCAACTACGCCATTCTGTGTAAATACATTTCCTGACACCAGGTAATTCCCATCCTTGTTTCCGCCCGAAATGGTAAGGTTATAGTCCTGGGTATTCCCGATTTTAAAAAATTCATTCTGCCAATCCGTATTAACCAGCACCTGGCCCTGATCAGGTTCGCCCGGCCAGGTTTTTCCGGCATTTTCGTAAGCCTGGCGGTTCACACGCAAAAAATCAAGGCTGTTCATCATATCGATGCGGTTAGCAATTTGCTGTACCCCGTAATTAGCCGACAGTTCAATATGTGTTTTCCCTTCCTTGCCTTTTTTGGTGGTTATAATAATTACCCCGTTTGCACCGCGTGCTCCGAATAATGCTGTTGCAGATGCATCTTTAAGTACCTGCATCGATTCCACATCATTCACATTGAATTCGGGATGCCCGCCAGTGAGAATCATTCCATCTACCACATAAAGCGGTCCTACGTTTGAGAAACTTCCTACACCCCGGATACGGATGTCGGCAGTTGAACCAGGTTCGCCCGATGTGCTGACCGAAACTCCTGAAACCTGCCCCTGCAATGCCTGTCCGATGGTAGGAGGCTGCAGTTTTTTCATCTCTTTTACATCAACTACGGCAACTGCTCCTGTGAGGTCTTTTTTACGCTGCGTACCGTAACCAACCACCACAAATCCTTCCAGTTGTTTCGATTCCTCAACAAGTGTTATTTTTATTGTTGATCCCGGTGTAACCTCAAGGGTTTGCGAAATGAAACCTATAAAAGAAAATGTAAGTTTCGCTTTCGCTGAACCGATTTCAAGATTAAATTTACCCTCAACATCAGTAATAGTGCCGCGGGTTGTACCTTCGATAAGCACGCTTACCCCTATTATTGTTGCCCCTGCCTGGTCGTAAACAACTCCTGCAACATGATCGGAAGCAGGCTTTTGTGCTGAAACAACATTACATTGTATTAAAAAGAGGAAAAATAACACAATGACTGGTAAATGCTGGTAAATGGGTGTTTGTGTGTTGTAGAAAATTTTCATGTTCCTGAACATTGTATAGGTTATTGATGTATTTGATGTTAAGTGAATGCTTCATGAAAGAGGAAAGGAGAAAATGAAAGTAGCAGGAAGCAGATAATGTTTTGGATTTCAGTTCAAAGTTAATGTGCCGGCTATTCCATTCCTAGAGACGAAATTTGTTTTCTATTGTATTTATGTTCTTTTTTTATAATCTCTCTCTTTAAAACGCGGTTTTGAACATAAGTACAATTATTTTGAACATTAATACAGGATTATTCAATCGTATTTTGAAGATGTTGTGATCAATTCTTGCTAAATCAATTAAATTTACAAAAAAAATAGTGATGTGTTTTTCAGCATACAGCAGCCGGAACCATTCACAAAGGATAAATCATTATTTCAATTCCGGAACTATGCTTAACAGAATTAAAATATTATTGATTTTTTGTTTTCTTTCGTTCGCGGGTATTTTCCATGCAAAATCTGAAGAACTGAAATATATTTTCGAAGGTATAACCAATGACAAAGGATTAACACATAATACAGTTTTCGATATTTGCCAGGATAATAAAGGATTTATGTGGTTTGCTACCGATGGAGGGCTGAATCGCTTCGACGGTCAAAACATTAAACAATATTTTTCTGAGGATAATAGCCGTTCATTACCTTCAAATTCAATCTCAAGTCTGATTTACACATCGGATAATAATCTTTTCATAGGAACTTCCAATGGATTGGCTTTGTATCAGCCTGCCACCGACGATTTTCAGCGAATCCCTGATAATGGCAAAACCCAGGGTGAAATTATCGGACTTCAGCAGGGCGCCGGTTCCGAATTGCTTATTTCAACTGAAAATAATGGTGCATTTATTTACGATTACAAGCAAAACAAGTTCAATCACCTCAGTTTTCTGAAAGAGCGTATTTTTGGAATGGCCTTTGACAAGGAAGGTTTCTACTGGGCTTTTTCGAGGTTTACACTTTTCCGTTTCGATAAAAATAACAAAATAGTTGCCGAATACCACGTGAGTCCTGGATTGTTCAACTCTGCAATTTCGAATATCAAAAGTGACAAAAAAGGTGTGTTCTGGATCGGGACTTTCGAAAAGGGGCTTTTTACGTTTAATTTTCAAAGCCGTAGTTTCAGCCCGTTTTTATCATCGAACGGAGTTGAAATGTACTATATCCGCACCATCGAAGAAGGTGTAAATCCAAACGAATATTGGATTGGAACGGAAAAAGGGCTGTATGTACTTAACATTCAGACCGGGTATTTTGAACATTACACGCAGTCGTTCGACGACAACCGAAAGACTATAAACGATAATGCCGTTTACAAAATATACCGGAACAGGCAAAATGTATTTTTCGTCGGAACTTATTTTGGTGGAGTAAACATTGCCAAAACGCGCCATATTGGATTTAACGCCATATACCCCGACGATAAGCCTGGGAATTTGCACGGCAAAGCTTTAGGGACAATGGCAAAAGCTCCCGATGGAAATATATGGATTGCCACCGAAGATGCAGGGATTGCTATTTTCGACAAAAAGAATTTCACGTTCAGGCATTTGCTGGCTAACGACAAAAACCCAAAAACCATCTCAACCAATAATGTTCATGCCTTGCTGATGGATAAAACTGTTTGCTGGGCAGGTCACTTTATGGGTGGGATTTCTGAAATCAACATTCAAACAGGACAAGCCAGACGCTTTATGAATGTAAATGGTAATCCGTTTTCGCTGAGCAACAACTTTGTGTTTGCACTTTATTCCCTTTCACCCGATTCTATTTTAGTCGGTACTATTTCAGGAGTTGATTTGTTCGATAAAAAAACGGAGAAATTCACCCGGTTCAGGGAAAATGAACTCAACGATTGCCATGTATATGATATTTTTACGGCTCCCGATGGGAAAGTCTGGATTTGCACTTACAACAAAGGGATTTTTATACACGATAAATCCCATCGTGGACTCATGACTCATTACCAGGCCGATGATGGTTCGGGTTTACCCGGAAATTCAATTATCAGTCATTATGTGGATTCACAACAGCAAATCTGGATTGGCACACGTGGTACCGGATTATGCAGATACGACACTAAAACTCAGCGATTCAAGGTCTGTAATAGTCAGAAAATGCTCTTAAACAATGTTATATATGGCATAGAGGAAGATAAGATCGGAATGTTGTGGGTGAGTTCAAACAAAGGGATCAGCCGTTTGAATTTTGCTGATTCCACTTCCATCCATTTTAATTACAAACATGGAATCGCCGGGAATCAATACAATTATAAATCGTCGTTCAGGGACGATGACGGAGTAATGTATTTCGGCAGTGTTACAGGACTCACATGGTTTCAGCCTAACGATATAATAACACCACGGGAAACACCTGCTGTATATTTCACAAACCTGAAAATTTTCAACGAAGTAGTGCTACCCGAAAAAGGGAATCTGCTTGAAAAACAGATAGATTTCAGCGATAAAATTGTTTTGAAATACAACCAAAACTCCTTCACCCTCGAGTTTTCGAGTGTGAACTATTTCGAAGGCGATATTGCCTACCAGTATTATCTCGAAGATTTCGACCAGGGTTGGTCACCTTTATCCGAGAAAATGCAAACAAATTATACAAATATTTCGCCGGGAAGGTACATTTTTCATATCCGTGCAACCAATAAAATTGCTAATTCGTTCGGTCCCGAGCGAATTTTGATAATTGTTATCACACCTCCATTCTGGGCAACCTGGGTAGCTTATCTGCTCTATTTAATTTTACTGGCTGGTTTTGTTTACCTGTTTTATCGCAACTATCAAAACAGACATAAAGAAAAAGTGGCTCTGGCTATTGAAAAAATTGAAAAGGAAAATCTAAACCTGCTTCACCAGCATAAGATGAATTTTTTCACTTATATCTCGCACGAATTTAAAACACCGCTCAGCATCATCATTGCTTCCGTTGAAATGCTTTTTCAAAGAAACGAAACTCAAACAGCTGAAGTAAACGAAATCCAGCAATCAATAAAGCGGAGTGCAACGCGTCTTTTAGCCCTTGTAAATCAGCTTATGGAATTCCGTAAAATTGAAACTGATCATGCTGTGCTGAACTTAAGCAAGGGAAATGTAATAGATTTTGTGCATCAGATTATCAGTGTTTACAGGCCATTACTGAGTAAAAAAGGCATAGACCTTAGTGTGCAGATAAACTATGTTGAAACAGAAGTGTATTTCGATTTTGATAAACTGGAAAAAATTCTTACCAATCTGCTTACCAATGCAGTTAAATATACACAGCATGACGGTACGATTGGATTTTGGATCAATGTTACATCCGAAAGTATAGAATTCTCTGTGAAGGACAGTGGAAAAGGGTTGAATGCCATACAAAAAGAAAAGATTTTCGAAGTGTTTTACAGTGAAGACTTTACGAATAACCTGGTTGAAAGCAGCGGAATCGGATTAGCACTTACTGCCGGTTTGGTGAAACTGCTGAAAGGTGAAATAGCCGTGGAAAGTGAACCCGGGAAAGGCTGTATGTTTATTGTAAAATTGCCGTTAGCAGAAGGTCACGCCGATGCCCCGGTATTCGATAAGCAACTTTCGGCTTTTGATTTACCGGATGTGAGTAATCTGTCTGATATTCATGAAGCAGACGGGGATCAATTGCTGGTTGCAAACAGGGAATTCAGCATTGTAATCGCTGAGGACAATAAAGATTTGCTTATGTTGCTTCATAAAAATTTCAGGAACAAATACCGTGTCAAATGTTTCGAAAACGGCAAGGAAGCCTGGGATTATATAGTCGAAAAAATACCGGATGTAGTGATTACCGATATTATGATGCCAATAATGAGTGGCACTGAGCTTTGCAGCAAAATAAAAACCGATATTGACCTTTGCCATATTCCGGTTGTAATGCTTACAGCCAAAGCTACGCCTGAGGCCAAACTGGAAGGATTGCAACTGGGAGCTGATATTTATATGTCGAAACCATTTTCTATGGAAGAACTGGATGTGAGAATAGGCAATATGCTGAATACCAGGCGCATATTAAAAAAGCGTTTGAAAGAGCTTGCCAAGTTTGAAGGTTTGGAGATTCCGGCTACCAATAACGAACAGGCTTTTGTCGAAAAAATATTTGCATTAATTCATGAAAATATAGCCAACGATGCTCTTGATGTGCAATTTTTGGCCAACAAGCTGAACATAAGCCGATCCAACCTGCACAGCAAAATAAAGTCGCTTATGAAAATGAATACTTCAGAGTTTATCAATACCGTAAGAATTAACCAGGCAAAAGAACTGATGCAATCAGGTAATTTAACCATCTCGGAAATATCCTATAAGGTTGGATACAGCGATAATGCGTATTTCTCAAAAATCTTCAAAAAAATTTCAGGATTAACACCAGGTGAGTTCAGGAGAAATCAAACTATTGAAGTGAAAAAATAAACTCCAGATTAACTATTTGAATTGGTTGCAGCGTAAAATTCAAGAAAGGATTCTTTATAAAATCGGTACCCCGAAGTTTCGTTCCTGAAATCTCATAAAGCTACATTTCTGTATCTTTTGATGCTTCCAATGCTATTGAAACTTTACAGAAAAATTCCGCCTCGGATAAACTGCTTAAATTCGCCTGTAAAATTGTTGAAACAACACCATCCTGTCAGCCCTTCAACATCCAATATACCTCGAAATCACCATCCTTTGTATCTCCGATGTCCCTTCACCGATTTGCAGCAAACGCTGGTCACGGTAAAAGCGTTCAACAGGATAATCCTTCATCAGGCCGTAACCGCCATGAATCTGAACAGCTTCGTCGGTAACTTCTTTGGCAATTTCGGAGCAATAGAGTTTCGACATGGCAGCTTCTTTGGCAAACGGCATATGGTTATCTTTAAGCCAGCAGGCTTTGTAAAGTAAAGTACGCCCAAGTTCTATTTTCGTAGCCATATCTGCCAGTTTGAAGCTTATCGCCTGGAATTTTGAAATAGGTTGACCAAATTGTTTGCGTTCCTGGGCATAACTCAATGCCATTTCAAAAGCTCCCTGCGCGCATCCCAATCCCATGGCTGCGATAGAAAGTCGGCCATTGTCGAGTGTACTCAGCATAATGCGTGAGCCATCACCAACTTTACCAAGTACATTTTCGTAAGGTACTCGGCATTCGTCGAAGAAGAGTTCAGCTGTATCGCTGGCGCGCCACATCATTTTGCCATGCATGGCCCGGCTTGTAAATCCGGGAGTGCCTTTTTCCACAATAATGGTAGTAAATTCTTTCTTCCCATTGGTTTCACCGGTAACTGCCTGCACGGTTACACCAGCTGAAATATCAGCAGAGCCGTTGGTAATAAAAATCTTTGAACCAGTTATCACCCATTCACCATCTTCAACGTATGCTTTGGTCCGTGTGCCGCGTGAATCGCTGCCTGCATCAGGTTCAGTTAGGCCAAATGCCCATAATGCCTCACCGGTGCATAAAGGTGGAATGTATTTTAACTTCTGCCTCTCGGTACCAAAATACAACAAAGGACCGATGCCCAATGAGTTATGCGCAGCAATAGTTGCAGCCTGCGAGCCATCCACGCGGGCAAGTTCCTCAACGGCAATTATATACGACAAAGTATCCATTCCCATACCGCCATAATCGACAGAGGTATTAATGCCAAACAATCCGAGTTCGCCCATTTTCAGGGTGAGTTCGGGGGAAAACCTGCCTCCTTCGTCCAATTCCTGTGCAACAGGTTTAATCTCGCGTTCGGCAAAATCGCGGACTGCTTTACGTATGTTTTGATGTTCTTCAGATAGATTGAAATCCATTGTTTAGAGTGTTGATGGGTTATTTGAGAGATTGAGGCTGACGTGTTTTGAGGGGGCGATGGGGCGAGGGGCGAATGGGAGATGAAGTGACAGGAAGAATGCGTAATTTTTGTTGTGATACTAATTTTATTCTGAACCTGGTTGTAAAGGAATGATTTTAATCGGACTTGGCATTGATGGATAAGGTTATCCAGACAATCCATAACAATAAATTCATCACAAGTGCAATAACAGGAAACCAGAATGCTAAAACAGTTGAAAACGTATAAACAACAAAACCGAGTTGAGTTGTTCGTCGAATACCATAAATCAAATCTACATTAATTCCATGATGCAGTAACAGTTTAGGTTTGATAACTGTTTTCAGCAGCAGTATCCAGCCAATGCAATTAATCACGCCGCCAAAACAGTAAAAAGCAATAGCGGGTTTTGCATATTCCGTTTCTATGTATTCAGCTAATAATGCAGTCGGGAATGGCATAAATGTGATGGTCAGCAACAAAAAACCGTTAGCATAGAGGAATGTACGCGATGATTTCTCGAGCAAATTAAACAAATAATGGTGATTCACCCATGAAACTAGAATAATTCCGAAGCTTAGCAAAAACGCGAAATAGGAAGGCCAAAGATCAATCAGGCCTTTCCATAAATCGGCAACCGAATGTATGGAATCGTGGGACGGTACTCTCAGTTCGAGGATAAGAAGCGTGATAGCAATGGCAAAAACCCCATCGCTGAAAGCTTCAATCCTGGCATTTTCTTTCATCTGCTCTTTCTTTTATAGGTTCTGAAAAATAGTGCATTTTAGTTATCTGATCAAGGTAAGCAGGTGTCATGCTGGTAATAATTTCGAGAAGTTTATTAGGGACTATTAATAACAAACTAAACCACGCTCTGTTTTTGTTCAGGCGCTGATAAATGAATTAAAGCAGTAATGCTGTCCACCATATCACCGGCACTAACAGTAATCCGGTCAACTACAGCATCAGCCGGACTCAGAATATTATTTTCCATTTTCATCGCTTCCACCACCAGCAGCAAATCACCTTTTGCAACTGTATTCCCTTGTTTAACAACAACTTTAATCACTTTTCCCGGCATGGGTGAAGTTATATTGCTGCCGCTTTCACCTACTGAGGCAGATACAATATTGAAGTCGGTCTGGGCAGGGAGAATATCCTTTCGGATTACCTCAAAAACATGGGTGTTGTAACTAACAATTACTTTCCCCGGTTCAGGATGTGAGACAAAAGCCATGTAAGGTTCATCATTGAGTTCTATTTCAATTTGTTGGGTTAATTCATTTTCATGGAAACGGATTTCAACATTTTCACCTTCAAATTCTGCAGAAAGTTGATTTTGTATAAAATCATTAATCCGGCATCGGATGGTTTTTCCATCTATTTCCAACTCCGGCTGCATCAGGATACGCCAGTATCCGATCTTATTCCAGATGTTATCAACGCCAGATTGAGTTTGGCTGTTTGTACCGGCAGAAATTGGTTTGCTGACAATCGCCACGGCTAATGGCAGCAATTCCGGTATCGATCCTCGGCCAATTTCAATAGTCTTCAGCAAAGTGTCGGTATGTACGGCGCAAAACCGGGTCGAAATGGTATTGTTGATGAAATTTTTGTTTTGCACGATGGCATTTAAATAGCTGATATTGTTTTTAATGCCATGAATGCCATAGTTCTGCAGGGCATCGATCATATGAAACCGGGCTTCTTCGCGGGTTTTTCCGTGAGTGATCAGCTTGGCGATCATTGGATCGAAAAAGCTGCTTACCTGGTAAGGTTTGTTCATGGCATCATCGACCCTTATAAAATCGCCTGCCGGTTTTTGGTAAAGGGAAAGATTGCCCGGAGATGGAAGAAAGTTATTGGATGGATCTTCGGCATAAATACGACATTCGATAGCATGTCCGGATTGGTGGAGATCCTTTTGGTTCAACTTCAGTGCTTCCCCTGAAGCAATATAAAGTTGTTCCTCAACGATATCAATTCCTGTTGTAAGCTCGGTCACCGGATGCTCAACCTGTATACGGGTGTTCATTTCGAGGAAATAGAAATCCAATTCCTTATCCACAAGGAACTCAATGGTGCCGGCTCCTGAATAATTAATTGCTTTCCCGATCGCTACAGCTGCTTCGCCCATGCGGAAACGCAGCTCGGGAGTAAGAGTAGTTGAAGGAGCCTCTTCGATAATTTTCTGATATCGGCGTTGTATGGTACACTCCCGTTCGAAAAGGTGAACCACATTTCCGAAATTATCGCCGAGAATCTGGAATTCAATATGACGAGGTTCTTCAAGATATTTTTCAATATACACGGTTCCATCAGCAAAGTAATTAGTTGCTTCGCGCGAAGCGGCTTCGAGAGCGGCAGCCAGGCTTTCCTTATCGCTGACAATACGCATTCCTTTGCCCCCACCGCCGCCAGCAGCTTTTACCAAAACAGGAAAACCAATTTCATCAACGCGGCTGAGAATAACAGCAGTATTTCCCGATAAGCCTTTTGTTACCGGAACGCCTATGGATGAAACAAAATCACGAGCTTCAACCTTGTTGCCCATTACCTGCATTACTTTTGCTTCCGGCCCGACGAAAATAATTCCGGCTTCGTTACATGCTTTCACAAGCGTTGGATTCTCCGAAAGAAAACCATAACCAGGATGCAATGCATCGCAACGACTGCTTTTAGCAATATGAATTATAGCCAGGATATTGAGATATGTTTCTGAAAGTTCGGATTTCCCGATACAATAGGCTTCGTCGGCAAAACTGTGATGCAGGCTATTTTTGTCAATTTCGGAATAAATAGCTACAGTGCGGATACCCATTCTTCTGGCGGTACGGATTATTCGTACGGCTATCTCTCCACGGTTTGCTATAAGTAGTTTTTTGATCATTTTATAATTTTGGATTGCAGATTTCGGATTGCAGATTTATATCATGAATTTAATTTGTTCTTTACTGTTTTGATTGATGCAACAGTTATTGAAAGAATTTCATTGGCCTCCTTCTTGATAGTTTTCAATTCTTCTATCTCATTAGTCATTTGTAGTTCTTCGATGATTTCCAACCAGAAAACAGTTTCATCACATTCTTCTTCAACTATTCCCATTTTTGAAATAAAATCTTTAGGGGACTTAGCTCTAAATGATGCTCTATAGTTTGAAGCCACTGATGTACCAGATCTTATAATCTGATTTGAGATCACTTTACCTTCCTGGCTTAAAGAAAATGTTTTTGTTAATTTAATAACTCTGATAGCCAGATGTTTAGTTCTGTTTTGTAGTTCGAATTTATCCATAATAAAAAATCTATCCGAAAGTATTTCCAATTCATTTAATAATCAATTTCGTTAAAATCCACAATCCGCAATCCGCAATCCGCAATTCTACTTAACCCAACCAGGTTTTCGTTTCTCCAAAAAAGCTGCCATCCCTTCTTGTCCTTCCTCCGAAGCACGGATTTCGGCAATCATTTTTGCGGTATATTTCAAAGCTTCACTCAGATCAATATGATTTACCACCTTATCGATCAGCTTCTTGCAATGTGTAATGGCAGCCGGACCACTTGTAAGCAACATCTGAACCATTTGGTCAATATAATTTTCAAGCTGATCAGCAGGGAGTGATTTATTTACCAGTTTATAATTTTCAGCTTCCGTTCCGTTAATACGCCTGCCTGTTAGCATAAGTTCGCGTGCTCCGTATTCACCAACACGCTTGATGACATAAGGAGAAATGCAAGCCGGTACGATACCGATTTTTACTTCGCTGAGCGAAAAAACGGTTTCATTGTCACAAACGGCAATATCGCAGGCTGCCAGCAATCCGTTGGCACCTCCTATGGCTGCACCATGAACTACTGCAATAGTTGGTTTTGGTGTAGAATATATTGAATAGAAACATTCGGACAACCGAAGGCTTTCGGCATAATTCTGCTCAAAGTTGTAGTTGGAAACATCACGCATCCAGTTGAGATCGGCACCAGCACAAAAGGATTTGCCTTCTCCTTTGAGGATGATTACGCGGATATTTTCCATTTCCCCAACTTTCAGAAACGCAGCCGTTAGCTCTGTTATCATTACCTCGTTAAAGGCATTTCGGATATCAGGACGGTTGAGCAGAATTGTTGCAACTCCACTTTTCATTTCAAGCTTGATAGTTGTATAATTGCTCATTTTAGTGTTTTATCTTGACAATATTTAACGCAAAGACGCAAAGGTTTTGCAAGGAACGCAAAGGAAATTCATGATTCGACTTCGCTCAGCATAAAAGGGAATAAATCCTATTAATCCCCTCATTTAATATTCACACAGTCTCCCTTCGCCTTGTCTCCCCTCGCCCATTCATTCAAAGCTACATCCTGAAAATCCCGAACTTTGTCTCTTCCCAATGTTTATTCATCGAAGCGGCAATGCCCATTGCCAATACTTTACGAGTATCAACCGGATCGATAATTCCATCGTCCCAAAGTCGGGCAGTACTGAAATAGGCCGAGCCTTCTTCTTCATATTTTTTGAGGATCGAATTCCGCATTTCATCGCGCTCGGCATCTCCCAGGGTCAATCCTTTGGCTTTTAGCTGATCTTCTTTCACAGTGATCAGCACACCGGCAGCTTGTTCGCCGCCCATAACGCTGATCTTTGAATTGGGCCACATAAAAAGAAGCCTTGGTTCGTAAGCCCGGCCAGCCATGGCATAGTTCCCTGCGCCAAATGATCCGCCAAAAACAACGGTGAACTTTGGAACCCTTGCATTTGCAACGGCATGAACCAACTTGGCGCCATCGCGGGCAATACCGCGGCGTTCGTATTCTTTGCCAACAATGAATCCTGTGATATTCTGCAGGAAAAGTATAGGTACATTGCGGGAAGTGCAGAGTTCAATAAAATGAGCCCCTTTCAATGCCGTTTCGGAAAATAGAACGCCGTTGCTAGCCAGTATTCCAACCGGCATTCCCATGATATGTGCAAATCCGGTCACAATGGTAGGAGCATAAAGAGCTTTAAATTCATGAAAACGGCTGCCATCCACAATACGGGCAATAATTTCGTGGGCATCAACCGGTTTGCGTAAGTCTGTCGGAGCAATACCATATAATTCGGCCGGATCGTAAAAAGGTTCTTCGATTGGTACCAGTTCAAGAAATTGCTTATCAGGTTTTCTTAGTGTGGAAAAGATATCACGGCAAATCTGCAGGGCATGGCTGTCGTTTTCAGCCAAATGATCGGCAACGCCGGAAATGGAAGTATGCACTTCGGCACCACCGAGTTCTTCGGCCGTAACTTCTTCACCGGTAGCGGCTTTAACCAATGGCGGGCCGCCAATAAAAATGGTTCCCTGGTTGCGGACAATGATCACCTCATCGCTCATAGCCGGAACATAAGCGCCACCTGCCGTACACGAGCCCATAACAACCGCAATTTGCGGAATTCCTTCGGCCGACATGCGGGCCTGGTTGAAAAAGAACCGGCCGAAATCGTACTTATCCGGAAAAACATTGGCCTGCTCAGGCAGAAAGACACCGCCTGAATCAACAAGGTAAACGCACGGCAAGTGATTTTCCATTGCTATTTCCTGAGCCCTGACATGCTTTTTAATGGTTTCGGCAATGTAAGTTCCACCTTTTACGGTAGCATCATTCGCCACTATCATCGTCTCACGGCCATGAATCAATCCAATTCCGGTGATGATTCCTGCCGATGGAAATCCGTTATCATACATTCCATATGCAGCCATGGTCGACAATTCCAGGAAAGGAGTATTGGGATCAATAAGCTGATCGATACGTTCGCGTGCCAGCAGTTTGCCGCGTTCCTTATGCCGGGCTACTAATGATGCCGGCGACCCGTTTACCACGCCATGAAGTGTGCTTCGGTATTGCTGCAGGATGTGTCCGTAAGCTTCCAGGTTCGCGAGGTATTCGGGCGAATGAATGTCGATTTTTGATTCAATTCTGTACAAAACCTATGTTTTTAAAGTGAGGAAGGCGAAAGGTCAGTTATCCAAAGTCAGAATAAGTCCCGGAAAATTAAACCTAAATTACTAATAAATTAGCAATAAAGTCCAAAATACTCATCCCGTGTAAAAGGATTTAGCTTTTGGACTCTTTGCTTTGCCTGCGAATCTTATTTCAAACTTTTAAATTTATGTCAGGAACAACCTATTCAGCTATTCCAACCCTGTTAAGTATAAATGCAACCTGGAAAGCTGTTTCCTTTAACGCATCAAAACGGCCTGTCGCACCTCCATGCCCTGACTCCATATTTGTATGAAGCAGCAGGATGTTGTTATCGGTTTTCAAAGCTCTCAATTTGGCAACAAACTTTGCAGGCTCATGATAGCTTACCTGGGAATCGTTTAGTCCGGCGGTGCATAAAATGTTAGGATATTTCTGGGCTTTCACATTATCGTAAGGCGAATACGAAAGCATATATTCATAATATTCCTTGACATTCGGATTACCCCATTCTTCATATTCCTGGGTGGTAAGCGGCAGGCTTGCATCAAGCATCGTATTCATGACATCCACAAATGGAACCTGTGCAATTACCGTATTGAAAAGATCCGGGCGCATATTAACCACAGCTCCCATCAGCAAACCGCCGGCACTGCCACCCATGATGGCCAGTTTTGAAGCAGAAGTATATTTATCCTGCTGAAGTTTTTCGGCACAGGCAATAAAATCGGTGAAGGTGTTCTTCTTTTTCAGCAATTTTCCATCTTCGTACCATTGTTCGCCCATATCGCTGCCACCTCTAATCTGAGCAATGGCAAATACAAATCCACGATCGACAAGGCTGTAGAAATTAGACACGAACCGGGCATCAGAACTGATTCCATACGAACCGTATGAATATAGCAGGGCTGGATTTGATCCGTCTTTTTTCAGTGATTTTTTATACACTACTGACATTGGCACTTTAACGCCATCAGAAGCCGTTGCCCAAACTCGTTCAACCGTATAATCATCGGGATTGAAGCCGCCGGGAATTTCCTGCACTTTCATTTTCACACTTTCATTTTTGGCAAAATCATAATCATAAACCGTATTTGGCCTGTTTAAGGAAGTATACCTGTACCGAAGCGTTGTGGAATTGAATTCGGGAGTTCCGGTCATGGCAGCTGTATAAACCGGTTCAGGGAAGTTGATGGTATTGATTTTGCCGTCAGCAAGGTTCATAATAAGTATTTCGTTCAGCCCGTTTTTGCGGGTCTGAGCTGCCAGGTATTTATCGAAAACATCGATGTATTCGATCTTCACATCTTTGTTGTGAGCAATTATTTCCTTCCAGGTGCTGCGGTCGGCAAAAGTTTTTAAAGGAGCCTCATAGACTTTGCAATTCAGATTATCACGGTCTTTATATTGGATATAGAATTTATCCTTGTGAGGATACACATTGTAAGTCACATCTTTAACACGGGGAATAAAAACTTTAAACTTCCCGTTTGGTTCTGTGGCCGGCAGATACAAGTATTCGGAAGTAGTGAAACTGGCGGATTCAATAAAAATGAAATCGTTTGTTTTGCTTTTGTCGACGCTTACAATAAATAAATCATTCGGATCTTCATACACCAGTTCGTCGGGTTTTGAGTTCCCGATAACATGGCGGTATACCCTGTATGCCCGCAACGTATTATCACCAACGGCGTAAAACAAAGTTTTGCTGTCATTGGCCCAGGCAAACGACTGAACTTTCTCAATCTTCAACGGCAAATCCGAACCGGTAATAAGATCCCGAACCTGCAATGTGAAATCAGCATACGATCCCGTTTCATTGCTCGTGTATGCAGCCAGTTTGTTATCAGGACTTATACGGTTGTTTGAAAAAATAAATGCCTTTTTACCTTCCGCCATTTTATTAACATCAAAAATCAATTCTTCGGCAGCCGAAACGCTTCCTTTTTTACGGCAAATGGTCCGGTATTGTTTCCCTTTTTCAGTCCGCGAGTAATAATAAAACCCATTGTCGAGCTGGGGGACACTTTCATCGTCTTCTTTGATGCGGCCTTTCATTTCGGCAAATAATTTATCCTCCAGGGCCTTGGTTGGCTGCATAATTGTATCGAAATACGCATTTTCAGCTTTCAGGTAATCAATCACGGCAGGATTGCTTTTGTCCTTGAGCCAGAAATAGTTATCAATGCGTTTGTTGCCAAATTCGGTAAATTCACTGGGCTTTAAGGCTGCAACCGGAGGTGCAGGGAAATCGCTTTGTTGGGTTATTTTCACGGTCGTTTGAGTAGTTGGATTACAGGCAGCCAAACCAAGTGCTATTGCAATAGCCGGCCAGAATTTTAAATATCGTTTCATAGTGTAAAATTAAGGAGTTTGACTGGTAAAAGTAGGTAAATCTCAGCCAATAGGTGGCGCGCTTTATGCCAAATTTTCTCTCTTTCATCAGAAAACACTAAATTTGCAGTCTTGTTCACACCCAGCAACCATTGAACAGGTATTATTAACAAGATAAAATTTAGCCATAAGGGTTAAAACACAGAATTATGCAGACAGTAGTAAGCGGAATCAGGCCTACGGGCAATCTTCACCTCGGGAATTATTTCGGAGCCATGCAGAATTTTGTAAAAATGCAGGAAACGGATAATTGCTATTTTTTTATTGCCGATTATCATTCGCTTACCACGCATCCAACACCGGCCGATCTTCATGGCAATGTTAAACAAGTGCTGGTCGAATACCTGGCATGTGGTTTGGATCCTGAAAAGTCAACCCTATATTTACAAAGTGATATTCCTGAGACGGCTGAGCTATACCTTTTTCTTAATATGAATGCCTACCAGGGTGAACTTGAGCGTTGCACTTCATTTAAGGATAAAATCCGTTCACAGCCCGAAAATGTAAATGCCGGATTGCTGACTTACCCAACATTGATGGCAGCTGACATTATCATACATAAAGCGCATAAAGTACCTGTAGGAAAAGACCAGGAACAGCATCTGGAAATGACCCGCACTTTTGCCAACCGCTTTAACCGCATGTATAAGGCGGATTACTTCCCCGAGCCGGTTGCTTATAACTTTGGCGAAAATCTTATTAAAATCCCGGGACTGGATGGCAGCACGAAAATGGGCAAGAGCGAAGGCGAAGGCAATGCCATTTTCCTTTTCGATACACCCGAAGCGATCCGTAAAAAAGTGATGAAAGCTGTTACCGATAGCGGCCCAACCGAACCGAACCAGGAAAAACTACAGGCTATCGAAAATTTATTCAGCCTGATGAAAGTCTTATCAGAACCTGAAACTTTACAGTTTTTCGAAGATTCATATAATGCATGTGCCATTCGTTATGGTGATATGAAAAAACAACTTGCCGAAGATGTGATCCGTTTTACCACTCCTTTCCGCGAGCGTATTCTTGAGTTGTTGAAGGATGAAGTTTACCTTGGAAAAGTAGTGAAATTAGGCCGCGATAAAGCGCATGAAAGTGCGGCTAAAACTATCAGGGAGGTAAGAGAAATTATTGGGTTTAAGAGTTTTTAATGCTGGATTGCAAATCCAGAACTCTTTGGGTGCGGATTTTAAATCCGCACCAACTTTGAGATCATTGGATTTAAGAAGTTTTAAATCCGGGTAGCGAACCCATATCAAAAAGAGAACTCCACATGAACCGGTTTTAAAACTGGTTTTTGAGGAGTTTTTGTTTTTTTGATTGAACCCAAATTAATCATTAAGAGGCGATATAAGAGCCGAAGTAATGATTTAGTTGGGTTAACCCCGATTTAGTAAATCTTTCAGTGTTTTATAAAATATTGATTAGATTTACTTTATCGATTCAGCTTTTTCTAATGCTGAATTTGGGTTGAATTGCTTTCTACGTGGCAAGGCATTAACCGATCAGTCAAAATAGGTTATGGATTTTGCGAAATCGATTTCCTAAACGCCTAAACCAAAGATTCGTATCTTTGCCGTCCCAATACAAATTAATGCTCCCATTCGATATCAAACCCGAAAAAGCCGTTCTGATTGGCCTTATTACCGGCAGGCAGGACGAAGATAAAGTTCACGATTACCTCGACGAACTCGAATTTCTGCTCGAAACTGCGGGTGCGATTCCTGATAAGCGGTTTGTTCAACGGCTTCCAAAACCTGATCCACGGTCTTTTATAGGCGCCGGGAAACTGCAGGAAATTGCCGAATATGTGAAAGCTGCCGGCATCGACATTGTTGTATTCGATGATGAACTAAGCACATCGCAAACCCGCAATATTGAAAAGGAACTGGGTTGTCGTGTGCTGGACCGGCCCTTGCTGATCCTCGATATTTTTGCCAAACGGGCACGCACCACCACTGCCCGCACCCAGGTTGAACTCGCTCAATACCAATATCTTTTACCGCATCTTACTCACATGTGGACTCACCTCGAGAAACAACGGGGCGGAATCGGGATGCGCGGTCCGGGTGAAAAGGAAATTGAAACCGACCGCCGTATCATCCGCGATAAAATCATTCTGCTGAAAGAGAAACTGAAAGATATCGACAAGCAGAAAGTTACCCAGCGGAAGAACCGTGATGAAATGATTCGTGTTTCTCTCGTCGGATATACCAATGCGGGTAAGAGCACCACTATGAACCTGCTGAGCAAAAGTGATGTGTTTGCCGAAAACAAATTGTTTGCCACACTCGACACCACGGTGCGTAAGGTGGTTATCGAAAACCTGCCATTCCTGCTAACGGATACGGTAGGATTTATAAGGAAATTGCCCCATAACCTGGTTGAATCGTTCAAATCAACTCTCGATGAAGTCCGCGAAGCCGACCTTTTACTACATGTAGTTGATATTTCACATGCCACTTTTGAAGAACAGGTTGAAATTGCCAACCAGACTTTAGCCGAAATTGGCTGTGCCGATAAACCTACCATTGTGGTTTTTAATAAGATTGATGCTTATTCACACGTGGAGAAAGATCCAATCGACCTGGCACCTCCTACAAAAGAGAATATAACGCTTGAAGAATTGCAAAATACATGGATGGCAAAAGTGAACGCTCCTGCCATTTTTATTTCTGCAAAGCAGAAGATAAACATTGACGAATTCAAGAGACTGTTATACGACGAAGTCAAGAAACTACACATGGTTCGCTATCCATACACCAGCTTTTTGTATTGATAGTTATTTCCGGAAAAGGCAAATGAACCCGAAGGAATTAGTCGGAAGACAGAAGTCTGAAGCTGGAAGTCGGGAGTATGAAATAAACAGTGCCAAAAACAAAGTTAATCAACGGGTTTTCAAAAATCATTATAACCCTATTTGCCCAATAAAATGATATTATTAGCTAAAAGGGAGTTTACTGGAAATTTCCGGCTTCCGTCTCCGGTCTTCCAGCCAAATAAGCAAAAACAATAATATATTTGTAAACCCCAATTTAAATCTCTTGAACTCAAACTATAAATTTCTGATTATCCGTTTCAGTTCCATTGGCGATGTGATACTTACAACGCCATTGATCCGGTGTTTGCGGGAAAAATATCCTACAGCCCAGATCGATTTCCTGGTAAAAAAGGAATTCGCTGTCGTGCTTTCGAGCAATCCGCATCTGAGCAATATTATCACCTTTGATAAAAAGGCCGGAAAAGGAGAACTTCACAGAATGAGGAATGTAATTAAGCAAAATAACTACACTCATATTCTTGATATTCAGAAAAATATCCGAAGCATTCTTATTTCTGCAGGGTCAGGAGCTATAGTATCGGGCTTTTCGAAAAAACTGACTGAACGTGATCTTCTGATTCGGTTTGGTTTGAATATTTACAAAGAGATCAAACCTGTTTATCTGCGTTATTTTGAATCTGCAAAGTCTCTTGGCGTTGAGTATGATAGAATGGGCACCGAAGTATTTCCGGCTGCAACCGAAGCAGAAAAAGTTAAAGAAATTTTAAAACAGAATGCCATTGATCACAAAACAACGATTCTGGTTGTAGCTCCAGGAGCACAATGGGAGAATAAACGCTGGCCAGTGGATGGATATGCAGCAGCAGCCAACACCTTCAGCCAGCAAACAGGCGCTTACACAATTTTGATTGGCGGACCCGGCGATATTGAAATCTGCAGCCAGGTTCAATCGCTAATGAAAACACCGGCACTGAATCTTGCAGGCAAACTGAGCCTGATGGGTTCTGCATGTTTGCTTGGGATAGCCAAAATGGTATTTACCAACGATACCGGGATGCTGCATATGGCACAGGCGATGAAAACTCCGGTGGTAGCTGTTTATGGCCCCACTACCCGGGAATTGGGATTCTTCCCCTTGCCGGGAAACAGCAAAGTGGCTGAAATTGATATTTCATGCAGACCCTGCACACAGAAAGGTTTACATTCATGCCCTAAAAAACATTTCCGCTGTATGAACGATCTCAAACCGGAAATCGTTTCGGACCTTGCATCAGAACTTTATAAAACCAACAACGATAATTCTGTTCCGGAATCCTTACTACACCTATAATTATTGAAACCAAAGTATACAGATACTAAAATTTAAATATAAAACTCGTAAAATTGAACTTTTATGAAAAATCCAGCAGGTCTCTTTATTGTTTTTCTGTTATCAGTAATCCTGTTTGTGCAAATCGGATGTAAAGAAGATCCGGTCGAAAACACCTTTCCCGATGTAACAGCAAATTATGATACAATTATTGGTACTATCAAGCTCAGACAGGTTGACAGCACCGGAACAAAGCTTGTTGCCTGGCATTTCGGGCCGGCGATGATCAGGGCAACCGTTGGGAGTTCTGCTATTGCATCAGCTGCTGTAGTATCCGATGGCACTTTCATGCTGATATTGCCTCAAACCGTTTCCGGAAAATATTTCACCAGCATGGTTGATTTCGCCGGAATACAAGGTGGCACCATAAATGTAACACCCCAGGCGGCAAATTTTGTCAGCGCACCTCAATTCATGGTTGACTATACTAACAAGGGTGAAGCCAAAAGTCTAACGGTAAACCTGTCAACATTTATCACAATTGACAATATTCCAATTGTCGACAAATCATATTATTACAATTTTTATGATTCAGAAGGTTCTTTCACAGGCACAAGTTATTTAGGAACTTTATTTAACTGGGCATTTACCAAAGGCTGGGGTATGGTTGATTCCGATTTCAGTAATAATTCAACCCACGTAATTTCTTCGAAATCGGTTAATGCTGCCCCGGCTGTTGCGGTCTGGACTAATTAACAATTCATATTTGATTGTAATTTTCTACTTCCCGAAGGGGAGAGGGGAGACAGGGCGAAGGGTGATTTTCTGAGAAATCCTATAAAATGGGATCTTCAATTCAGGATTCTTCTGCCTTCGGACTTCCGACTTTTACTTATTTATGTATGAATAGCTAAATTTAAACAATCATATCTCCAGAAACATTTTCTTCCCCTAATTCTAATAACAATAGTATTTTTGCGTTAACTTTATTAAAAACCACTTTTCCGGATAATGCGTTACAAAACCCTAAGGACTATAGCTATATGGACAATCAGCGTCATCGCGTTTGTTTTTTTGCTGCTTTTCCTTGCACAACGCTTTCTTGGGCCCGAGGTTAAAAAACTATTCATCACCGAAATTAACAAATCACTCAAAGCCGAAGTTCAGATCGACGAGGTACAATTGAGCCTGATCAAAGATTTTCCTTTTGCTTCAGTAGGTTTTACAGGCGTACGGATGAAGGAAGCAACGCCTTTACCTTCGAAAAACTATTTGCTCACAGCGGGGTCCATTTCGCTAAGGTTCAACGTATGGGATTTATTGCGTAAAAAATACAGCGTTAAAAACATACGTCTGGCTGATGTGGAAATAGCCCCGCATGTGTATGCTGACGGAACCGACAATTTCCATTTCTGGAAACAAACTACCGGCGGAAGCAACGAAAACTTCAATTTCGAATTGCAGCGTATCATTATTCATAATCTTCATGTCCGGTATATTAACGACGCTTCGCTCACTTTCGTGGATATGCATTTGCCGGCATTTATAGCCAAAGGTAATTTCGGTAGCAGCAGATATGCACTCGACCTGGCCGGGAATATTCTTATCGATGAATTTAAATCACAGGGAACCAGTTATTTGTCGGAACGAAACCTAAACTTATGGCTTTCGCTGGATGTGGATAACAATACCGGGTTATACAATATTCAGAATGGTACAGTTGAAATGGGTGAACTGAAACTCACAACTTCAGGAAATTTAATATACAGTGAGAAGCAAAAGCAGGTAAACCTGGATGTAACGGCTACCGGATCAACTTTGCAGGAAATGCTGTCGCTGGTGCCTGCCAAATACACCAAAAGCTTTGATGAATATAAGTTTGAAGGCAAAGGGGATATAACTTCGAAAATAGTAGGTATGTTTGGAGGGAATTACACACCTGCAGTCTCCGTTCGCCTCGATTTGAAAAAGGGTATTATCACCGAACGTAAATCAGGAATGAAACTTCGAAATGTTTCAGCACTGGCTGTATACAGTGTAAAACAGGATGGGGGAAATGAAACCCTCTCCATCAGCAACCTGAATGCAAATCTGGGTGATGGTTTTGTAAAAGGCTCGCTTACTATGCAGGGATTTTCGTCACCGGCAATTCAATGTAATCTCATCGCCAACCTGAATCTGAATGAACTTCAGCAATTCCTGAAATACGGGCATTTTACATCCATGAGCGGATGGCTTAAGCTGAATGTTGCATTCGATGGGCATATAACTGATATTGATCATCCTGCATCAGCAGATTTCCTCAACAGTAATCTTACCGGCAGCGGAAGCATACAGCAGGCCAGCCTTGGGCTGAAAAATTATGATCTGCCCATCAAAGGAATTCAATCGGCATTTGCATTTAACGGAAACGACCTGGAATTGCAGCAGCTTTCGTTCCAGGCCGGGCGGAGTGATTTCCTGTTGAGAGGTTCACTGGGCAATCTGTTATCCTGGATTTTCGTTAAAAATGAAATTTTGTCGGTAACAGGTTCACTTTCTTCACAACGGTTCGACTGGGACGAATTATCCAATGCCCAGCATAGTTCAACAAATGAATACCAGTTCCGACTGCCGGCTGATATCAGCATTAGCAACCTGCAGATACACAGCAAAAATTTCACATTCGGCAAATTCAGCGCTACTAATATTACCGGGGTAGCACAGCTGCGAAATAAAGTATTATCCGTTGCCGATATTGCCATGCTCACCTGCCAGGGAAAGGTTACAGGCCAAACCAATATCAATGCACAAGCCGCCAATTATTCACTTCTGCAGGCCAAGGCACGCCTGGAGAAAGTGAATGTGAAAATGCTGTTCACGCAGTTTGGTAATTTCGGGCAGGATGATCTGAAAGATGTAAACCTGGAAGGCTTAATTACTTCGGATGTGATTTATGCCAGCTCGATGAAAAACAATCTTGATATCGACCTGAATTCGATAAAAACACACGCTGAAATTATGATAGAAAACGGCAGGCTGGTGAATTACAGCCCGATGCTCAGTCTATCCAAATTCTTAAAAGTTGAGGATCTGACGGATATTCGGTTTGCCACCCTGCAAAACCAGATCGACATTGCCAATGAGGAGATTTTTATTCCGGCCATGGAGATAAAATCGAGTGCTTTGAACCTGCAGCTTTTGGGAACACATACTTTTGAAAACGAACTCGACTACCATTTCACCATTGCACTTGCCGACCTGGTAGCTTCCAAATTCAAGAAGCGTAACAAAGGATTTGATAACCAGGCTGAATTCGGACCGGTGGAAGACGATGGCCGTGGCCGTACCAAAGTTTACGTTTCGCTTACCGGAACGGTCGATAATCCCATCGTGAAGTATGACAAAAAAGCCATGCGCGAAAAATTATCCAACGATATAAAAGCACAGAAAGTAGAGCTTAAACAGGTTTTGAAGCAGGAATTCAAGTGGATGAAGGGTGATACTTTAAAAAATCCGTCGCAAAACAAAGATAAAGACCTGATTAAAAAGCAGGAACAGGGAAAGTTTGTTATTGAATGGGACGATGACAAGAAAGTTGAGTAGTGCCTGTAGCAACAAGTAGTGGCCTTAATGCGC